>Ga0272443_10003637_pt1 | contig 17920 bp, 40 predicted proteins | sample SSMAcet12_FD_193581 | JGI IMG/M metagenome (GOLD analysis project Ga0272443, IMG submission 193581) | Marine sediment archaeal communities from Little Sippewissett salt marsh, Falmouth, MA, United States - SSM-Acet-12 | ecosystem: Environmental > Aquatic > Marine > Wetlands > Sediment ... | reverse complement strand
AAGACCCACGATACAAGTGGTACACAAAGAAATATGGCGATGAATCGTGGGAAGTCGATGCGCTCAGGCCGGATGTGCTCAACAAGATCGTGACAGAAGCAATCGAGAGGGAAGTTGAGCACCCAGAGCGCATCGAGACTGTGAAGAAAATCGAGACTGAAGACATCAAGCGGTTGCGCAGATCGGTCAATCGGTTCATGAAGAAAGCAGATGAGGGCGGGCTTGAGTCTGCTCGCAAACGTGGGGAGTGGAAGTGGTAGTCAGGCGGAAAGCCGTCAAGCCACACAAGCTGGTCACTGAAGTCATCTTTTCAAGAGACGGACGGACGGCGCTGGCGCAGTGGCACTGGCGACCTGACAGGCCGGACAAATACGGGATTGCCATCATTTGTGACGATCCGTTCAGAGGCAACGAGACATATGAACGGATGCCACCAAAGGATGAGCAGACGGTTGTTGACAACGAATATGTGCGCGGGTGGACTGGTGTTCGCTCGTTGCTTGGCCCAGCTGAGTATGCGTTGTGGCTAATGTTTGGTGAGCCACGAGATGGCAGGGGCATCCATATGGAAACAATTGGCACCGGAAAGGAAATGATTGATGGATGAGGGAGCAAAAGACGTTTGGGCTGGCAACCCATACGTGGATGTGACGGATGATGAGAGTTGGGCAGCGTTCATCGACGGCGCTGCGCTGGCGTACAAAGAGGAAACAGGCAAGGATGTCCCAAGCAAATCCGCTTTGGCTTTTGCCATCGGGCAGATGCTTGGCAGGCGGCTGTCTGTGGTGCAAGGTTTCGACGCGCTGAAAGGTGCGGGCAAACGAGCATTTGAAATGATGTTCGGCAACGCCACGCCCAAGGGAAGGCGTGGTGATGGGGAATGAGGCGAAAGAAAGTGCAACGAGCAATACGCATAGCAGGGGTTGGCAGCACGCATGTGCCTGGAAAAGCACTTGACACAGCTTATGATCTTGGTGGTGAGGTTGCCAAGATGGGCGGCAAGATTCGTTCAGGTGGAGCGGACGGGATTGATCACAGGTTCATTCGAGGCGCGATGGCCTACAAGGACGAAGGCTGTGTTGAAGTCTACCTGCCATTTGAAACGTTTGGCCCACGGCAGTTCCCGAAAGAAGCTGTTGTGCTCGCTGAGCCATCTTCTGAGGCGCGCAAGATAGCAAAGGCGCAATCAATCGACTGGGCAAGGATCGGAGATGAGGCAAAGCAGATGAGGGCGCGGGATGTCCACCTGCTGCTTGGCGCAAATCTGCATGATCCAGCGGTTGCGCTTTGCTACTGGTTTGCTCCTGGTGAGCAGCCGTGGATTATTGACCTGGCTGGGTTGTACAAAATCCCAATGTATGATTTGGCTCAGCGCGGCATTGTCGCGTTCAGGGATTACATGGCAATCTGGGCAAAATCCAGATACTAGCCAAAAAAGCCCCTCAAATTCCAGCCACTATTCCCGCCACTTACACAAACTCCCAAAAAAAATTGGCCGCGGTCCAATTTTTTTCTTGACTTTTGGTTTCAAATATCCGATAATTTGAAACATGGACAGCAAGAACACAAACAAGGGAGCAAGCAAGATGGCAAGCGTGATCAGAGAATTCGACGGCAAAATCAAGTATTGGGATGGCAACTACCACAGCCGGTACATGATCCTCAAAGGCGGCGCTGGCGGCGAAAAGATCAACGCTTTTGACGACAAGGACGCCGCCAAGGACGTGGCGCGGGTGGCGGCCAAGACCGTACACAGCGCCCACTTCATCGTCGTTGAAGACATCCTCATGCAAGAGATCATCTGGAATTCGATTGACGCGGGCGTCCACGATCCGAGCATCCAGGGATTCACCAAAGAAGAATGGTTTTGCGCTCATCGCGCTCACTAAGGGGGGGAGCAAGAAGATGGAAACGACCAGAGGCGAGCTCAAGCAGGCAGACATCCTACCGTTCATCACGGCGGGCAACGCACGAATCACTATCCAGAACACCGAGACGGGCAACCGTTTCACGTTCAAGGTCCGCAAGCCGAAAAAGGACACACCGCATTTCGTCAGCGTGCTCACCGGATCGGACAACGAGACCAACTACACCTACCTGGGCACCATCTTCAACGAGGCAGACTACAAGCGCACCGCCAAGTCCAAGATCGGAGCGGACGTACCCAGCGCCAAGGCTTTCGCATGGTTCTGGCGGCAGCTTCAGGCTGGTGTTGAACTTCCCAAGCAGCTCAAGGTTTATCACGAGGGGCGTTGCGGGCGCTGCGGTCGCACCCTGACCGTGCCGAAGTCGATTGAGAGCGGTCTGGGGCCGGATTGCCGCAAACTCATGAACATCAGTTGAAAATCCAGATACAAGGGCAAGGAGCAATGCCATGACAGATCCAAGGCGAATCAAGCCGACAAAGCGGCAAAAGGCGGTTGAGCACCGGGAAATCGGGCGGCTCATCCCTGGCGACCTGGTTTGGATGCCTCTCAAGGGCGGGCGCAAGCAAGAGCTTTCGGTGGCATCGACGCGGCGCATCACACGCGGTCGATACGCTGGGTGGGTGGAAATCAAGATGCAGGCGACGGGCGATGAAAAGCTGTGGATCAGCAAGCGACAGCCGCAGGAGCAGGTTCAATACGGTGGCCGCAGCACAGAGGCGTTCGCAGACGCATCCAACGAGTGGGCTGAGCTTGAGAGGCGGCGCAGAGAGGCTGCTGCGAAACGGGATGACAAGCGCTACAAGATCAAGCAGGAGTTGAAACCGGCACCTGGGCTCATCGCGCACATCAAATTCCGAGAGGGCGTGCGCAAGTATCAGATCATGAAGGTCACGCCTGCGTCAGTGTATATCCCACGCACGCCCAAGGTTGTCGATGCCCAACGAGGATATCGAGACAACGCTAAGCTGCAGACGGGCGATGATGAGCGGCGTTGGCGGCGCATCGACCTGCGATTTGTCACGGACGTTTCGGCACCCGAAAAGGAATTGCCGTTCAAGATGGACAAGGAGTCGGCAGGGTACAAAAAGGTCATCGAGGATGGCGTGTATCACTTCCAATTCGGCAGCGAATTCATTGAGCGCAGCTACATCGTCGCAACGGACATTCACGTGGCGTTGAATCGGCGCTATGACTACGAATGCCCCAGCGCGGTTGTCTGGTACGATCCGGCCACCGAGTTATACTGGCGTGGCACCGGATCATCTGACTGATATCAATAAGGGAACAAGGAGCAGATCAATGAAACTGAGATTTGAAGATTACATCCCAGAGCGCGGTGAGCACTTCAGCCTGAGCACCTGGACGCATCCGACAAGCAAAGAAGTGCGGGTGTATGTCAACAACTCTGGCCTGACGGCGCGGGGTGACGACACCAGGCCGGTGGTCAAAATCTGGATCAGCAAAGTCTCACCGAGCACCGAAGTTGCCACTGAGTCGGATTGGGTGGTCAATGTTTACACCGACCACAAGACGCTGCGGATGCCCAAAGAGTCCGCAAGAGAGTGGGCTGAGCAGGCGATGATCGACATGGGCATCAGCACGGGCACGACGTTTGCGGACATCGTCAGCCAGGTTGAGGCTGGCATGGCGATGCGGAAAGGCAGAAAAGGCAGCGGGGTGTCGCGGAAAAAGGCTGTCCCAGCCGGTACACAGCCCACCGAGTCGAAAACAGCAGAGGCTGGCATTGCGGCACCCGTATCAGCACCGAAACCGGCTGAGCAGACCACGATCCGTCCGCAGGTCAGCATCGAGGATTTGCGTGCGAGATTTTCAACGTGACGACGGGAACAGCGGCAAGCTATAATAGGTTCACCCCTTGAGTGGCTTGTTGTATGATATTTACGCGGGGCAGGTGGCGCTGTCCCGCAACTTTTTTGAGGGATGACCCGTGTACGTTTTGAGCGAAAAACAGCTGAAGGCAGGCGACAAGGCGGTGATCATCGCTCCACCGGATCAGATTGTAGACGGGGCTAAGCACATGTTTGGCGAAGTCGTGACGATCAAGGGCGTGGATGTGATGGGCGAAATGACGCCTTTTGGCGTGGAAGTCCACATCATGTATCGCTTTGAAGAAATCGGTGGCAGCTGGCCTGCCTGGGGCGTTGTTGCCCTGCCCACAACAATCAATTAGCATTTCAAAACGGGATTTTGAGCGTGCCAAAGCGCTCAGCCGTTTTCCTCATGTTCATCCCATTTGACTTGATTCCCAGAGTAGAAAGCGAAATCACAACGCTTGTGAGGAGCAGAATATGGGAGTAAAGCGAAAGAAGCTAGGCGGGCACAACCTGACCGAGCGTGAGATTATTCTTGTACAGATCATTGGCCACAACGCGCCAATCATCATTCGGGAAATCGCCAAGCTGTACTACAACTTCAGAAAGAACACGGACGTGGGCAGGAGCTTGCCAGGGCGTGCTTGTGTGGGCAGGCCCAAGGCAGCGGTCATCCATCCAGCTTTGGGTAGGCTGGTGGCGCAGAATCTGGCACAGCGGACGGGCGGTGGAAAGCACGGCGGGCGCGGCAGTCATGAAGAGTATCGGCTGACGGGTGAGGGCAAAAAGCTGTTCAAGGCGCTCGTGCCTGATCCCAAGAAATCTGCTGCGCCGGTGCTTGATATCCCTGAGGCACCGGCTGACGATCCGAAACCGAAACCGGCTGGGCCGCTGCAGGAGTTTCCCAGCATCGAGTCTGTCAAACCGAGTCTGCCACCTGTGCCAATGAACGTGAAGCAGGTGGCGATGGCAATTGCGCACTTCTTGGTGAGCGGTGAAGAAGCAGAGATGAAGGTCACAATCGGCGGCAAGCAGCGGCTGATTTTGGTCATGGATGGAGGTGGAGAATGAGCAAGGAGCGAATCAGGCCAACCGATCCGATCAGCGTTGCAACGCGCAACCACGACCTGCTTGCGGGGTTGTCTCACGAGGATTGGGCACCGGAGTCGATGACGCTGGAAACGTTGATCAGGACGTTGACGACGATGATGCGCGTTGTCCCAAAGAAGTCCAAGATGCACGAGATTTTGCGGCATTCAGCCATCTGGTTGACCGAATTGCTGGTCAGGCAGGGTGCTGATGCCCCATAGAATCAACCAAATGCGTCCAATCCCAAAAAAAATTGCTTTTTGGGCAATTTTTTACTTGACTTTTGATTTCAAATAGTCGATAATTCTAATTATGAACAGCAGGAACACAAAAGCAAGCACGGGAGCAAGCAAATGAACACGATGAGCATGGCGGAATTCAAGCGGCAGCAGGCGGCCAGGGACGCACGGCGGGATCAGGCGCTCAAAGAGACGATAGCAAAGCGCAAAGAAGTCCAGGCCAAGTCCGAAAAGGTCAGCGCGGTCGAAATCGACACAGGCGATTTCATCCACTACAAGTCGCACGTCATTGAGGTGTACGAGTGCTACAGCAAGACCACTTCACGAGGCGGGCGGGCAGTCCGGTGTACAATCATCAAGGGATTCGATCACAACGGCATCGAGACACACCTGTCCATCCCGATTCGGAGCAAGCAGAGGCTCACACGCTACGCAGCAGAATCCATGGCAGAAGCGGTCGAAATCGCCAAGGCATACATCGCCACCAGGTAGAATACAGGAGTGCAGAGGATGGCAGAGACGGTCAGCCCATATAAGTTGATCAAGTGGGAAAAGCCGTTCACCGACACGGACAGCAGCGGCAATCCCATCGCGCACATTCACCTGGGAAAGCGCAAGGACAAGTCAGGCAAGGTCCGTCTTGGCTATCTGTTCAAGGTGGTCAAGATGCTCGACACAGGGATGATCTTTGCGTACCAGCACGCGGATGACGACAAGGCAAGCCTGCTGTACAGGGGCAAGCCTGGCACGTTTCGAGAGGCGGAAAACGCCTGTTATGAATTCTACAACAAGCACTTGGCGGCGCACTTTGACACGCCTCTGATCAAGTTGCTTGAGGAAAAAGAGCGCAAAACCATATCAGCAAGCAAACGGACGGTCACTGATTTCCGTGCGATGTTTGCAGGGAAAGGATCAGACAAATGACGAGCAAAGAGAAACAGACAGGACGGGTTGAGGGCATCACAAGCGATATCGCGCAAGCGGTGACACAGTCGGTCAAGATCGGCAATCCAGATTCCCTCACGCTGGGCGTGTTGCTCGAATCCTTCAACACTGAGCTTGAGCGGCCAAGCAGCGAGTTGCTGGTGAAGGCGTTTGACATCCCTGGCCAAGAGGCGGCTGAGGCGGTGTTCGCTGCTGGTCGCAAACTCGCCATCGAGGCGAACAAGCCAAGGATGATTGACAGCGTCTGATAAAGGCGCTGGTGCTCCCATATTTGCGCCGGATTTGCACTGCTCCCGCAAATCCGGCAATTTTTTTGCCCAAATAAGTCCCATCGTTTCAACCACTTCGCAAAAAATCCAAAAAAAATTGCCTTTTGGGCAATTTTTTACTTGACTTTTGATTTCAAATCACCGATAATTCTAATCATGAAACGGAACACCAAACAAGGAGCAAGCAAGATGGCCAGCAAGAAAACCACCGGATGCATCGGCAGAAGTGACAACCACACGCCTCACTGCGAGTGCTGCGGCAAAGAAAATCCCCAGGTTGACGACGGATACACCACCTGCTGCAACGAGGGTGTCTGCTACGGTAGTTCAAACATTTATCCCAAACTGTCCCGCTACGGCACCGAGACGGTTTGGGCTGAGGCTTGCTGCTGGTCTGAGGCGGAAAAGGTTTTCAAGCAAGCGGGCATCAAAATCCCCAAAGGCTCATCCAGGCTTTTCGACTAAACCAAGGAGCAAGCAAATGACGATCATCGACATCACCACCAAGCAAGTCAGTTGGGAGAAATCCTCAGCCACACTCACGACAGAGGCGAGCAGCTTGGGGCTGCCGAGCGGATCGTGGCCCACCAGCCTCATGCTCAAGGGCACCAAAGAGGCGCACGTGTTCACGCGGCAGGAAGTCGTCAAGGATCGCATCGAGGGCGAAATTCAGTTGGTCAAGTACACGCCCACGAGCGACAACTGCGTTGTCAACACGCTCGTTGTCTTCAACGACTAACAAGGAGCAAGGCCATGCCAGCACGCACCGGCACATTCATCGGCATCGAGGCGAAAAAGGCGGCACCCACGCTCAAGCATCGGCCAGCGATTTGGGAAAACATGCTTGGCACCGTGTACGCCATGGATGACAACGGCGTTGTCAAATATTTCGACTACAACCACGAGGCTGCGAAGCAGCACGCGGGCATCGACGGCAAGCAGGACATTCGGTTGGCCAAGAAAAAACGACGGGTCAACTACACCGGCAGCACCATAGAGCCACGGCACAACCAGCTGGTGCTCTGGGTCGAAAAAACCAAACAAGGAGCAAGCAAATGACATTCCACGACAAGTGCCAGCAACTGTGCGACGTGCTCAAGGACAAGATCGGGCTTCACTTCAAGATCGCAGATGAAGGCGAACATTGGGCATACATCCATGCTGAGGCGGCTGGAGCGCTCACCTGCTGCGGGCAGGTGAACCTTCACAATCTGGGCAAGCACTCGATTGGCGGCAGAAACGGCGTGTTCAAGGTCAACGGGATTTGTCAGCACGTGGACCAGGCGGCTGCCGAGATTTTTGGCGAGTGATCAGCGATTGAAACGGGGTGGGCTACTGTCCACCCCACAGAGGATCGGAGCAGGAGAATGGCAGCAAGAGGCGACTGCATGGAGACGGCGGGCAGGCTGATAATGGATTTCGGCTTTCTGGCTGAGCGACCTGGCGCCAAGCTCATCCACGCAATCGTTGAAGGCCAAGGACCACTCGCTGGCAGGCGATTCGTTCACGCTTGGGTTGAGGCGGGTGGCATGGCTATCGACCGATCCGGTGGCAGGGATATCGAGTTGCCTGCGCTGCTGTATCGGTTGATTGGCAACGTTGAGCAGGTCCACGAGTACACGCCTGAGCAGGCGCGGGAAATGATGGTGGAAACTGGCACATTTGGCCCATGGGCGCCAGAATTGGACAAGCCTGAGTATTTTTTTCTCAAATAAAGCCCCATCGTTTCAACTACTTGCACAAACTCCCAAAAAAAATTGCCTTTTGGGCAATTTTTTACTTGACTTTTGATTTCAAATAGTCGATAATCCTAATCATGACACGGGACAACAAACAAGGGAGCAAGACTATGAGACTGACGACGGACAAAGCACGGCGCATCAAGGATCGGATCAAGAAGCAGCTGACGCAGATGACAGAATCGGGCACCAGAACGGTGTACGGGATGACGGTCACGCGCTGGAGCAGCGGTTGGGAAATCGGCACGTGTCGAGGCGAAACCGCAAACATCATCCCGAATGAGTGCCTGGACGCGCTGGCCACCAACATCTTGGACTTCTGGATCATGACGGACGGGCTTGGAGTCAAGGCGGCATAGCAGACCGAAGCAAACGACACCACGCAGATCGAAAACGGGTGGGCTGGAAACGGCTCACCTGTTTTTTGTGCTACATGGCATGGTTTTGACAGGTCGGCAGCCTTGCACGGCCAGCCGGAAATCCTTGCGATTGAGGAAATGACAAGAAATTGTGTTTGAGATGCGATCAAAGAGAGGAAACCATTTGAGAGGCCACCTATATGCCACCGTATGCCACGATATGGTGATGGGCTGTGTAACGGGCCACACAGGAATTCCCACCATTTTCTGATCAAGCGCTTTTGCCCTGCTGTGGATTGACAAAAGCCAACAAGAAGCTGGCCAGGGCAAAAAGTCTACCTGCTAATGACAAAACAGGGTATAATAGGCACCCAGAATCGAGACGGCGAACAGAGAGCAAGCAAGCTGAGCAAGCCCAACAGGATTGCCGAGCAAAGAGGATCATTCATGTGCCTTGAGAAACCTGCAAGGAACCTGAGCGGACGGGGTGCACCGAGAGTGCCAGAACAACACCCGTCTGAGCGAGGGCACAACCAATGGGTCAGAGAGACACAAATGAACAAGGGAGCAAGGAGCGGCAAACGTCGTTGCCGAGACGCCCAAGTGAATTGCGGCTATCAAGTTGGACTGTCTTGATGCTGGAACTCACAATCCCGCTTGTGAGAGGAAAGGGAAAGCTGAGTGAGCGGGTTGTGACAGATGTGAAGATGAAAAGAAAGCTGGCAAAGCAGGCAGGACAAGGGGTGAAGGTCGGTGAGGGATGCAGAGAGACAGATGAGAGAACAGAGACGATTGAGAGCGAGAAAACCCACCATCTGATCCCATAGCTGTTCTGTGTTGGCTTAGAGTGTAAGGTGTGATTTTGGGTTCAAACAGGGAAAACATAAAAATTGCTACACTGCCACACATGCGTGCAGCCACGCAGTCAGCGGCTGCAGAACCAATGGGCATAAATGCTGTGCCATAATCGAGCAAACAGGAGCTGAACCATGGCTGAAATCGACATCAAAGTGCAACTTGAGCAGCTGCGCACTCATTTGGGCGCGGGCAAAAGTCCATCCGATATCATGACCGAGATGAAGTTGGACCTGCGGGCGTATAATTTCCTGTGCAGAAAGCTGCGCCAAACCATGGTCGATGAATTGACTGAGATGATGGGTCCAGAGGCGTGGGCAAACTACGCCATCCAACAACAAGGCGTTATTGCCCAGATTGATGCCGTTTTCGATCAGCTGAAGCGAGATGCACCCAGCTCAATTCCGGCATTGCTACGTACAAAAGCGGACATCGTTGATCGCATTCTGGATCGGGCAGTGAGCGCGGGTCTGGTCAAGCTGGAGCCGGAAACATCGGAGTTGGACGGGATGGACCTTGGCGAGCTGGCTGAGCACGAGCTTGAAGAGATGATCAAGCAGGAGCTCAAAGAGTTTGATCTGCTGAAAACAGGCACGGACGGCGGCGTGATAGACTTCGCCAAGGTCCGTGAGCGAGTGAAGGCAGATCGAAAGAAAGCCAGGGGCTAACAGCAATCTGGCAGGTGGCCAATGGTCCCATCCACCGGACGGGGCTGTGGTTTCGAGGCACCATTGATACCATCAAACGCTTCAATGATATCAATGGCCACATCTGAAGAGAGGCGGAAACAGATGGCACGTCTTGGACAAGCCATTGGACTTTTGCTAGTGCAAATCACACTGCACAATCAGAGTGTTTATCCAACGTTTTCAAATAGATATGCACAAGCGGTGCACGAGTGCAGAGTGCATGCGGCAGAGTGCTTTTGCAGAGGGCAGCGCAGCCATCAGAGCTTCCAATGATATCAATGGCCACATCTGAAGAGAGGCGGAAACAGATGGCAAACGGGCGAGCTTTCGGAGTCGCCATTGATACCATCAGAGCTTCCAATGATATCAATGGTATCTTTTCGAGGCAAAATGACACGGCTTGGACAAGGGATTGGTTTGCAAGTGGAACTCAAATAAATCAATTACTTGTGCAACTGTGGAACACAACATCATGCAATATCAGAGCAGTTGTCAAACAGTTGCATCGACAGTTGCAGAAAAGTCTCACGGCTTGGACAAGGGATTGGCTTTCAAACAGGGGTGGGCTGCCCATTTGAAGAGAGGCGGAAACAAATGGAAAGGGCTTGAGCAAGGGGCGCAGGGGTGCATGCTTGGATGTGAGAAAAGAAAACGGGGTGGGCCAGCAGGAGCGGTGCAGGGGAGAGGATCGGAAAGCGAGACAGATGCAGGGGCGTGCTACATCTGTAAAAAGACTTTGGAAATTCAAACAGGGTGGGGTGTTCCATCTGCAGGATCGGAGAAATAAATGGGGCGGTGGTCTGATGTCAGGCTTTGAAGCGGGGCGGGCGTTGTAGCTCGTGCCGTTGTTCATCTGGTGTGAGCCCGATGCTGTGGGCTGTGCTGCGTGAACGTTCGTGGTGAGCAGCAGTGGCTGTACCCCACTGGTGTGAGAAACCGTGTGGGTGTGCGTGTGGGCACTGGCTTGGCTGGGGTGTTGAGGATGCGTACACCGAAATTCAGGTGAATCCAATTTGATCAGTTTCAGCCTAAGCACCGCACCACGGAACAAAGTCACGGAACAAAAGCCACAAGGCAGAGAGGCAGGAAACCAGCCAGCGCTTCAAGGAGCGGGCCAAGAGTTATCCCCATGGGCGTTCACGACACGGAAGGGGTGAGGATTTATGAGCAAGGACCAGGATACAGGAAAAGCAAACATCATCGAGTTGACCGGCCAGATGCTTGTCAAGGTGATGTTCAAGCACGTTACATCGAAAAGAGACGCGGCTGCCCTGAGCGATGCACGAGAGGCTGCGGCAAGAGCGGTTGTACAGGCTGAAGTGCGAGCGAATGGCCACGGGGATGTTCGGCTTCACTTCGCTGATCCTGCGTGGATTGACGTCTGCGCAACCGAGTCCCGTGGCCGTGCCAGCTCATTCGTGTCACTCATCATCGAGGCGATTTGCGAGCACCACAAGAATGAAGAGGAAATGCCAGCAAGTGCGGAGTTGAGGCTGGCTGCCCGTCTGGCTGGTCTGTCCTTGGCACGGATAAAAGAGTTGGTGTGCTCAAATACCCATGGCCTGTACGGCAAGAATCCAAGCCAGGGCAAGCAGGTCGATGCGACACTGACACATCTGATTGCCAAGATCAACGACTGTGTGCGAGGGATTATCTGATGGCAAAAAAGGGAAAACATCCAGTGTGGACCTGTCCCGAATGGATGGAGCCGTTGCGTGGCTATCTTGAAGGGATTGGCGGCGGCAGGACGTTGGAGCAGTTGATGAATGAGCATGAGCAAAATCTGTTCAACAACGCTCCAGGCGCAGCCATGGTCATGATCGTCAAAAGCGCGGTCTGCATGTTTGAGCGGATGGTGGCGGACGGCGTTGAGATCACGCTGCCTGAAGGGCACAAGGTGTTCAAGCGGACGGACGGCGGCAAAGAGACAATCGAGTGGCCTGACGGCGTTCGGATATCGGGCGGCAAACTCGTTTGAAGGCGAACACGAAAGGATCGGAATTGTGACTCATACGATGACACCACTTGGGCCAACGACGCTGAGAGAGGGCATGAGGCTCATCCTTGAGGATTCAGAGCGGGTGGATTATGGTGGTGTGCCAGTCGCCTGGTACGAAATTGTGTGCCTGGAAGATGATGGCATAGTCGTTTTTCAGCGTCTTGCACCGAATTTGCCAGATAAGATACGCAAGGAAATCGAACCAACGGTGGAATATCCGATGACAGATCCAGGCTTGATCACGTGGGCGTCTCTGATCACGAGTGGGCTCAAGGTCTGGGTTGGCTGGGAAAACGGACCAACGGATATCGACTGAACAATGAGGGCGTTCCTGGGGACAGGAGCATATGTGATCACCGCTGCGGGGCTGATTGAGTGAGACCAACGTGGCGATGCTCCTGGGTGGTTCGATTCCACAAGTCCTCACAACAACCAACGTCCTGAGTGGACAGGGGTGCAAAGTGCTTTGGAAAAAAGTTGAGGCCAAAGGGCGGCAAGAGCAGCACCGGAGAAATCTGGTCATTGTGGGTGACGGTCACAGCGGATTTGCGATGTACAAGCGCGACAAGCTGGGGCGGCTGAACGGATCGGCAAAGCCGGTGGCAACGCATCGGTCGATTCGGGCGCTCAAGAAGCGGGCCGGATTGTTCGAGGATCGGAGCAAAGGCTGATGTGGGAAGCATTTGTGGCAAAGCTGATAGCTGACTTGATCACATTTGCAATCCTGGGCATTGGCATAATCTGCTACGTCAAATGGAGAAACCGATGAAGGAAAAGGTTGACGTAAAAATCGAGATTGTAGCGGACAACCTGGCAGACATCTATTGGCCTGAAGGCACGGCGCGGTATGATCGTGCGTGGCTGTACAAGTGCAGGGGTGCGCGGCAACGGGAAATCGACCTGGGGCGTGGTGAGGCGGTTGACGTTCACGAGTTGAGCAACTACACGGTCAAGGCGATGTTCGACCAGGCCATCAAGGCCATCAACAAAAAAGGGCGAACATGAGTTGCGAAATCGGAATTGCCCGAATTGTGGGTTGCACGATCACGCTGTGCACGCCTGATTCGGTTGAGATCGTTTGGCCTGACGGGATCACGACCAAGTGGCCACGGGCGGCGCTTGTCTCGACAAAGAATGTCTGGAGCACGCTGAGCAAGCATGAAACGCTCCATGGCATCGAGCGTGACAAGACGGTTGAGGTGTTCTTGGCGGCCATCACCCTGATGGATGGGCCATATGAAGGGCAGCTGCGAAATGGCCGCAAGTATCGGGCCAAATTCAATTCTGAGCGAAAGCTGGAATTGTCGTTCAAGATGGACAGCGGCGCGGCGCTCGAATGGCCGATTGCGTTTGAGAACATCGTTGAAGTTGCCGAAACGATACGTTTGTTGGAGCAGTTGGTCAAGAGGCTGTAAGCACAAATCCAAATCCAAGGAGTGCAGTGATGAGGTCAAGGATGCAATTGAGAGATGAGCATGAGATCATATGTGCTTTGTACGGGGCCATCGCTGCTAGGCAGTTCATCGAGCGCTGGCGATTGGCGGTGGTCTTACAGCCTTGCGGCGTGGCTGATTGGATGGTCGGCAGATGTCTGCAAAAAATGCGGAAAGCTGGCCAGATCACCTACAACCGTGCGATGACGGGGTGGGAAGTCGCAAGCTAGGTGGTTGGGGCACAGCCTATACAATCAAAGGCTGGCCCAACCATTCTATAATCAAACAACCAAAGAGAGGTTGATATGGGCGATATTGGACAGCCGGATGGATCACTTGTGATGACGTTCGGCAAACACAAGAACAAGCGAATTGATGAAGTGCCATCGGGATATCTCAGGTGGATGGCAGAAAACCTGGATGACCGAAAGGCCAACTTCATCGAGGCGGCTGAGGCTGAGCTGAAGTACAGAGACAATTTCAATTGCCACATCGAGGATTGAGATGCCCAAGAAGAAAGCCAAGGAGAAAAAGGCACCGACGCATGTCAGAGTGCCCATCGAGTTCATGGAGATGATCAACGAATTCGCTGACGACGTTTGGCGCGGTCGATTCGCTGAGCTGCCTGCGAAGATGGTTGGGCATATGAACATCGGTGATGGCGACGGCGTGAAGCGGACGGCAAGCTGTGCGTGCTCGATGCGTGGCATGGCGCACACGATCCTTGAAGGCACGGATGAGCTGATTGCCAAGGCGAAAGGCACCTGGTGATGCGAGGCTTCAAGCGCAAGGCCGGATCGGAAAGCGGGAAGGCGTGGTATGAGCGCCACAAAGGTCCGTTCACGGTCACGATCACCAACCACCAGGGGCGTTGGCTGTGGGGCATGTCATGGCGGCGCGGCTGGAAAGGGCTTGGGTGGCACGGCAAGATCGGAGCGCACTTCATGGACAGCGCAATCAATTTCCGCAAGGACTATGGCAGGCCGGATTCGGCAGCGCGGGGTTGGGAGCGGGCCATGGATGTTCTCATTGAGGCGTTGCTGTGGTAATCGGGATTGTCGGGTCAAGGCGGCGCAATGCCAAGCAGGATCGGAAAGCGGTCAGGCTGGCGTATGAGTCGTTGGTTGAGCAATCGGGAAAGCCGGTGGATCAGATCACGCTGTGTTCAGGGCTTTGCCCGCAGGGCGGTGACGAGTTTGCGCGGCAATTCGCTGAGGCGAATGGCCACCCAACTCTTTGGTTCCCTGCAGAGTGGGACAAGCACGGCAGGGCAGCCGGATTCATCCGCAACACGGACATCGCAGAGAATTCCGAGTGGTTGATTGCGTGCGTGTCACCGGATCGGAAAGGCGGCACCGAGGATACGGTGACGAAATTCATCAAGGCTCACGGCATCGACCGGCTGATCATTGTGGGCGTGCCAGGGCCAAAGCCGGTGTTGGTCCACAAGGATTCGAGCAGGTTCACGAGCGCAAAAAGGTCGGAGCGTGTGTATATCGGCAGGCCAAGCAAGTGGGGCAATCCGTTTGATCATCGGATTGAAGGGAAAAAAGTTGCGATTGCGAAGCACAGAGCATGGATCATGACTGAATACAAAATGTTGGCATCGCTCAGGACGTTGTGGGGCAAGACTTTGGGTTGCTTCTGCCCACCGAATGCGTGCCATGGCGACACACTCGTTGAGCTGAGTCAACGGATATGAGTGGCGCCGCGCACCCGCACGCGGATGATTGGCGAAAGCACCCGTCATTCGACACGCCAAGGAAAGGCGACAGGCATATGACGCTCGATGAAGCGATAAAACACTGCGAGGCGCACGGCAAGCTGGGCACTGCGTGCGGAAAGGATCATGCACAGCTAGCTGCATGGCTAACTGAGCTGCGCACGCTACGTGCCAAAAAAGGCGTTGTTGTGGTCCTGACTTTGCCGCAGGCACGGGCGCTTTCGGAGTCACAGGTGCACCCAGATGCGATGAAGCGAATATTTGATCATAACAAAACCATTGATGCGGCGTGCGCGGCAGGCAAGAAGCTGCGTCAAGCAATTGATGAATACGAAAGGAAATGAATTATGGCACGAGCGCACTTTGTGAAGAAAGCACGCAAGGACAATCCTGTCTGCAAGGCGGGCGAAAGCTACTGGTGGTGGCAATTTGCCTATGGGCCCAAGCAGTACAGCAAGGAAAAGCCACAACCGTCGCAGCTGACGCAATCGGAATTCCTTGGGCAGATGTATGAGCTGAACGATGAAATCAGCAGGCTTGGCTGCGACAGTGTCGATGACATCGAGACGTTGGAAAGCGAAGTTGAGAGCATTGTCGAGCGGTTGCGTGAGCTTGGTGAAGAGCAGCGCGAAAAGTAGCAGAACATGCCTGAACAGTTGCAGGATTCGGAAACAGGCCAGATGCTGGAGACGCGGGCAGACAACTGCGACAACGCGGCTGCCGAGCTTGAGAACATTGACTTCACGGTCGATGAAGGGCTCAACGGTGAGGAAAAGGAACAGCGGCTGCAGGAAATCCTTGACGAGATTCGAGGCATCATGCTTGAGGACGGGTGATGAGACGGCGCAAACCGAGTCGGAACAGGAAGCAGGCTGAGCGAGAGGCGCGTGAACGGGCTGCTCTGGAGCAGTTCCAAGAGGGCGCAAGGCCGATGAAGCGCAAGGACGTTTCGCATGGATTTGGAGCGCCACCGACCACACTGGCTGAAATCATGAAAGCGAAAGGGATCAAGTTCAATGAGTGAACCGAAACTGGCCAAAGGCGTCGTGGGCGGCAAGCACATCTGTGTTGCCCCTGAGACGGTGCGCCTGATCTATCCTGAGACGCGGCGAAACCTGTTCAGCAGCAGAGAAATCTGCATGATCAACATCGAGGATCGTGATGGAGATGTGACCGAGATCATCGTGCCGGATTTCAAAGGCATGGATGCGTTCGTTGACGCGGTTGTCGAGGCGTCAGGGAGTAAGGGCGTTGACGTTCAGGGATAGAATTTCAATCAGGTTCATCTGGTACGATTTCTGGGTGGGATTCTACTATGACCGCATGAAGCGGGTGTTGTATTTCTGCCCAATACCGATGCTGGCAATCAAAATCAAGATCGGTGAACCGTTCACGATACTGCCACGTGATTTCTGACGGTGAGTGGCGCAGTCTGGTAGCGCACCTGCCTTGGGCGCAGGGGGCCGCAGGTTCAAATCCTGTCTCACCGACCATATATCACTCTGGAGTAGCGTTGGGTGGCGCTTTCGCGGTATAATAGCAGGGCTTTGCAAATCGCTTTCAAGGGAGTCCTAGCATGATTGTCAAGATCATTTCGCTGATCACCGACGCACATTCAACGATCAAGGATGCGTTGAAGGATGGGAAACTGTCCAACAATGAAATCCGGCAAATCCTGAATCTGATCGACGACATCTTGCAGATGATCGCAGATTTGATTCCGAACAAGCATAAGCGGATCAAGCCGTTGCTCAAGGGCATCGGCAAGGCCATCAACGGGATTGGCTACATGGTGGAGAATCCCGAAAGCGGCGTGGATGAGCTCATGATCGGCTTGGCCAGTCTGCTTGACGGTGTTCGACCACAGGTGCCACGTCACGTGGGGTATCTGATCAAGGGTGTTGCCGACAGCATGCGCGGCGTTGCGCTGTTCATTCGGAACATGCCCAAAAAGAAGTGACAAGGAGTCAATTTGCTCATCCCGTACGCCACAAGAGACGGCGCTGAGGCCAAGTGGTTCAAGGCGGGATGGCGAGCACGTTGTGCGGGCAAGGATTATTACGATGACTGTCCAGCCGGTGGAGACGATAAACCAATTTGCTTCCACCCCAATTCCAGCGAGCACTTCATGATTTGGCTGTGGTGGAGCAGGGGCTGGCGGACGTGCGACTGGCTGAAAAAGGGCCACACAATTCACGTCGTGAATGAACGGTATGGCCCATGGTTGTTCAGAAAGAATCCTGACGTGGTTGAACGTCGAAAGGCGCGACATGTCTGATTGGGTTGAGTGCCAAAGCTGCTTCTTGGAATATCCACCGGAGCAGATGACAACCTGCTCAGGGTGTGGCGAAGCGGTCTGCGAGGATTGCGCAACAAACATCGGTGGCGAAATGTTTTGCACCGAGTGTGCGTCAGAGCGTGTTACAAAGTAAGGGCCAAGCGGAAAACAAACCAAGGAGCGAGAGAGATGAGTGATGCTCTGGTCAACGAAGTTGTGTTCACCATCGAGGGCTGGAACAACGGCGGTGGCGAGTAAAACATGAGTAACCTGGCCGATGGCGCAGAACACGCAGCCAAGTTAGCAAAGCTGCCGTTGCGCAAGAAGCGGACGGGTTTGGGCGATTACATCAGGGGGAAACGCAACAAGGAGCGGATGACCCTGCGTGACGTTGCGGACAAGTTGCGCATCAGTGAGCAGGGGCTTCAGCCGGTCAAGTCCATGGGCTTTTTCATCAAGCCATCGGCCAGGTTCAGCGAAATCGAAAGGGGTGCCGGCAAGCTGCCGAGCATCCATGAATTGAGATCAATCAAGCAGGCCATT
>Ga0272443_10003634_pt1 | contig 17926 bp, 19 predicted proteins | sample SSMAcet12_FD_193581 | JGI IMG/M metagenome (GOLD analysis project Ga0272443, IMG submission 193581) | Marine sediment archaeal communities from Little Sippewissett salt marsh, Falmouth, MA, United States - SSM-Acet-12 | ecosystem: Environmental > Aquatic > Marine > Wetlands > Sediment ... | reverse complement strand
CCGCTTGGTGCGGCGACACGTGACGCGACAACGCCGCTTGGTGCGGCGTCTCTTGATGACACCGCTTGGTGCGGCGACACGTGACGCGACAACGCCGCTTGCTGTGAAGACTGAGAGAAGGCCATTGCGTGTCCGCCTTCGCTATGGCCTTCCCGGCTCTCCGAACGTTGAGATCGCTGCTTTCTGTAGCCGGATCTAGGTGACGTATCCAACGGTGCGGAGAATTCGCACACCGTGTTCCACATCCTCGATCGGGAACAAGCGCTCCAGATCGAGAGAGAGAAGATCCGCGATGTCCTCCGGGGTGTGGCGACCATCACACAGGTTGAGGATCGCCTCGATCGGGAATCTGTGATTGGCGCTCAGTCTGCGCTTGAAGAGGACAAGGTCTTCTTCCTCGAGTTCGTCGGTGAACGCGTAGACAAGCGGTCCCTCAACGGCCCGTATCGGGCGTTCCGGTTCAGGGCCTTCGCTGGGGAAAGGCGGAAGATCGTCGAGATCGAGATAAGCGACGATCATCTCGAGTGCCGCTTGGTGGGGCCTGACGGCGAATGTGGGCAGGAGCCTCGCAAGTCCTTCCGCTCGATCCTGTTCAATCTGCAGTGCGGTGCGCATCAGTGCCGTCGCCCGGCTCGGCTCAGCACAACGCGCGAGGCGATGAGCATCGGTGAGCATGCGCACGCTGTAGGTCAAAAGCCACTCCGTGAGTTGCTTGGCGTTCTCCTCGGCAATCGACGGGATCATCGCACATGTTGCGGCAAACAACGCCGCCTGCTTCAGCCGTGTGGCATCCACCTTGTCCAGTGTGTCGAGGTCGGTGTGCCAGAATGGGTCGTCGTGTCCGACCATGAGGGCAGGAACGTGGTGAGGGGATGCCGCGAAGACAAGGTGGTCGCTCCCGCCGGTCGGTGGGGAGACGTGCCAATGCAACGTGCGTCTCGAGCCGTGCGGTGAGAGGGTCTTCTCGTTCGATGCGATGGCATCGAGCAGGGGTTCGATCACGGCGTTGATCGTCCCCGAGGTGTATCGGGGAACCCGGAAAACCTGAAGAGGTTCGCCGATCGTCTCCGGAGACTGACCTACCATGTCGAGATTCAGCGCGTAGTGAGTGCGGGAGAGCGATTCGGCGTGGCTTTCGGCCCACGGGAGGGTTCCGTAGAACTCAGGCATCCAGAGACATCGGATCGTGTGATGGAGAGGCAGTTCGAGGTGAATCGCCTGGAGAGCCAGCGCGACTTCGATAAGAGCGGCGCTGCCGGACGCATTGTCGTTGGCCGACGCTTCGGGGTGGCAGAGATGAGCGGAGAGAAGAACCTCTCCTGCATCCGGTGTGTCACCTGTGATCGTGGCTTCAAGAACCCTCAACTCGCCTTCGATGAACTCTGCGTCCACTTCGCCGGCGAGCCGCACCGGACCCTCCTCCATTCGTCGAAGAAGGCGATCGGCGACCCGTCGCGAGATGGAGAGAGCGGGGATCAGTTCGGGAATCTCGGAGGCCGACGGAAACAGTCCTTGGTACTGGACAAGATCGTAGGATGCGGCTGCACGAGCGCTGTCAGGATAGATGAGGATCGCCTCTGCGTGTCGAGCTGCGGCATGCTTCATCACATCAGATGCTCGGCCGTGGGCGAGAACGACCTTCCCGGAGACATCGACCGATACGTAGTCGAGATCCCGCGTTCCTTTTCCGACGTGGACAAGCTCGCCCTCTCCGGCACCGCTCGGTGAATGGGCGATGATTGTCTGCGAGATCTCCTCAAAGGTCGCAAGAACTTCCTCCGTCGGCTCAATCAGCCGAAGAGTCCCCGAGCGCACATGCCATGCAGGCGGAGCTGTCCACCTGTAGGTTCTTGATCTACCGTCAGCCGGGTAGTTGTGGACCTTCGACTCGATGCCGGCGGCTGTGAGGATCTCCTGGACGGCCGCAACGGCGTCATCATACCCGGGCGACCCTTGGATCCGATGGAAGCGAGAGATCTCACAAACATTGCGTTTCGCTCGAACTCCCGAGACCGAATCCGCCAGTCGCCGAAGCAGCTCCTCTATCGTCATCGGAAACTCCTCCTATCCATTCCACCGTTCGCGGCCGATCGCTTCGAAATGAGGATCGGACTACGCCCCAACTGCCTGCTGGAGAACGATCAGCTGCCCGAGATGGTATACGTTGTGATCTGCAAGGAAGAGGATTTCGCGCAGGACCGTATCGCCGGATCCCCGGGGGCTTGCAGCATACAGATCCGTTTCGCGCGACGACACCCAAGCGCGAATCGCAGCAAGCTCGTCAAGGAAGCGTTCCACGCTGCCTGTCCATTCCGCTGAATCCGACGGCGATCGCGTGGACGGCCAGAAACCCTCCGGCCACACAGGCGACACATGCCCCGGGGTTTGCAGTACCTCAATGACATCGTGTTGCGCGAGCCTCATATGCTCGAGGATCTCCCAGGGGGTGTGGTGAATCGCCCCCGCCTGTGTTCCGGCATGAGCTGCCGGAAACGCGCGGAGAACAGGCTCGATCGCCAGGTGAGCGGCGCCCCATTCGAGAAGGTCGGTCAAGTGTTCCTTCAGGGTCTGTGTATGCATGTCGCGATCCCAAGTCATTGTCCCTCCTGTACTCTTCCGTGAGCAACGATCGCAAATCGTGAGGGAATGTGCAACCGGGATATGGGAAGCAAACGGCGTGTGCTCGCTTCCGCCTCAGATGAATCGGGCGCTGTCAGGCTTGCGAAGCCGATCATTGACAAACGGATCTCTCGTGCCTACCCTGCGTGATTGAGATCTGCCGGGAGAGAAGAACGGAGGATCGTGACAATACCAACTCACAAGATGCCACCGCCGTGGTTGCTGGGGATCATTGCGGCAGGCATGCTGTTGGCGTCGGGGATCTACATCGGTGCGATCCGCGCGTGGGGGGCAACCTCCGGACGGATTGTCACCGCAGTGTTGTTTGGGACGGCGGGTGCCTTGCTTGTCGGGATGACGGCGGCTTCTGCGCGTGCCGCCAAAGCCAACGACAATCACGATTGCTGAGCATCGGGTCCTTTCGGCGAAGGCAAGCGCGGGATTCAGGCCGGCCCGGCGACCTAACTCGATTTGCGCTGAAGTGTAGCGAACACGAGGCCGTTGCGGTTTTTCCGCTGTCCTGTCGGACGGAATCCAAGGCGAACATAGACGGGCACAACCGGCAAACATGCATGGACCTGCAGTGTCTGTTGTCCATCGGCGGATCTGATCGCACGTTGTTCCGCAGGTTGAAGGAGTCGGGTGCCGATTCCCAGGCTTCTGCATCGCGGATCGACAAAGAATAGGGTGATTTGTCGGGAGTGCCGCAGCTCCAAGACTCCAACGATCTGTTGATCGTCTTCTGCTACCCAAGATCGGTGATGGGATCTGAACCTGCGTTCGATCGACTCTTTGCCGATGTAGTGTTCGAATTCTCGCACGGCTTCCGGTGGCCACGAGGAAGCGAGGGATGCGTGGAAGGATCGATAGAGTAGGCACGAAACCTCGTGTGTATCCCGAAGGCACATCGAACGGATTACGACGTGGCTTGCCACTCGTCTCCCTCCCTTGACCGGATTTGTCCGGGAGATTCTCGTTACACGGACGCAAAAACGCAAAGAGTATGGCGCTGACTTGCCCGAAGTTTCCGGCGGGAGCTAGGCTGGATGGAATGCGCCGGGATGAGACACCGACGGCTCGTCGTTGCCGAGGAGGATCGATGGACGCCCCGAGACCGAAGCGAATCTCCGTTGTCGATGTCGATCGTTGCGTGGGCTGCCAGTGTTGTGTGTTTGCTTGTGCACGCAGGAACGGTGTTGGCGGCACGGCTGATGCACGGATCGACGTCCGGTCGGCGGGAGGGATGCGGAAGGGGTTTGTCGTTGTCGTTTGCCGTGCGTGTCAGGATCCTCCGTGTGTTCGTGTCTGCCCAACCGACGCGTTGACCCGGCGGGACGGTGGAGGAGTCGTTTTTCGCGCAGCGGCATGCATCGGGTGTGGGAACTGCCGGGATGCGTGCCCGTTTGATGCGGTCCTCTGGGACGAGGAGCAACGGAAGCCGCTGATCTGTCTCTATTGTGGCGTGTGTGCCTCGTACTGTCCCTATGAAGTGATTGCGTTCGAAGACATCGAGGTGACAAATGGCCCAAGGCGACCTGTTGAATAACCGTTTCGGGCGAGTGCTTCGGATCGATCTTGGCAACAGGCGATTCGAAGTCGAAGATCGCTCCGATCTCTTTCTGGAATCAATCGGAGGCAGTGGGGCGGCGATCCAGCTGCTGGAGGAGAACGGGGGGCTTGATGCCGGACCGCAAGATCCGGGAAATCCTGTCGTTCTCGCAGTTGGACCTCTTGTGGGGTTGTATCCGATGGCTTCGAAGACCGTGGCGATGTTTGTCTCGCCTCACAACGGGCAGCTTGGCGAGAGCCATGCAGGGGGGCGGAGTGCGGCATCAATCCGCATGGCGGGCTATGCAGCGGTTGTGTTGACCGGCACCAGCTCGACGCCTGTTTACCTGGTCATCGACGAGCGGGGCGCCGTGTTTCGTGACGCATCTGCGCTGTGGGGGCTCGAGAGCAGCTACACCGTCGGCCGTGTGATGCGTGAGCGCGAAGCCGGGTCGGGATCGCGCTCGATCCTACGCATCGGCCGGGCCGGTGAAGTGGGGGTCACATATGCCTGTGTGATCACCGAAACGTACCGTCACTTCGGCCGTTTGGGACTTGGAGCGGTGTTCGGAGCGAAGAAGCTAAAGGGGATCGTAATCATCGGGCGTGGGCGCGTTCCGGTGGCTGATTCGAAGCGGTACCGGAAACACTACGATCTCGTGTTTCAACATGCCGTCCGTTCGGAAGTGATGCGGAAGTATCACGATCTGGGAACCCCCATCAACGTGCTTCCGCTCAACGAGCTTTCCGCTCTGCCTACGAGGAATCTGCAAGACGGGAGGTTTGACGGAGCGGAGGAGATCTCCGGAGAGGCGATGGCGGAGCGCTTCCTCGGTCGGCGATTGGCGTGCGCCCATTGCCCTGTTGCATGCATCCACTTGGCGGCACTGCGCACTCGGCACCCGCGCGAGCCGTTCTTCTATAGTACGTCGATGATCGGTTACGACTACGAGCCGATGTTCGCGTTGGGAAGCATGCTCGGAATCGCCGACCCTGAAGCGATGCTTCGGCTGATGGATGAGGTTGAGATCCAGGGACTGGATGCGATGAGTACGGGCGTGACCCTGGCCTGGTGCACCGAGGCGTCCGAGCATCGATGGATCGAACCGGGGGAGCTTGACGGTGTCTTGTTGACATGGGGAGATGCGAACGCGTATCGAGTGGCTGTTCGGAAGATCGTAGAACGGCCCACCGACCTGTATCGCGCGATGGCTCGCGGTGTCGCCTACGCAGCTTCGGTTTACGGCGGAGAGGAGTTCGCACTCGCGTTTGGCGGCAACGAGATGCCGGGCTACCACACCGGTCCGGGGGCATACCTGACGTTTCTGACCGGATCCCGTCACAGCCACCTGGACAGCGCAGGCTACGGGATCGATCAACGTGCGCTGGATCAAGGCGATCTTCCTCCTCCCGACGAGATGATCCGACAGCTGTTCCGTGAGGAAGCATGGCGTCAGGTTCTGTCGAGCCTTGTGGTGTGCTTCTTTGCCAGAGGTGTTTACACGCCGTCTGTTGTTTGCGAAGCGTTGGCGTCTGCGGATGAGCGGCTGTGTGTGGATGAGCCCGATCTGCGGAGGATCGGGCAACAGGCCTTGGCGCGCAAACAGCGGTTCAACGCTGCAAAGGGCTGCGATCCTTCTCAGATGAGGATCCCCGCAAGGATCCTCGAAACAGAAACGCCGTGGGGAAAGCTCGAACAAGGCTACTTGCGGGAGGCGCTGATGTACGCATCAAGGATGTGGGGACGGGAAGAATCGGCCGGCGAGTGAGATGATCAACAAGAAGGGATCTATGCAGGATGCTTGCCCTCACCCCCTTGTGCGTAGGGGCCTGGAGCTTCACATGCTGCAGCGGGGGAGTGGTTCTCGTCAAGCCTGCCTACGTTTTTACGGTGAACTCAACGATCATCTGCCGCCGGAAGCGCGGCAGTGTGCAGCTCGGATCCGATTTGATGTCCCGCCCACGGCGAAGTCTGCGATCGAGGCGTTTGGAGTTCCTCACGTTGAGGTGGCACGGATCGACCGGGGCGGTGAGGGGATGCAGTTTTCGGATCGGATTTCTCCGGACGACCGAATTGCAGTCTACCCTGTTTTCCGCACATTCGATATCGCAAACGCAGGCATCGGTTGGGGCGAACTCCCTCATCCGTTACGGTTCCTGGCCGATCTTCATCTGCGCAAGCTCGCCCGCCTGTTGAGACTGCTGGGAATCGATACGGAGATCGGCCAAACCGACGCGGATCTGAGTTCGGAATCGATTGTGGACCGAAGAGTTCTGCTGACGCGGGACCGGAAGTTGCTGATGCGCCGCGAACTTGCACACGGGTATTGGGTGCGGTCGACGGATCCGATCGCTCAAGTGGTTGAAGTCACGCGGCGGTTTCGACTTGCACCGCAGATCAAGCGGCTTCAACGCTGTCCCGTCTGCAACGGAATGCTTCATCCCGTGGCGAAGATCGAAGTGGAATCTCGATTGCCGCCGAAGACCGCGCGATGGTTGGACGACTACATGCAGTGCGAGAGGTGTGGCAAGCTCTATTGGAGAGGAACGCACATGAAGCGGATCAACCAGATGCTCGATCGGGTCGCCTCGCAGGTGTGAGGTATGGGGTTGTGCAACGGAGACGACCATGATAAAATGCGTAATCTCAGAAACTTGTGAAAAATCAGATAATAGGGATGTATGGACAAGAAACGAGAAGCATTCATCGAGGCGGCGGGCGCACATCTTCTCAGAGAGCATGGTGCCTCGCCGATGGCTGCAAGGGTGGCCGCGTTTCTGCTTGTCTGCGACCCGTCGGAGGCGACGCTTTCCGCGATTTCCGAGCAGCTCCAAGCCAGCAACGGTGCCGTCAGTATGGCAACGCAATCTCTGATCGCGCTCGGAGTCGTGGAGAAAATCGGTTGCCGGGGGCAGCGAGCCAAGCGCTACCGGATTGCGGAAAACGCATGGGCGCAGCTATTCTTTCACAATGAAGCCAACTTCCGTGTTTACTACAGCATTGCAGATCGAGGATTGAAGATGATCGATGGGGAGCGGGGACATCCGGGGTTCGATCCTCGAAGCCGATTGGTCGAGATGAAGGCATTTTTCGCATTTATGGAGAGAAAGCTTCCGGAACTCATCGCGGAATGGGAGCGGATCGGCGTTCCGCAGGCGAAGAGCCGTGCAGCGGAAGCGTCGTGAAGAGAACGGTGTAGAGAGGGTGACATGAACGGGGTAGCGCGTTTCGATCGACAGGGCGGATCATCCATCGAGAGGGAGAGGCTCCCGCAAAACTGGAAAGAGGTTCTCGCCAGATTCGGGCAAGCACTGAGTGAAGAAGGCTCGGCGGGGCTCGCTTCGGTGTACGACAGTGTTGCACAAGGCCCGATGCGGTTCCGCGCAGCGCTTCGAGCGATCGAATGGGTTTTTCCGCTCAAGAGAGTCGTGTCGATGGGGGCGGAGTTCGACGCCCGGATCGCTCGAGACGGGCTCTGCGAAGCGAGTCGCTGGCTTCTTGCAGATTCGGGTGTCCCTTGGAAGGCGGAGTTTCCGGAGAGCGGGCGCGATCTACTTGAGGCCGGTCCGCTGGTGATCTACGGGAATCACCCGTCTCTGGCTACACCGTTCATTCTGGCAGCCGTCCTCGAGCATCCTCGGCTGGGGTACATTTCGTCGGCGTACGTTAGCAAGCTACTTCCCGCGATGGTTCCACACCTCTTTGCCGTGGAGCTGATACGCCACCAGCAGGTACGGAACCGTCCCGGCAGCGGTGCCGCACATCTCATGGCTCATATGCTTCTGGCGGACATCTATGAGCGGCCGAGCAGAGACGTGGCTCGTGCGGCAAACCGGGAAGTCATCAGCAACGCGGCAAAACACGTTACTCAGGGTGGGGCGCTCGTGATTTACCCTGCAGGTGGCGGAAAGGACCGATTGTGGTATCCCGGCATCGGACGGCTTTGCTCCGATCTTCTCGAGCAAGCTGAGCACACACTATATTTGGTTCCCGTTCGGGTCGATCACAACTCGCACGCACGCGTGTACTGCACACTGTCCGACAAACGATACGCCCGCAGAAAGACACGCCGCTTCAATCGACGGCCGGTGATGCTTCGGCTTGCGCGTCCTCTGCCATTCCGAGAACTCGAGCAGCTCAGGGGTGCATCGTCGCAAGAGATCGCCGCGGTACTTCAACAGCATTACAACACGCTGTTCGCGGTTCGCGGGAAGCGGCAAACGGAGAAGGCGATCGACGAAGTGATTCGAAGACTTCGCGAACATCATCGGCTTCGGCTTCCCTTGTTTCAGCCAGGAAGTGGTGGATGAGGGAGCCGCCTTCTTGACCTCACTGATCTGAGGTTCAGAAGATTCCACGCAGCGCCGTCGTTCTGCCAATCAACGCTGTGAGGGAGCCGCGGCGGGGTGTCGTCGCGCAACCATCCGATGGAACCCCATGTATCTGCCCTGATCGGCAAGCAGAACTGCGGCATCGGGGCCGGGATCGTCCTCGGTTGCCTCAGGGTGTTCCAGCGCATGAACGGCACGTTCCCATGCCGCCCACAACTTCCAACCATCGGGGAGGCTGTCGGCCGTTTCAACGGAGACAAGGCCGGTACGCTGCCACAACCATCGCCACCAATCAACCGTATGCCAGCTCCAGCACTCCTGAGCCCAGAACGGGCGTAGATGTTCGGGAAGCGTGTCCCGAACCTTCTGGGTGAACCCGGGGACCGTGATACCGATTTGGCCTTCAGGACGGACGAAGTCAACGAGATGGTCGAGATAGAGATCATCGGTTCCGAAGTAAATATAAGCATCCACGCAGAGGATCGCATCGAAGAACCGCTCGGCGAACGGGAGCTTGCGGGCGTCGGCATGAATCGGGAAGACCTGATCGGACAGCCCTGCAGCAAGAACGTTTTCGGAGATCTGTGTCGGGCGGATCCAGAGATCGGCAGCCCAGACCTGCACCCCGTATTCCTGCGCGAGGAAGATGCTGGAGAGACCCATTCCGCATCCCAAATCGAGCACTCGCATCCCCGAATGTAGCTCCATCTGCTCGCACAACCACTCGGTAAGCCATAGCGGGTTCGGCCCCATTGAGCGACTCAGAATCCACTGAATATCGTATGCCGATGCCCGCGGGAATCGATCTCCAGTGGCATCTCTGAGCGTTGCGAGGGCCGATTCCTGTGCTTGATTCATCGTGACCTCCGGGGTGGGGCTGGGTTGAACTCGCCGGAATGATACGCAATTCATCGTGTTCGTCGATACGGATTTGGCCCTGATCAACACTCGGTGCTACAGTGAGAAGAAAAGGAGGTCTGGAATATGAGAGGAGGATGTAGGGTAGTGGCCGTGGCGGCCGTCTTGCTTGTTCTGTTCTCTGCATGGGCAGCGGTGGCACAAGAAACGTATACGGTAGCATCGGACATTCCGTGGGCACCGTTCGAGATGATTACGGAAGGAGGAGAGTTCTTCGGATTCGATCTGGATCTGATCCGGGCGGTGGCGATTACGGCCGGTTTCGAGGTCGAGATTCAGAACATCGCGTTTGATGCGATCATCGAGACCGTTCGTACCGGACGAGCGGACATCGGGGCCTCCGGCTTCACGATCACCCCGGAAAGGGAGGCAAGCGTCGATTTCTCGATCCCGTACTACCTTTCCAATCAGGCGGTTGTGATCCAAAAGGGAAGCGATCTCAACATCGTGACCGCGCTGGCCGGGCTGGGACCGAATCGAGCCGTGGGAGCGCAGAATGGAACCACAGGGCTGTGGTGGGTCGAAGCTCTGCAGGAGAGCGGTGTCGACATCACGCTTCGCGGGTATGAGACGTATCCTGCCGCGATCCTCGACTTGGTGAATGGACGGATCGATGCCGTGGTTCAGGATGAGCCGGCATCCGCAGCATCGATCTCATCGTATCCGGACCTGTTGGCTGTGGCGGGAATCATCAACACCAACGAGTACTTCGGATTCCTTGTCCGGGAAGGCGATCCCGAGGGATTGCTTCCGCGGATCAATGCCGCGCTCGGAACGCTGGGGCTCACGGTTGTTGAGGGGCCGGGCGGAATGCAGGAACTGATCGTGGAAGAAGGAAGCGTCATCGACGATCTTCTTGCCATCTACTTCGGCCCTGATACGGAGGACATCACGGCGGCGTGGACGCAATGCAGGGATCGTATCCTCGGTGGAGACCTCGAGGGGTTCCTTGACTGCATGAAGCAGCAACTAGCCCTCTAGTCCGTCGACTGGTTGTCTTCAAACGCGGGGACTGTGGCGGGAAGACGGTCCCCGCAATGCAATGTGAGCGGAGGAGATCATCGAAACCTTCTATGAGGTTCTAGCGGTAACGCCGACGATTCTTCGCGCTTCGCTTGTCAATCTTCGACTTGTCTTCGCACTGCTGGGTGTAGGGCTTGTTGTTGGAACGGTTGTTGCTGTGCTGCAGGTTTACGGCGGACGTACGCTCTCAAGAATCGCCTATGTGTATGAATGGATCTTCCGAAGCATCCCGGCGCTTGTCCTCATCTTCTTGTTCTACTACGGACCGGCCAAGTTTGGCTGGTTCATCAGCGCTTTCCAGGCGGCGGTACTTGCCCTAGGCTTGCGGTCCTCCGCTTACCAATCGCAGATTTTCCGTGGCGCGATCGAGGCGATTCCCGCGGGGCAGATGTTGGCTGCTCGATCAATGGGAATGGGACGGTTCCGGGCGGTCGTATCCATCATCCTGCCGCAGGCGTTCCGGCTGTCGATTGCCGGGTGGACGAACGAATTCTCATCCGTGATCAAGGATACCACCTTGGTGTACGCCGCCGGCTACACCGAGATCCTAAGAACGGCCCGAGCGATCTACGACACGCGCATCTACTTGACGATGCCGACGCTGATCCTGGTGGCGCTTGTCTTCCTTGTGTTCACGTACGGTGGGAACCGAGCGCTCGGATTACTCGAGCGGAAGATCTCAACACCCGGTCTCCAGATGCCGGGTAGAGCAGGAAGAACGGAGCGAGTCTAATGTCGCTGCTGAAAGCGGAGGAGATTCACAAGCGATACGGCAAGGAAGAGGTGCTCAAGGGTGTATCCATTTCTCTGGAGCGTGGGGAAACGAAGGTCATCATTGGGCCGTCGGGCACGGGAAAAAGCACGCTTCTTCGCTGCATCAACCAGCTCACCCCGCCCGATCAGGGGAGGGTCTGGTTGGACGGAGAGGAACTCACGCGGCCGCATGCCGACATCAACGCATTGCGGGCCCAGATTGGCTTTGTCTTCCAGAGCTTCAACCTCTTCTCTCACCTCACGGCGCTTCAGAACGTGCGCATCGGGCCACGCAAGGTCCGAGGAATGAAGAAGGACGAGGCGACCAAGCTGGCGATGGAAGAACTGGATCGCGTCGGACTCGCGGAGAAGGCTGCGGCGTATCCGGCGCAGCTGTCCGGCGGGCAACAGCAACGCGTCTCGATCGCTCGCGCCCTTGCTATGAGTCCGAAGCTGATCTTGTTTGACGAGCCGACCTCGGCGCTTGACCCGGAGCTGATCGGAGAAGTTCTTGACGTGATGATCGGCCTGGCGAAGGATGGAATGACGATGCTTGTCGTGTCGCACGAGATGGGATTCGCCCGTTCTGTGGCCGATGAGATCGTGTTCATGGAGAACGGAGTCGTCGTGGAGCAAGGGACGCCGGACAAGATGTTCCGGGATTCGGAGCACCCTCGCACCGGCGAGTTTCTTCGTAAGATCACGGAGTTGTACGGGGAGACGGAGTCATGACCTTCGCGTTCGATGGGTCGTATCTGCCGGATTTGGCGAACGGTCTTCTGATCACTTTGGAGGTGACGGCCGCTGCGATTGCGATGGGGTTCGCACTCGGGATCCTGCTCGCTCTTGGGCGGGTCTACGGCCGACGGTTGAGCTGCGGAGTTTGTAGTGTGTATATCCAGATCTTTCGTGGCACCCCGCTGCTCGTGCAGCTGTTTATCATCTACTTCGGCCTTCCGACCTTGGGGATCCGGCTGTCGGCGTTGGCAAGCGGCATCCTCGCATTGGGACTCAACACTGCCGCCTACCAGGCCGAGTACTTCCGCGGTGCGATGCAAGCGGTTCGCGGTGGGCAGATGCTTGCAGCACGATCGATTGGTATGACCCTGGCTCAAACGATACGGTTCGTTGTGTTGCCGCAGGCGTTCCGGATCGTGATTCCGTCATGGTCGAACGAGCTGATCTTGATGCTCAAGTACTCGTCTATCGTGTTTACGGTGACGGTTCTTGACCTGATGGGGGTTGGTAAGAGGATCGCGTCGAAGCATTTCAACTACTTTGAGACCTTTCTCGTCGTGGCGTTGTTCTATCTCGCACTTGTGTTCGTCGTCTCCCAGTCACTACGCGCTCTGGAGCGGCGGGTTCGGATTCCCGGTCTCGGGCGGAGTGAACTACTGCGGTAGACCTCCGTGGTTGGGCATGGTGTACAATCGCGATCAAGACGGGGGGGGTTGTGGACTGGATCGCGATCGGTTTGGGATTGGGGACGGCGTTTTCGTGGGGAATCACCCAGGGTGTCATGAAGCTGGGACTCCTCAGTGTAGATGGGATCACCTTCGCGTTTCTTCGGCCGGTCGTTGCACTGTTGTTCATCGTTCCATTCGTCGCGTTCGCCGATGAGTTCGTTTTCGTCTCGTTGTCGGTGTCTGCAGTGGCGGTTGCGGGGGGGGTGCTGAACGCGTTTGTGGGGACGGCGCTCTACTACTACGCAGTCAAACGCAGCCCCGTTCATCAAGCGGCGAGTCTGGCCAATACGTCACCGTTTTGGAGCGTCGTGCTTGCGATCCTGTTTCTGCGCGAGTCGGCGACCGCGGCGACGTTGGGCGCCGGCGTCTTGGTTGTGGCGGGAAGTTATCTCTTGATCCTGCGAAACACCGATGAGAAAGGTGCATCCAGACATGTCCTCCCGTTGTTGGCAGCGTTGGGAACCGGGTTGCTGTGGGGATTCACGGCAGCTGTCCCCGCCAAGTACTGCCTGTCGCATGGGATGAACGGTGCGACCTACGAGATGATCCTTACCGCAAGCGCCGGCGTTTGCTGGGCGGTTCTTGCGGTGCCGAGGATCCTGCGGCACGGGCTCCATGTCGGACGTGCCGGATGGTTCTACGTGATCGTGTCTGCGGTTTTCGGATTCTTCATCGGGTGGATCTTGTGGCTGGAGGCCCTTGCGCGGGTCGATGCCAGCGTGCTCGGTCCGATCAACGGTGCGACTGCGTTGTTTGCGTTCGTTTTCGGGATGATCTTCCTGAAGGAAAGGCCGACTCCTCGTGCCTACGCCGGCTCGCTGCTAATCTTTGCCGGTGTCGTTGTGGTTTCGGTCTTCGGCTAGCGTGAGGTTTCGGCCACCGAACCAGATCTGTCCCGCTGCTCGATGATCTCGATCATGAGCCGGTCAAGACCGGCCAAGCCACGCTCGTTCAATCGGGCAAGGTTGTCAACGGTCTGCTCGACCGTTGCAGCGATCACCCCTTGAGGGCGGTCAATCCCTTTTCCACGAAGCGATAGCATCGCCGCCAGATAGGCCTCGTGGGCCGCTGTGCCGACCTTCAGAGCACAGCTTTCCTTCGCCCCGTCACAGAACAGACCTGCCGTGTTGGCTAACAGGGTGCGGATCGCCCGCCCCGCCGTCTGCGCATCAGCGTCAAACAGCCGGCAGATTCCCGCTGCAGCTCCGGCTCCCGCCGCGACGACACATCCGCACACCGGGGCAAGGCGGCCGATCCGGTGCTTGACGTAGCTGGTGACCAAGTGACTGGCCAAAAGCGACTGAGCCAGTGTCCGATCGCCGACCGAATGCTCGCGCGCAACGCGTGAGACGGGCAGAATCGCGGTAATCCCGGCGTTACCGCTCCCGGAGCTGCTCATCACGGGAAGGGTCGAGCCCCGCATGCGGGCCTCGGCGGCAGCAACACAGTCGATACGGACTTGGAACCCCAGGTCGGGATCGGGAACCGTGCTTGCAAGAGCGCCGGCAAGACTGCCCGTATCGCCCGACATCAGCGAGAGCCCTTCGTTGCAGATGGCACGGTTCATGTCGACGCCTCTCAGCACATAGAGCTCGATGTCGTCATCGACCGAGTCGGCCAGCGCATACAGCTCGCTGAACGTGCCTTCGAACGCCGCTGGCTCCATCGGAGGTGCGCCGGGACGGGAGCGCTCGTCCGACTGCTCGATGACCTGACCGTCGAGCGTGACGTCAGAGATCTTGCCGTGTTCGTGAAGGATCACAGCGGTGGCGGAGTGTGAGGGCGTCGTGACGGTGGCTTCGACGAACACCCCCTGGTGCTCGGGTGCGCTTTCGACGGTGACGGCTCCCGTATCGATCCATGAGAGAGCACTGCGAACGTGCTGCGCTTCGCAGTCCTCCAGCGACTGCAGCCCCTTCTGATAGCAGCCGCAGAAGACCGCAAGGGCCGCCGCGACCACCGATCCGCGAGCGTTCCGGACACCGGGGATTCCGACATCGATTCCGTTCTTGTAGACACAATCGCTCAGGCGAACGCGAACAGAGGTGACTTCACTCCGGTCACCGATCGCCTCGCATGCGCGGGAGACGGCAAGGGCAACCGCACCGGGCTCGGTACAGCCGAGAGCGGGAACAACCTCAGTAGAGAGAAACTGCATGATCTGCATTCGATTCCTCCGCGATCCTTACTTGCACCTTGCGGCAAGAGATGTGACGATACCGCTGATCCTCCCAAGTTGCAATCAGCGGGCGATTGCCTCTGTTTGGAGGATTCACCGTTTGAGGCATAATGCTCTGTTGCGTATTCTACAGGGCATCGTAAAAGGAGGGTTTCCATATGGAATCGTGGCTGCTCAAAGGCCTTGCTGTGGCACTGGCGATTGTGCTGGTTGTGTTGGGAGTCGGGATGTTGACCGACACCGGGGATGAGGGCGATCTTGCCCCCGCCGCGGAAACTGTGGACGTTGTGGTGGAAGACACCACGCCCGCAGAAGATGTCGCTCCATCCATCGACGAGGGTCCCAGCGCGCCGGACGCTGATGCCGCTTCTCCTTCGCCACTTTTGCAGGAGGATGAAACGGCCGCAGTGGAGCGATTCGTCGTAGCCACGGTCGGCGATCGGGAAATCGACAACGAACAGCTGGCTGCATCCTATGCCGACGTGTACACCTACTACGGAAACTTCTACTCGCAGTTCGGGATGGACATCGCCGAGTTTATGGCGACGCTTGACGGAAGCTACATGAATCTGGCGATGGAAGCTCAAGCGCTGGATATTCTTGTGCGGCTGGCGATCTACGAACTCGAAGCGGAGTTGCGAGGGATTGCCGTCAGCGACGCCGAAGCTCAGCAGCAATTCGACATCCTCTATGGAGAGTACCTGGCATCGAACGGAATGACGGAAGAGGATCTCTCTTACTATCTGTCTCTTCAGGGCTCAACTCTGGAGGAGTTCAAGGCCGATGCGCTGATGAACATCCGACGGGGGCTACTCGAAGAGCGTGTACGCGACGAGGTCGTCGGGCAGATCGATGTGACCGATGAAGATCTTGACGCATACTTCGCCGCACACCTGTCTGAGTTCCAGACCGAGGAACAGGTCGAAGCGTCCCATATCCTGGTCTCGGATTCCACTGCTGCCGAGGATGTGCTGGCGCGATTGGAAGAGGGCGAGACCTTCGCGGATCTGGCCGTGGAACTGTCGGAGGATCCGGGGAGCGCTTCGGCGGGTGGCGATCTTGGTTGGTTCGGAAGGAATCAGATGGTCCCCGAATTCGAGGAAGCCGCATTCGCCCTTGAAGTCGGGGAGATGAGCGGCATCATCGAAACCGATTACGGGTTCCACATCATCCTTGTCACCGACAAGCAAGACGCCTACACGCCGACGTTGGACGAGATCCGCGAAGACGTGCGATCTGCCGCAGAGGTCGAATCCTCAGAGGCTGCCTTCATCGCCTGGTATGATGAGAAGCGGGCGTCGGGGATCCTCGATGTTTTCGCCGAGCCATTGGGATCGTTCTATTGGTACACGGTGAATCCGGCGGAGGGACTGGATCGCCTCCAGCAAGTGGCCTCTTCCGGTGAGACGGATGATCCCTACCTCGACTTTTATCTGGGACGCCTCTACGAAGAACAGACCACCATGGTGGATGGAGAGCTGTCGGCGCTGGAGGCACTCGAAGAGCCGACGGCCGAAGAGAACGCCCGCATCGCCGAATTGAGCACCCAGCTTGATGCCTACATCGCCGGTGCCGTTGCGGCCTATGAAGCGTATGCCGAGGACAACGATGTCGATGAAGCCTACACGTTGAACGTGGAGCAGCTTCAGGGGTTGAGCCGAACGGCAACGGTGCCTGTGCCGTAGAACCGGGCAAGACTCAAAGACTGTGTGAGTCCGCCTCACTCGAACCGCCGATCAAGGGCGCATCGAGTGGGGCGGATTGCTTTTCGGGTGCTTCGTACTGAGGCTGACAGGCGAAGGGCAACGCCAGTGCCTAGCGACTGTTGACGAAGGCGGTGTGTCTTTCTATACTTGGTGTATCGCTGAATACTGCACGACTGCAGGTGCTCCAGATGGAGATAGGCGCAGCCATCTAAGAGGTTGTGGGCGGACCTTCGACGATGGGTAGCCCGGTCAAGACAGCCGGGCTGTTCTCTTTCTAGCAAAGGATACCCTTCTTCCTCAGAGCAGATTCCCAAGTTGCTGCCTTCTCGTTCCCCTCTCTAGCGCTTCTCAGCATTCCAGCAACCGAATCTGCAAGGCGTACAGAGATCCAGTTCTCATCTTTCTTTGCTCCGCGAACCTTCTTGTACCTGATCCCGTGTCTCTTGAGTGACCGAACCATGCGACCTTTCTCTTTGTCGTTGAGCGCGTCTACTATGATCGTTGCTCTGTATTCGTCTTTGCCTGCGTATGATCGTATCGCGTTGACGATCGCTTCTGATGTCATTGCGCCGTAGTCTGTTCGGTCGTTGAAGTAGGTACCGTATATCTGGGTGCTCATGAGGTCGTTTGCTGCAATGCAGCGCATGTATTTCTCGCGGTTCGGCGTGGAGGATTTCGACCACTTCCGCGTGTGTCGATCGCTGTGTTCCTCGGCAAAGAGCAATTGCGCTTCAAGCAACTGCCGATCACTTGCCTTGACTATGACTGAAGCAACCACGAATAGCTTGCCATTTGTATGTTAGCCAGATTCATCTACATACACGAGGATCTTCTTCACACGACGATTGAACTGCCAAGAGAGCTACTTTGCAAGACGACCGCTTTTCTAAGGGGATAAGCGTGAGGTCTATCCAGCGATCGACACCGACTCAGGAGAGCGGCATTTCCTCACGCGGCGGGAGGCGCCGGGAGATGCCCCGGGCTAGGGTGCGTCCGTCGGCCAACACAAGGCGCTGTCGAGGTCTTCGAACTCCCTCATGGTGTGCAACCGGCCATCGGCACAACGAATCCCTTGAATCTCTCCTCCCTCGACGAGGATCACCAACGTGATGTCGTGCACGCCTTCGACCAGGATATGAGCTTCGTACCACGGACCATTGCGATAGAGAGAGCTCACCTCGGTGCTGACGCCGCGCGAATCGGCAATCGATGCCGCTACTTGCTCGACGATTGCGAATGCATCGGATCTTCCGAGCGGCTGGCTGCGGCACCCGGAAAGGGAAACTGCAAGCAGAAGCACCAAGCAAAGAACAGTTCCAAGACGGCGAAGCATACCGGCCTCCTTCGATCCTTCAGCACAAGCTTACGATACACCGTATGTC
>Ga0272443_10003631_pt1 | contig 17941 bp, 25 predicted proteins | sample SSMAcet12_FD_193581 | JGI IMG/M metagenome (GOLD analysis project Ga0272443, IMG submission 193581) | Marine sediment archaeal communities from Little Sippewissett salt marsh, Falmouth, MA, United States - SSM-Acet-12 | ecosystem: Environmental > Aquatic > Marine > Wetlands > Sediment ... | reverse complement strand
TATTTTAGCCTCCTTTTTGGTTGTATGTATTTTAGTATTATACTCATTTATTTATGATTTTTAGAGGTGTTTATTCTTTATAAACCTTTCTATTGTAACTACTCGGCAAAGGTGACAATAATTTATCTTCTAACTAATTGCCCAAGACCAAACTCGCCTGTAGAAAAATCATGATAAACTGCATCAGAATCTGCTAAAAGATCATGAGCAAAAGAGCCATCAATTCCTAATTCTTGAGAAATATCTTGCAATCCCGAAGGCCCATATTCTCTTAAATATTCAATTAAATCTGCTTGTAAATCAGGACTCGGAATCATTTTTTAGAATTATCTTCATAAACAAGTTTAACTTTGCAAGGTAATTTTGACTTAATTTGTTTAAACACTTTTCTTACAAAATTAACTGCTTTGGGATTTTGAACTGCTACTACAAAGATTTTACTGTCTTTTTTCACAATTGCTGCTTTTCCAACAGATTTGCCATAAGCTAATTGCATACCAGTCTGCATTCTATCTGCTCCAGCACCAGTAAGCATTTTATTTTCTCTTTGAATATGATGGGGAAATGGAATAACTTTAAACATATACTGGCCTCCAAATTCCTTGTCTATTTTTTTATTGATAAATTGTCTGCAAGCTTCAAATGCATTATGCCTAATTTGGCATTTTTCTTCTGAAACCATTGTTAAACAATAAGGAAATCTTCCTTTATGAAACAAAGATTCTTTGCCCATTGTAAATTTAACAATTTTTTGTTGAGGAACAGTTTTGATAAAAGACTTTTGTCGTTTCTTACTCACCCTAGTATAAGGAACAACTTTCTTTTTTGAATATGCTGTAGCTTTACGTAATGATGCCATTTTATTTCAGATAATTTTTAACCTCCTCTAAATGTACATCGCAAAACAAAGGATATTTACAACAAACTTGTTGATGGTGGAGTCTTATAACCCTATTTGATTCTTTGAAAGGTGCAAATAATCTTCCCATTTCTAAAAGAATAGGGCACCCCCCCGCCAGTTTTTCGCAAACTTCTTGTTTTTCTCCTTTTAAGTCCGCAGTTATCAATAAATTTCCTATCGCTTCTGTTCGGGCGATTAATTCATTGCCCCTATACAAATCAGCTTCTTGTACAGCAGTTAATTGTTTTCTCGAATTCATTTTTATCTTTCCCTCCTTTGTTGAGCCCCCCATTCTTTTTCCAAAATTTCATAAACTCCCACGGGAGCTACAACTACGTTTCCAACTTGATACTCTTGCAATTTTCTTAAAGCGACCCCAGGAATTTTATCTGATGGCAAAGTCAAACAATCAAAAGGAATTCCTCTCTCATTTTTTAGAATTAATTCATAATTCTTTCCAACTTCTAATAAGTCCTTTAATCCAGATAATTCTACTGAACCAATTGGGGAAATACCTTCATTAACTTCAATTCTGTCCTTTGTTATAAAACTCATTTTATGCCCACTTTTGTTGTAACTGCTTGACCTGGAAGACCCTTTTCAAAAATAGCTCGAACAACACCTTTATTTCCATGAGCAGATGAAATCTTGCCCTTAATTATTTTTCCTGCCGGAGATTTCCAAACAGCTTCTTTTCCTATAAATTTTTCAGCATCTTTTCTATTTTTAGATTCTTCTATTTCAATTAAAAAATGCCTCTCATGAATTGTGTGCCTACCTCTCCTAAATTGCACTATTTTACCAATTACCATGTTTATTAAGAAGAAAATTAGTTTAAAAAGGTTGTTATCTGGAAAATCTATTTCTCCAACACAAAAATGTTTCTTCCAACAATCTGATTTTCCCTAAATTCAGAAATAGGAAATCCTTTAACCAACTTTAATCCAGTTTTACCAAGAATATACTTAATATTAATATCCAATCTTTGCTTATTTTGTTTTATTAAGGGAGAAGTAAAAACTATTCTCCCAGAAATAGCTTTTTGAAGATTATTTAAAACCTTGACCATAAGATTTTCATAATTTCTAAGAGTTTTTTCAGCTTCTTCTTTTGTTGGAATTTTTCTTAAAATTTGACCTAAATCTGGTTCACAAACTAAAACATTTGCATCTTTAATTTTTACTTTACTTGAATTTTTTTTAATTAACAGATAATCTTGACCTGAAAATTCTCTAAGATTTTTTCTTGCTCCTTCAATTGCATCCGCATCCTTATCAATTCCAATAACTTGAATGTTTTGAATTAAAGCTTCAATTAAAATAGTTCCTATTCCACAAAAGCAATCTACTAATTTTTGGCCAGATTTAATTTGAGAAAGATTAATCATTATTTTCGCTAACCTGGGAGAAATTGAAAGTTCTTCTCTTCTAACTGGCTTTTCCATGTCTCTTTTTTCTATTTCTTTATAATCTGCTTTTTCAATAATCTTTCCAAAACTGTCTTCAAATACAAAATATTGTTCATCTATTATTTTTCCTGAAGAAAGATTCATAGCAGTTCTCCCCCCCTGCAACTTCATAAAATCTGAAATTCTTTTTTCTGTTGCTTTTAGTTTTTCAGATTTAAAATTTTGTTTTAATAAATCAGAAGCTTTATGAAATTGCTCTTGATTTGAAAAATTCCATACAACATAATTAAATTTATTCTTTGTTCCAAGATAAATTTGTTTTTCTTCAATTTCATTAATAAAATATAAAATTTTCCCAATAGCAATAACCCCCCCAAAATCTTTAATAATATTGTCTTTTAATTTTTTATTAACTTCAATTAAAATAGAATTCTTTTTCTCTTTTTTGCTAATGATTTTAATATTCTCCCTTTCAAAATAAGAAAAAATCTCTGCTGAAGATAATTCAACATTTCTACCGAGAATAAATAAGTATTTCATTACAAGACAATCTCAAAATTTCCAAGTTCTTTTTTCAAAATTTCAAAGATTTTTGGATTAATTTCAACAGTTTTTTTAGATTTTTGTTTTGCAACTGCTTCAGAAACTTCTTTCATATTTGATTCTTGAGCTTTGGTAGTTAATTTCTTAACAGTTTTACCAACAAATAAGAAACTCTCTCCCCCGGCAGTTAATACTTCTGCAGTTTTATCTTTACCATATTTTAATCTCATCCTTCCTTTTTCCAAAGCCACTAAATCACATCTTTGGGCATATTCAATTAAATCATTAATTAAAACGGTAGATCCTTTTCTTGCTTGATCAGCTTTATGCAAAGTTAATTTCCCTTTCTTAGATTGAAGTTTAGCTTCCATAACATCTTTTAAAATTCTTAAATGTTGTTGAGAAAATTTACCTGTTTTAACAAAAGCGTTTTCAAATTCATCAACCATTGCTGATTGAGATTTTTTATGGGTTACTTCTTTTAATAATTCGAATACATCTTTTTCAACTTGTTCAATTGTTTTTTGCTGAGCTTGTTTTTCAATTTGAGCTCTTAATTCTTTCAATCTCTTAAGATAAGCTTCTGTTCCTTTTAACAATCTATCAACATCTTTGCCAGGAATTTCTTTTATTTTTTCATGCTCATAACCTTTATAATATTTAATAGTAACTTCTTCTAGAAATTTAATATATTTAGTTTCCAACATTTTTTCCTTATCAACAAAAACTTCCTTCATTTTCTTGAAAGTTTCTTTAGTGGTTGGGGGGGGTAAACCATAAAGCATTAATAATGCCTGACTAGGATAAATAACACTCCAGTAAATATCATTAAGAACTAAATCAAGTAAACCTCGCTTAACTCTCTTAACAGCATTATCTCCCATGGACATAAACATATCAATAGCTTCTGGACTGGGTTTTAATTTACCCATTTTTAATAAAGCTTTCCAGGGCATAAATGTAGCTCTATCATATAATGGAACCCCATCCCTAATAAAAGTGAAAATAACTGGATGAGCATCTTTAACACTTTCCCAAAAATCAGTTAACAAGTAAACTTGTACATTAAGCATGTTTGCCTTAACCCCCGCAAGTGCAGATGCTTCAGAAATATATTTGTAGATAATTCCTCTAAGTCTTTCTTTTAATTCTAATCTAGGCATAGCTTTAACATCTGTATCATTAATAATAACAAAAACATCCACATCAGACTCTTTCACAACATCCCCCCTAACAAAACTTCCACCAATAACATAACTAACAACATATTTTTCAAACTTTTGTAAAACCAAAGACTTGTGAATTTCTGCAACTCTTAATCCTTGCAAAATTCCAGTATCATAAAGTGGAAAAGACATTGCAACTGCCCCAGCTAAATCAAATTTACTATCTAAACAAATTTCCCAAATATCTACTGGGGTTTTAATTTGAAGCCAGATTTTTTGTTTTAATTTATTTTGCAAAGGTTCTATTTGTTTAAGCACTTCTCGCTTTAAATTAGGGATTTCTTTGAATTTTTCTTCAGGAACTATCCAATAAAGTTGAAGGTATTTTTCTGTTTCTTTTGGAACTTCCTCTTCCTCGATAAAACCTTTAATTGCTTGAGGAGGTAAAATACTCAATGCTTGTGTAAATTTATATTTTTTAACAATAAAATTCTTTAATTTTTCAAGCTCTTTTTTAGTTTTATCCATCTCTTTTTGAGTCTTTTGTGCTTCTGGGGGGATAATTGGAGTCTTGGCAGAATATTTTTGGTTATCTAAATTCATTCCGGGAATTTCTTGAGGTTGATCTTTATTATCGGTCATGCTGAAAAAAGATATCTATCCCTTTTAAATCTTACTGATTAGTGGTAATAAAGAAAAGTCTCTTTAAATTAAAACTAATCCATCAATCGCTCTTAAAACTTGAGATTTAGCTATTTGAATATCTTCTTCTCTTCCTTGAAACTCTATTGTAGCTGCTTCAGAGTATGGAGCCTTACAAATTTCTTTTTTTATCCCGAGAAATACAAAATTTTCTTTATTTAAAAAAAGTCTATATGCATATTCAAATCCAGGTTTATTGTGGGGGGTTGTATTTAAGGTAGCAATGCCTTGTGCAATGTCTATGAGGGAGGAAAGTTTGCCACAGAAATTTACATCCCAGACTCTTCCCCCATATTCTGCATTGTAAATAAATCTAGCCATAAATAAAAGTGAGAGGTATCCTTTTTAAAGATTATTATAATTTCATTTAATGGGTTTAATTCCCATAATAAATTGTTTTAAAAGATCTAATGTTTTTTCAACAATAGTTCGAGTTCCATGTGCGTTCTCTGCTAAAAGGCAAAAATTAGGGGGGCAATGCTCGGGTTGATGGATCTTGATAAGTCAATCATCCTCAAACCATAGTCTATTGATTTGGGGGGATCACTTCTCCTAGAAAATTTATATGGTCCATCGAGGAGTCGAACCTCGGTCTACTCGGTGTAAATAATATGATGTTTTCTATACTTTTAAAGGGAGTCTTTTTTTATTTTAAACATTTACCCAAATCCTCTTTTTTTAAGATTAGATATCTAAATTTGCCTTGTCTTAATTCATTTGAAAACCCTGTTTTAGGAGAACAAACAATAACTTCATAACCCGCCTTTTTAATAATTTCCATTACAGGAATAAAATCTGAATCTCCTGAAATTAAGATACAAACCTTACATTCCCTATCAACCAAAGTTTTACGAATCATATCAGAAGAAATTAAAACATCAACTCCTTTTTCTATCTTTGTTTTTATACTTTTTATATATTTTAATTTTCTAGTTTTGACAATAATATTCTCTTTCTTTAGATTATCCAAGAATTTTAAATGGTTGTAATAGAGTTTTTTGTTATCTTTAATATCTGGAACAGCATTATAGTATCTTATCTGCTTTAAGGTTAAATCAAATTTCTTACAGATAAATTTAGCTAGACTATTAAAATCAATTCTTTTATTTTTATCTACTAATTGTCTAGAATTATGATAAAAATTACTCCCATCTACAAATAGAATAGTATCCCTTTTCATTTTAAAGTAAGCCCGGCATTGTCCGAAGACCATACCGGGGAGTTAATTAATTATAATAAAGAGATTGTATATATAAAATTTTCTATTTTCCAAAAAATGGTCCATCGAGGAATCGAACCGCGAGAGAACCTACGGTTTTCTTCGCTTAACTTTCCCTTCTAGTTTAAACCGCTTTGTCCAACATCCACTAGGTTTTCAACCTAGTAATGGTCCATCGAGGAGTCGAACCTCGGTCTACTAGGTGTAAATAATATGATACTTTATGTACTTTAGGGGTGAGAAGTTTATTTTGGGTTTTATTTTGAAGTTTCCTGTTCCTGCACTATTTTCTAAACTCTTGGTCAATGGAAAATTAAAAAATCTAATGCTCCAATCCATAGGCATCAGTAAAAATCTTCATCTTATTGTACTCTTCAATGAATTCTAATCCTTTTTTTGTAATAACATAAAACTTCTTTTTATTTTCAATAATCTCATTCATCATTCCATTTTTAGAAAGTTCTTCTATATACCCTTTAATGATGTTGTTTGACAAATTTGCCTTGTAAATTAGGTGGGTGATCTTGGTTTTCTTGTTACTTCTAAGAATACCTAAGATATCTCTAATAATGTCTAACTTTGATCTTTTCTTTGCCATTTTTTATTCTCAGATGAACATATAAAATTATCCCAAAAGCAAAAAACATAATTATTTCTGAAATAAGATAGACTATTAAATCCACATGTGTAAATAAGCTAATAAGATTACTAATAAAGATAAAAAAGAAAGCGACAAAAAGATTAAAAGTAAGTCTTGATCTATTTTCTTTATACCTCTTGTAAAAATATAAACAAATAGCAGAAACTACTAATATGAGTGTTAGATGGAATATAAAATTGTAAAAAACACTAAAAATAATGGATACTAAACCTAAATAAAAAAAGATAAAAGTTTCGCTTGCACTTTTAGATCTTGAAAATATTAAAAGCAAAGATAAAAATCCACAAACAAGAAAAAATTTAAATAGCAAAAAACTAACAAAATGGATCAACTCTATATGCCCCAAACTAGAAAAAACAGAGACTAAAGTATTAGGATGGGAAAAATTAACTTCATATAATTCTGTAAGATTTGCCAAAGTTTTAAAAAAGAAAGAAATTCCAATCATCAAAAAACTAACTGAAAAAAAATTAAAAGATTTCTTTTTAGATATTAAATATATTTTTCTAGCCTGAAAAAACACTAAAAAAGAGACTATGACTATTAAGAGATCTATTAAGGAATCAATTCCATAAAAATTTCCTAAAGAAATAATTGCCATAAAAATATGGTTAGTAAGAAGTTTATAAAGTTTGCGAATTATTATTTCAGATTTTTTATTCGCGCTCCTTTTAAAAAAGAAATTTTTTATTAAATTATGAATAATGGACTAAAAACTAAAATAAAAAAATTGAGAATTATTTTAGGAATACTTCTTCTAGCATTCCTATATGTGTCTCCAAGATTTTTGTAAAATGACAAACAAGAAACTAAAATCGCCTGAAGAAATAAAAAAAGAACAAGAAAGAGCAATGATTACAATAATCCTTACAATAATTGGAATAATAGTTTTAACGTTTGTCTTTCGGTGGCTTATTAGCATGGCAAGATAAAATGGATCAAAGTTTCATAAAATAACTTCATATTTAATTTAAATAACAATCTCTTAGAATATAAGGAGGTAAAAAATGAAACAAAAACAAACAACTTACCAAGAACTTAATTCCCCTTTTGTGGAATATTTAAGTGCTGAAGAACTTTTTTTATTGGGTTTCTTAAAAGGATTCAATAGACAAAGTAATGAAGTGCTTGCCCAAAAAGCGTTCTACGAAATAAGTAAATAGTCTTTATTTTATTATTTTTATTTTTTCTATTCCAGTTCTTTGAACAACATTCTTGTATAAAGATTCTATTTCCTGAAGAGATAGATTTATTATGCCAGAGCTTTTCTTGCCACGAAAACAAATAGCTGCTTTGGCTTTTTTAGGATTCAAAATGTCTTCATCAACCATAACTTCCTTTATCTCTCCAGAGGTTTCAAGCCTGACAATACCATCTGGATTTTGTTTTTTTACTTTTATATCCATATTGACATAAATCAAAAACTGCTTAAATAAATTTATAGGATACATTATGCACTTTCTGAAAGAGTCATTATTACACAATTAGGGATTATGATCCCACGAGGAATCGAACCTCGGTCTACTCGGGGTAAATAATATGATACTTTATGTACTTTTAAATTGAGTCATTATCACACCATAAGGAATCATGGTCCTGCGAGGAATCGAACCTCGGTCTACTCGGTTTTTAGAAGGGTTTACCATAATGATTTTAGGCGAACCAACTTGTAAATAATATGATACTTTATGTACTTTAGGAGCGAGATGTTTGTTTTTGGAAGAATTAGTTATTTTTTAACTCAACAAAAACATTTTTTTGAATTCCAATCTTATCGTAAAAATAAGGAAAAAGAACTTTTTTTTGAATCTTTTCCACCATTCTTGTTAAAGGGCTATCAAAAGGATATGTGTAACAGTTATAATGGGTTCCTTTATAATCAAATCCATGTAATAACTCAGGAAGTTCTAATAATACATATTCACAGAGTTTATTTATTTCTTCTTGATTAAAGTTTTGTGGGTCTTTTTTTGTAAAACCCTTCACCAATCTTATAATTTCCTCTCTAAATTCTTTATTTTTGCTAAATTCTTCAAAGAAAAAAGGAATAAATTTTTTGTTATAAGAATCTTTTTTAACATCTTCCCACTTTAATATTTCAATTTTATCTTGTTTAGATTGTGGTATTTCAGAAATTATTTCTTTTACTATCTTTTCGTATTTATCTCCTTCTTTTATTGCTCTTTTAAATGCTTTAGTAGATTTTTCTTTATTCCTAACTTCATAATTAATAGCATGTAATGTGTCTGCAATTAGTATGGCTAATTTATCTTTCGTGTGTTTAAGACACCAAAGGATATTTTCTTTAATATTTTCTTTTGTGAACCATTTATTTCCCAAACTTATTCCAATATATAGATTAAATTTTTTAGATTTAACTTCTTTTTCAGTAGCTCCTCTAATAACTCCAATTTTCATGGAAGTATGAAATATTTTATATATTAAAAATTTTCTAAACAAGCAGGTATTTGTTATTTCTTTAGAATCATGGTCCATGGAGGAGTCGAACCTCCCCCTCCTCGGTGTAAATAATATGATACTTTATGTACTTTAGGAGTGAGTCATTATCCCACACAATTAAAATAAGATTAAATAAACACACCCTGCAACAACAAGAATATCAATAAAAATATGAAAAATTATAAGTTTCACTCTTTCTACTTTAAGGTATCTATATGATCCGCCCAAACCTCCTAAAAAAGGAAGAAAAATTCCAAGTATTATAGCAGTTTTTGAGTTTAATATTAAGAATATTCCTAATAGGAAATATATTATTCCTGCTATTGAAGGAAGTATTTTTCTCTTAACTTTCAAAAATAATTGGCTAATGTGAGTTACTGCGGAAATAATCATCAAAATTCCCAAGGTAATATGTAACAACATTAACTCTCTAAGAGATTCTATTATATAAAATTAATCAAAAACAAACAAATAGAAATTATTTTTAGAAATGATCCCACGAGGAGTCGAACCTTGGTCTACTCGGTTTTTAGAAGGGTTTACCATAATGATTTTAGGCGAACCAAACTTGTAAATAATATGATACTTTATGTACTTTAGGAGTGAGCACTCCACGAACCTATTATCAACGATATTTTCTAATTTTATTGGGAACTATATCTCCGGTAACTTTGTTAGTAATTGTTATAGCTCCAGTTTTCCAGATAAATATTTCAAAGTCCATAGATTCAGAATAAATTTTTTGTGGTTTTCCACCCATCATTACATCATTTAACACAGCTCTAATCTCCAGAAGATCTTTTTCACTAAATATTCCCAACTCCCCTAAGTCTTCAAAGTCCCAATAGGGATTAAGTCTTTTCTCTACCATTTTCTTAAATCATGGTCCATCGAGGAGTCGAACCTCGGTCTACTCGGCTTTTAGTATTTTTATCTAATGAATATTAGTCAGTCAATACCTGTAAATAATATGATACTTTATGTACTTTAGGAGTGAGCAGATTTTATATTGTGTTATTATTTTCTCTTAATTTTTTCAAAACTTCTTTAGTAGTTAGAGCTGGGCCAATAAATGTTTCAAAATTACCAATATTTATTTTATGTTGTTTCGGATTTGTACTTCCAGAAGCGTCTGCAACTAAAAAAGGTTGAATTCTTCTATAAGCAGCATCAACGCCAGAAAAATAAACACAACATCCAGAATAGATTCCACAAAAATACATTTCATCAATTTTATTCTTTTTACAATATCTTTCTAAATCTGTGTTATAAAAAGCACTATATGCTTCTTTACGGACAATTTTGTCCGGCTTTGTTTCCATTAACTCTTTTATTATTGAAATGTTCCATAAAAATTTCTCTCTCTTTTCTTTTTTATTTCCTTTTTTTGGAGCATATTCATTTCCCCACAATTTATCCATAACAGGATTTGGTTTATGTTTACGCTTTCCTCGCCCACCCGCTAAAATAACTTTATAACCTTTCTTTTTAAAAGCAGAAATTAATTTCAGTTGATTTAAAATAAGTTTATTTTTATCTTTTCTTTTTGAAACATCCATATTACACATGTCTATGATTATCAACCCTTTTTTCATATATCCTCTACCCAAATATACTATAAAAAATTAACTATAAAATAATGATCCCACGAGGAATCGAACCTCGGTCTACTCGGTTTTTAGAAGGGTTTACCATAATGATTTTAGGCGAACCAACTTGTAAATAATATGATACTTTATGTACTTTCTGAAAGAGTCATTATCACACCATAGGGAATCATGGTCCATCGAGGAGTCGAACCTCGGTCTACTCGGTGTAAACGAGTCGTCTTAGCCGTTGGACTAATGGACCATCAGGATTGTATAATCTTGAGAATATAAAAAATTAATGACTTTTAAAGTTTGTCTTTTGTAAAAAGATAAAAATAAAAAAATAAATAGGTATGAAGATTAACTATCAATCACTACTTCTCTTTCTTTTTTCCTTTTTTAGTTTTCTTTGCCATAGCAAATCACCTCCTTCTAAATAATCTCAAAATATACTTCGCAAGAGTATTTAAATCTATGCCCAAATAAAATGTCTTTTTTTAGTTACACTAATTAGGGACTGGCCAAACATAATCAAGATCTTCTGTTTCTTTCCATCCAAATTTAGAATAAAATTCTTTATCTTTTCTTAAAAGATTACTTCTATGAGATGCATGAAATTTTTTATTCCCAATCCATTTTGGGAAAACTATTCTCCCCCTTATCATTTCAAATTCCATATTATTTTTAAATCCTCTAGAAACCCATTCTTTTATAGAATCATTAAAATAAATCTTTAACGCATTAATATGCCCTTTCCACATCTTAACAGCAGGATGATTTTTCCAGCCTTTTTTATTCGTCCTCTCAAGCAAAATATTCAAAATCTGAAAAGCTTCAACTCTTTGCTTGCCAAGTCTACGACTATCTAAAACCTTAAGAGATTTTTTCAAATTTGGATAAGGTAAAAATGTTTGCATTTTAAATTCGATATATTTTCAATAGAATTGCTATTAAAAACTTTTAGATTCAAGAATAATTAAATAAAGAATAAGATAAAAATAAAAAAATAAAATTAAGGAACTTGTCCTGTGACAGATCCACTTGCTGATTGAGTAACTGCACTCCCAGATTCAGTATACTTAATGGCTACCTCAGAGTTAAATCTATCTCCAGACGTTAAATCACACTCCATAAGCAAAACAGTTAAAGTTCCATCAGCAACAGTAATAGCTTGACCGCTTAAATCAGTACAAGCTGAACCAGCATCAAACAAAACATCTGTAATATCTATTGAAGTTCCAACCCCATTTCTCACTTCTAACTGTAGATGAGTTGTATTAAGAGCCATAGCATTTGCAACTAAAGGCTGACTTATTTTAAACTGATCACCTGCTAAGTTACCAGGACTACCAATTATATACCATAGAACCCCCACAACAATAATTGCAGCTAAAATAGCCCAACCATAAGTCATAAGAAATTCCATAGCAGCCTGTCCTCTTTTTTTCATATCACCCTCCTTTTTTGTTTAATTAAAAATGTAATTTAATTCTTAATTATAAATTAAAGATGGAGATTTAGTATTTAAACATTTCCCTTTAAATATCGTCAAGAAATTTGGTATTTTATCTTATGCCCATCATCAATCCTAAACCAAGAAGGCATTCCTGTAACTGTAGATGCAGAAGGATTACTAGAAGAAAAATAAAAATAATCAATACAAGTCTTGGTTTCTACAGAACCCGGAAGCTCAGGAATTTTAACAAAACTTTCAATTCCATTAACATCACCGGTAAAATTTCCTTCCAATCTATTTAAAAAACTAGGGGCATTTGAATTTGCAGCATAATATCCTTTTTCAACATGTAATGATAAATTAGTAACATCCCCCGCATTTACATAATTTCCCTCGTAAATTGTTTGATTTATTGTTCTAGAAACTTGTGCACCAGTATTAAGAATATAAATTGGATCTTGAAAACCAGCAATAGGAATAAATGCAGTAATGTTTTGTGTTTTTTCCCATTTTGCTAAGTCTTGCAAATCACTCATAACAAAATCAAAACTAATACTAAATTTAACATGCCAAGGGTCATCTTGCCCTATTTCAAAAACATAATCAGACATCTTTACTTCAGCATTTATTTTATTGGCTTTATCATTCACAGAATTAATTAAATCTTCATAAGTTGCTCCAATCAGAATATCGTTAGGGATTCCATTAACTGTTCCATTAAAAAAACCTTCATTAAAAAACTCTTCAACATCAATATATTCCGCACTGGTGGTGATTTCATTTTCCGCTAAAAATAAAATTCTAAAACCAGAAATATACATTTGTCTTTCAAGATTTTTTTCAATAGAATGCAGAAAACTATCCATTGTAGAAACACGAGTTCTGATTGCCTGCCTTTCATGAATTATTGAAAAAATTTCAAATGAAACAAACATCAATAAAATTATTACAATTGCCAACACTGTAAATACTTGACCACGTTTATGCATCATCTCCATGCCCTCACTTGAACTTCGGTTTCCCATGTAAATGGAATTCCTTCAATTTCAATCGAATTTATTGTTAAATCTTGATCTGAAAATTTAGTTTCAATTTTTCCATTTGAATTTAAATCCAGATCAGAAAGTAAATTAAAGATAGCATAATCAATAGCATCATTATTATTAAAAATAGCATGAGAAAAATCAGGAATCGTTGAATTATAATAACATTGATCACTTCCAGAATAATTTGAAGGGATAGATAACTCCAAATTTGAACCATCTTCAAATTCTAGATTCCAATTACATCCTTGTGCAGAAGCTACAATCGGGGAAAACGAAGAAACATCCTTAACAAGAGAATAAATTACTTTATTGTTTTCAGATCCTGCAGAATAATTATCTGTGTTTAATCCTATTGAAACTCTTACAGAATTATTGCCATAAAATATTCTTTCTAAGGGAATGTTTACAACATAAGGATCTCCTAAAGAAACAAAGCTAGAATTATAGCCCCCTAAATCAAAAAAGCTACTCCATCCCCCCAAGCCAAAATCATAATTTTCCACTCTACTTGTCCATTTTGACCCAGAATAAGAAATAACTTTTACTTCATAGATTTCTGTATCATTTGGAATAAAAAAATCTCCAATAGATTCAGAATCTCCAAATTCTTCTGTTTCTGAAGTAATCAACAAACCATAAGGAATTTCTTTATCATATCCAATATCAATGTATGAATCAGAATATAATTTTGTTTCAATTCCTTCTCCAACAACTGTTTGTTCATAATAAGAAGCCTCTATAATATCCTGAGCAACTTGTTCATAAATTTCTGTTAAATCATCTACTCCCCCATAATAATAATTTCCATGCCCACAAGTTACAGCAATATTTTGTAAGGTTGTTTCATCTGCATCACTCCCAAAACCAACTGCATGAACAACAATTCCATAATTTTCATAAGCATCACAAGCCGCTTCAATAGCGTCTTGGGTAGGACTTCCTGTTCCTTGTCTTGCACACTGAACATTTGGTTGTCCATCACTCATTACTACTATCGACCTATATTGACTATCATTTGAATCTGCAACCAACTCATCAACAGCTCTATTTATCCCACAACAAATACAAGTGTTTCCCCCAGCTGTCCAAGTATCAATTTTATTCTTTAATGAATTATTATCATTAGAAAGTTCATGGTATGTAGTTTCATCAACTGCTTCCCTATAACCCACTAAACCAACCCTATCCCCAGAAGAATTTAAAATAGCATCAACAAAAGCCTTATTTGCAGTTATTGCTTCTCCAATCTTATTTTCAAAAGTTCCTCCACAATCAGCACATCCAGCAGGATTACTACAATCCCCCCCAAAAAAACAACAAAGCCAATTTGCACCATTACAATCCTCTCTCATACTTCCACTTAAATCAGTTACTGAAAAAACATCTGCATTAAGAGTAAAATTAAAAACATGAGAAACATTTTCTAAACCAATTCTGATAGGAATCGTTTCATTTGTCAAAGCCCCATAATCCAACATTGCATCCAAAGTTGCATCATCAATAGTAACACTTGTTTCAAAACCACTACTATTTCCTCGATAAATTTCAGTATTTCCAATTGTCATAAAAATATTATATTCGCTATCATAATGCAAAAAAACTTCTAAGGAATCTAAATTTCCAGGAACATAAAAACTATCATAAAGATTTATTAAACCATCTACTCCGGGGAAACCATGCTTGCCATTTAAACTTGGAAGTGAAGAGCTATTATATACTGCTCTAATATACCCTCCAGCAATATAAAGATTTTCTTGAGATTTAAAATCAAGATAATTATCTCCTGAAGAAAATTTATTTAGATGATCTGATAAACTAACTTTTAAAGGAACTCCAGAAACCGGACAATAATCATCAACAAATTGATCATTAATATATAAACTAAAATTATGTGAAAAAACTCCTTCCATATTTGCCCCAATAATATTCCCTCCCAACTTCACACTAATATTTCCATCTCCAATATATCCTCCAAAATAAAAATAATCTACTTTATTTTCAGAAAATAAAAAAGCTCTAGAAGAATAACCTTTTGCAGAAGTTCCATTTATAATTCCACTAATAATTTGTCTCGAAGTATCTATAGTATCTGCATCTTCTGCTCCCAAAGTTCCAATAGAAGCAATCTCGGCATCATTAAAATATATACCTAAATTTTGATCTAAATTTAATTCATTTAAAATAGAAGAGGTGATTGCTTGTGCTTCAGGATCTGAATTTGCATAAAATTCTCCTATTTGTTCTAACACAGATTGATTTAAATTAGTAATATCCCCCGAATTAATTAATTGCTTGGTATAAGTATTGTTTATCTCGCCAACATTTAAATTAGAAAGAACATCCAACAAATCTTCTTGAATATTTATTTCATAAGAAGTTTGTGTTAAAGGAGGTTTAACAAAAAGAACAACCCCCAAAATTATTAGCAAAGCTATAAAGGCGTCCATGCTAAAAAAATAACCTCTTTTGTTCATTTCCAAATAAAAAGTTGAAATTTAGTTGGTTTATAATTATATACAGTTATTCTAGTAATTTGTATTAAATCCTCTACACTTGTTGTATTTACAGAACCAAAATAGTTAACATCATCCAAGGTAAAATAAAAATTAGAAGTTACCCCAAGCAAATTTTTCTTTTCAGGATAATTTAAATTATACTCATTTAATTTCGTTTGATTAACTTGATTATCAAAGATAATTCCAAAATCCTCTTCACTTAAAATTAATTCAGAAGCTAAATTTCCTTCATAAAATAATTGTTCTAGTTGATCATCTGATTGACCCAGATAATTAATTGCATAAACATAAAGCACAATTATTCCAGTCAAAAAAATAACTGTAGCTATAACTATATCCAAACTCCATGCCTGAGCTTTTTTTGTTTTCAGAGGTTTAATTAAGATAGACTTGTCCATTTTGTTTTCTTATAATATTTAAAGTTTTATTTATTTCGCCAATCACTTGATGAGATTTATAAGTACTAGTAAATCCATCAAGAACAACAACCACATGAGCATTAGAAACATTAATTTCATAATCTTTTCCAAGAATGTTAGAAGGAATTTTAAACTCACGGCAATACCCTTCGGAAGCTTCTGCAGCTAAATTAATTTCATCTTGAACATCTAAAGCGACATTTTGAATAATAATCCTCTCCTTTTCCTTATTTTTATCATTAATATTCATTTGAATAATCGCGAAAAATACTGTAAAAAACATTAAAATAAATCCAAAAATAATAATAAACTCTACTGTGCCTTGAGCCTTATCACCTATTTTTTTCATTTCTATTCCCTTTAGTTATTTTTTTAAGGTTTTAAACAATTTACTTATAACAAATTTAATGTCTTTTTCATTGTTAAGAAGGAATTCTTTCTCTACCTTTTTTCCATAATAAACAATGTTATTTCTTAATTTTCTTAAATCATCAATTAAAAAGATTTCAGCCGAATCAAAATTTTTATAATTATTCTGCAAATAAACAATAAGCATTTTATGGCTTAATGTTTTAAATCCATCTTGATACATTAAAGCAGTTATTAATTCCTTAATAATTTCATAGTATTCCTCCACAATTTTATAAATTTTAGATTCTTTTTTTATATCTTCAAATCTTTCTTTTGCCATTTCAATTAAAGATTCTTTCCTTAACGAGTTTTTAGATATCTTAAAAATTATTTCATCCATTTTTTAAAAATCCATATAAAATCAATCCATTTGATAATTCTAATCTCAAATTTTTATTTAATTTTTTTAAACCATTTTCAATAATTGCGTGAATAGGCCTTTTCAATATTTTTTCAAATTTCTCAAAATCTAATTTTTTCTTTTTTTCTGTCAAAACAAATAAATCGACATCACTTCCCCCCACATCTTCTCCCCTTAAATAGGATCCATATAGAATGATTGTTTTGGGATACAAAGAATCTTTTATAAAATCTATTAATCCGGATTCTCGGAGATTAATAAAATTAAATGTTTTTTTGTAAAATAAAAAATCTTCATTGTCCCTATTTGCAACATAACCAAAAAACCTTTCCCCTTTTTTCTTAATAATGATTTCTTGCTTCTGTAAATCTTCAAGATGTTTCTTCACAGAGGTTGGAGCTAGTTTTATTTTTCTAGAGATTTCTTTTATATAATGAAGTTTTAGAGGATCATTAACAAATACTTCAAAAACCCTCCAAATACTTGATTTAAAGATACATTTTTGTTCCATAATATACATTAATGTTTCTAAGGGTATATAAATGTTCCTATTAAAAATAAGTCTTTTTAGCAATTAAGTATTAATCAAATAAGAACATAATGTAGGAGCAAGGCACCCGAAGATGTCTTGTCAGATGCGTGAGCATCCGAACAAAAACCGAAGTTCTTATCTCCTACTCAAAGATTACATTTTTACAATATTTAAAGTTTATGGTGTTTTAAATTAAAGGGATTATTTGAAATCCAGAAGATCATTTCTTAAATAATATCTTAAGTTACCTTTAAATATATCTTTCAATTATCATCTTCATGGAAAAAGAGGCAAATAAAAGAAAATCCATTAGACAAAAAGTTTTATCCGTGATTCTTCTGGTAGTGATTCTAATTTTGGTTTCTTTAGCTTATGTTTGGATAACAACCGATCAAAATCCAATAAAAATTATACAAACTGTTGCACAAGGAATACAATTAATAAATAATAAAAATAATCCTGATATTGGAGCTTCTGATCCATCTAGTTCTAAGGGGGGATCTGGTGATGGAGCAAGTTCTGGAAGTAATTCTGGGGGGGGAGGGGATTCA
>Ga0272443_10003629_pt1 | contig 17962 bp, 16 predicted proteins | sample SSMAcet12_FD_193581 | JGI IMG/M metagenome (GOLD analysis project Ga0272443, IMG submission 193581) | Marine sediment archaeal communities from Little Sippewissett salt marsh, Falmouth, MA, United States - SSM-Acet-12 | ecosystem: Environmental > Aquatic > Marine > Wetlands > Sediment ... | reverse complement strand
TCTCAATACGTTGAAATAGTATTATTGATAGTGATTTTGGATTCTTTATAGTTTAATAATCTTGCGAACTATCTTCTCGTCTTGTATGTTTATAAGCAGGTAATATGTGCCTGATGGGAAATTACTCAAAGATGATTTTATTGTAAATTCAACGCCATCAGCGGTATAGCTACGACAAACATTTCCTAATATATCGGCTATTTGTATTTCTGCTGTTTGATATTCTGAAGTTTTAAATGAGATGACTACATTATCTGTTGTTGGATTGGGGGAAATCTCAATTGACGTTCCAGAGATTAAGTAGTTTTGAACAGAAGTAGGTGAAACAGATGTTGAAACCGATTGATCAGGAAGTACGAGAAGTGAACGATGATGCAATGTTACGGTCATCTGACCATCCGACAAAGCTCTAATCGTCGTACCGTATCAAGAACATTGTTTTTTACTAACGTTCCTGAATCGGCAAATAGTGCTGTGATCCGGAGAACACGCTTCAGAAAGCAGACCGATAAAGCTGATGAAATTCAACGAATCAATGATCGTGTCCTCAGCTTCGTAATCACTTAGCTCATACCATGCTTGCAATATATAGATTTTAAACGTCATTAGACCATCAAAAGCGGAGTGACCTGCTGCATCATACTTATTTTTATAATATCTAAATATTATTATTGGTATTATATCGTGCGATGGTCTTACTATTGTAATAGTCTAAGATTTATAGTATCAATAAGTTGCTGATTGAGAAATGGCTTAGTTATATAGTTATCCGCTCCGCACTTCATCGCTTTGTCAATATCTTCTTTGTTCGATTTGGCTGTTAATATAATAATTGGAATATTTGTAGTGGTAGGATAGTTTTTTAATACATTCAACACCTCAAATCCATCTGCATAAGGCATAGCAATATCGCAAATAATCAGATCTGGTAACTCATCCTTTGCTAATTGTATTCCATCGAGACCATTAGTAGCTGCAATAGGGATGAAATTTTCGAGTTCCATCATATCACATAGATTTTCTAATACATCTTTCTCGTCTTCTATAACAAGTATCTTTTTCATACTAACTTCTTAGCTATTCTTATTATTACTTTTGTACCGATATTTATGTGGCTATTTATCTGAATATCACCGTTAATAAACTCCAAAAACTTATTGACAATGGACAATCCCAAGCCAGATCCTTGGCGAGTTCCAACATTAGAGCATCGCTGAAATGGTTTGAATAGCTCTTTTATTTCATCTTCAGGTATTCCAATGCCTTCGTCGCTTAATTCTATTTTAACAAATTCTATTTCATTTATAACTTCAATCTTAATACTCTTATTTTCATCGGTATATTTCAAAGCATTAGAGATAATATTATTAAATATAGTGGTCAAGAGACTACGATCTGTAACCACGTTCAATATATCAATCTCACTGTGGAAGGAAACTCTGTGCTTCTTTTTATCGAATATTTCAATTTCTTTCATCATCTCTTTGAAAAAATCAATAATATCGAACATTTCTGGTTTTACTTTGACAACACCAGCTTCCGATTGCCCAATAGTTATTGTCCTTTCTATCAAGTTTGATAAATTCTTGGATGATATTTTTATCTTCTCTAAATGCTTGAAAAATTTCCCTTCATTTCCATTTTTATAAAACCGTTCAAGCATATTTGCTGAAGAAATAATAATTGTCAGAGGAGTACGAAATTCATGTGTTATCATAGAGATAAACCTACTTTTCATTTCACTTAGATCCAACTCTTTCTGAAATGCTTTTGATATTTCTTCTTTAGCAGACTGAAGCTTTTGCGACATACGTTTTCTAATACTTACTTCTGTTTTCAGCTCAGTCATCGCAAATTCCATCTGTATTGTTTTCTCACGGATTCGATTTTCCAAATCTTTGTTCAGCGATTTCAATTCTTCTTCTACTTTAGTAAGATCAGTAATATCCTGTATGAAACCAACGAATTCAATTATTTTTTTATTTTCGTCATAGATCGGTGTTAAGTTGAAAACTACATGAAAAGTATCACCCGATTTATTGATCAAAGTACATATTAACTTATGAATTTGTGGATTATTCTTAATATCATCGAAGCAAGACCTGCATTTTTCCTTATCATCAAAATTAACAAGAGAAAAGACATCAATCCCATGATTTAATTCAATATCATTGATCTCAAATTTTTCTCTTCCCCTTTTATTCATATAAATTATTCTACCAGAAATATCTATTTCAATAATTGGCTCTGGTAAAAGTTCAGATAATTCGATCGAATTGATTAAGCTATGTGGTCTAATAGCATCTGTATTATGTTCAATATTATCCATTTTCTATAATTTTAATAATAATTTCAGTTTATTACGGGCATCTCTCTTTATCCGAAATAACTGACAAAAACTAATAATTAGTAATGTTATAAAATAATAATCGTAAACTATATTAAAATAAAACAAATCAAAAATTCAGAATTAACACCCAAAGATAGATATTGACTTCGGGTAATTATTATTCAAAATTAATATACTTATAAAATTGGATATATAAAAGCAATTCTGGAAGGATTATCTGTATTTTGATGAGATAACTTATATTTACATTTTATTCAAACAATTAAGCCAAACCATCAAAAACAGATTTTTGCAACAAAATAATTTATTATTGAATACAATTGCATTCAGTAAAAAGTATGCATTGGTAAAAAAAAGTTTCCCTACTACTGTATTTATATGCTATCCTCTGATTAATTGTAAAAATGACTGCGGATTCTGATTCGCTTGAGCTAAAGAAGTAAGCGATGATTGCTGTAAGAACTGAGCTTTTATCAATTCAAGCTGTTCCAGAGCCACATCAGCATCCTCGAGTCGCGAGATAGCTGCATTATAATTAGTTATCTGGCTTTTAATAACTTCTTCCTGAGTAGTCAAACGATTGGCAATACCACCAATATATGAAGCTACTATTGTAGCATTCTGTATAGCATCAGCAAGTGAGGATAGAGTGAGACCGACCATAGAATCTGAGAAAATTCCAAGATCCTCACTCGATACATCATTCAGACTTCTTAAATCAAGTCCACTTACACCAGCAAAGTTATCAATGGAAAGGGAGTTTACGTTAAAATTATTGCTGTCAATGTTTAGTTCTTCGTTATTTGTTGTTACATCTATGTTTAAGTATAATAGATTATTAGATGCATCCGTTCCAATAACGAAATCAGCAAAAAATTTGCCGTCAAGGAGTTGTTTGCCTCCAAATACGGTTGAATCTACAACAGTTTGGACTTGCTCAGCCATGCGATAAGCAGCTTTCGCTAAAGCAACTTTTTCGTCAGTTCCCATAGCCCCCGAAGTAGCCATAGCAGTGCCATCCTTCATTTTTGTAATCAACTGGCTTATAGTGTCAAGCGAATCCATAATAATATTCGAAATATTGTTAGCATCACCAACAGACATAAGAGCCGATTTCAATGACCCATTTCTTGCTTGCAAAGCTCTTGAAGTAATATAACCGGCAACATCATCAGCTGCATTATTAATGCGCTTCCCTGTTGAAAGTCGAAGCTGGCGAAGAGAAACGCTCCTATTTGATGACTCCAATGCATTATATGCATTTTCTGACGAAATATTGGTTCTTATTCTGGCATTACCGCCTATTGCAAAAGGCATGATTTACCTCATATATAGATATTTTACATAATGATCAAAGTCCGAATTAAGGATAATAATTTACCCTTGTATCAATCTCAGGAACGCTTGTGGATTAGCATTAGCTTGTGCTAATGATACTAAAGACGCTTGCTGCAGGAACTGCGATTTAACCAATTGGAGCTGTTCCATTGCTACATCAGCGTCCTCAATTCTTGAGATAGCAGTATTGTAATTAGTAATCTGGCTTTTTATGATATCCTCCTGTGATGTAAGACGATTAGCCACCCCACCAAGATATGATGCTGCTTTATTGACGTTATCTATTGCTTTGGCTATACTTCCAAGCGTTACACCTATCACAGTATCATCGAAAATTCCAAGTCCATGAGCAGATACTTCATCAAACGCTCTTAGGTCTAAACCAGTAACACCAGCAAAGATATCCACTGACATAGAATTTACATCAAAGTTTCTACTTTCTACATTATAGTCAATATTTGAAGTAGTCATATCAATTGATAAAGTAAGCAAGTCATGAGCAGCAGTTGTACCTATTACATAGTTAGCTATGTATTTACCATCAAGAAGCTGCCTTCCACCAAACACAGTGGAGTCAACTATTGTTTGTATCTGCTCGGCCATTCGAAAAGCAGCTTTTGCTAAAGCAACTTTTTCGTCAGTTCCCATTGAGCCAGATCCGGCAGTTGCCGTAGAATCCCTTATTGAGTTTAACTGATTGTAGATATTATCTAAGGAATCCATCAGAATATTAGTAACATTCTTAGCATCACCTGCAGCATTCATAGCTGCATTCAATGCACTGTTTCTTGATTGCAAAGCACGGGAAGTTATATATCCAGCAACATCATCTGCTGCACTGTTAATTCTCTTACCCGTTGATAATCGTAACTGGCGAAGCGATATGTCCCTATTTGATGTCTCCAATGCATTATATGCATTTTCTGCAGAAATATTGGTTCGTATCCTTGCGTTGCCTCCTATTGCAAATGGCATCAGTCACCTCCATGTGAGTTATAGTAATTAATATTCGAGCTTAATAAAATCTTGCGAGAAGCGAAACGACCAATTTTTATATACTATAACACCCCAATATACTATTATTTGGATCGCCCCGCTTTTCTCGCAAATTTTCAAATAACTCTTTGGCTTTGTTCTCGCCTTGCATTTTTATTTACAAGTCCTATGCCAGTTTTTTATTCAATATCTGCACATCCTAAGTGTTAATTATCTGAACTAACAAACATAATATGATTTGCAGCAAGACTAATATCTTTGTAAAAACAATGCCAGAAAATCAATCATCAATTCGAAAACAGCTCTAAAGAGATTATTTAACTAATTGATATATAAATAATTATAAAAACAATAGAGAAATGATAAATCCAGTTATCAAACGAAAATGAGTGTACTTTTATCGTCAAATATATCTTTTATTTGGTTACGTATATACAAGTGTTGAATATTCACCAGTTAATAAACATGGTATTTTCACTATAAACAAAAAAATATCATTATGATTCTAACTTTTTCATCCTGAACTCATTTTATCTCTTTGGCTATTAATATTCAAATGGCTAATATTAAGTACCACCAATTAGATTTTTTAACTCATTATCAATGCCAATAAAATAAATTTTATGAATCATTATATAGCAATTAAATAAAAATATATCTACATTCATTAGCACTAAAAATCAGATTAATAGAATGCTATTAGATTAGAAAGCTGAAGTTTATTCTCTGTCAAATGTGATTGAATTTTCATTTTTATGGTTGTTTATGTCATCTATTTTTAAGTGAAAATTTCCATTAATAAAGAAACAATTCTTACAATTATAAGTGTTAGACCACGTTATTTCAAATAATTAATGTAGTTATCAAGGAATATATGACAGAATGTTAAGCTCAATACGATACAAGCTAATATTACTGATATTATTATTAATCTCATTTCTTCAAACTGAGGAATTAATAACAAAGACTGTTAAGGAAGCTCCAAAAAATATTATTATTATGATCGCTGATGGTATGGGAATAAATCATATTATAGCAACTAACATCTATCAATATGGAAATTTTTCTTCACAAAAGTACCAAAGTTTTCCAATATCCATTTATGCCAGTACATATCTTTGCAAAAATATTAATGATAATGATGAAGATTGGGATCAGGGATATAATTCCTTCAAAGCATGGGATGATTTCGATTATGTAAAGCAAAATCCTACTGGATCGGCTGCCGCTGCCACTGCAATGGCTACTGGCAAGAAGACTTATAAGAAATCTATAGGTATGGGACTCAACAAACAACCTTTATATAATATATCAGAACTTGCAAAAGATATAAACAAAGCGTCTGGCGTTATTACTTCAGTACAGTTCTCTCATGCTACTCCTGCCGGCTTTGCTGTTCATAATGTTCATAGAGACAATTACGAAGAAATAGCACAAAGTATGATCTTAGACAGTAAACTTGACGTAATCATGGGTTGTGGTAATCCAAATTATGATGCTGATGGCAAGAAAAGGGACCCGTTGTATAAGTTCGTCGGTGGTGAAGTCTGCTGGGATGTAATAAAAGATGGTTCAAGCTCATATCAATTCCCTGGTGGATCAAAATTAGTTATTCAGGACATTGATTCTGACGGGGAACCAGACCCATGGACATTGATTCAGACAAAATCAGAATTCGAGAAAATGACTAAAGGCGATACTCCCAAACGTCTAATTGGAGTGCCAATGGTAACTAAAACCCTACAGCAGGAAAGAAGCGGGGACGAAAATGCTGCAGCATTTGATGTTCCACTCAATGATAATGTACCTGATCTGGCAACAATGTCAAAAGCGGCTATTAATGTGCTCGATAATGATCCCGATGGCTTTTTTCTTATGATAGAAGGCGGCGCGGTAGATTGGGCAAGCCACGACAATCAATCAGGCAGAATGATTGAAGAGATGATTGACTTCAACAAAGCCGTAGATTCTGTAATAGCTTGGGTTGAAACAAACAGCAGTTGGGATGAAACACTACTGATTGTTACCGCTGATCACGAATGTGGATATCTTTGTGGCCCTGATTCTGATCCTGAAATCAATTACATTGAAAGAAATGGAAAAGGCAAAATGCCTGGCATGGAGTGGCATCATGATGGGCACACTAACCAATTAGTGCCATTATTTGCAAAAGGTGTTGGCTCTGAATTGTTTTACTTATTTGCTGACGAAACAGATATGATTTGGGGATCCTACATAAATAACACTGAAATAGCACAGATCGTTTTTTTGCTGTGGGGGAGGTATTAGATATTCAATTCAAAAAGAGTATTTACTGTTATATTTCTCTTCCTTGTCTCTAAAAAGATTAAGCTGTTCTTTTTCTTTTTTAAACTGACGCATTAAATTAAATTGATCAACAACGTTTTGCTCTATCTAAAATATTTATTTGTCATTTTAAAGATTTGTTTATATATTTACAAACTGTAGCCAATTAGAAAGTAAGAGATTGTAAAGATGAAGGAGTATAGAGCAATAGTTCTTATAATAGATGACAGCCAACTTTACAGAAAGTTCCTGAAAGCTTTACTTACAAATACTCTTGGTGTTGAAGTAGTGGAAGCTCAAGACCCCAAAGTTGCATTTGATTATTTAAGAGTAAATATTCCTGATTTGATTATACTTGATATGGAATTGCCATTGATGGACGGCTATCAGATACTGAAACATATTAGAAATAATTCACGTACAAAGAATGTTGCTGTTATTCCCTGCACTGAACTGAAACAGGAGCATCTAATACTTAACTTATTAAAGCTTGGAATCTCAGATTATATTGACAAGAAACTTCCCCCCAAAGAGATTGCTCACAGAATTAGCAAAGTACTCGATAAAATATTGGGAGAAGAAAATGAAACAGTTAGCGATCAAATAAAAGGTGAGTTACAAGATTTTGGAAAAGATGATAGCCCCGAGATAAATGATACAAACAATGATAAAAAATAACGAAAATTGATAAAATTGAAACATTTATCAGTTTTTTTAGTAATATTAACAGATAGTTGTAAATTAATTTATATATAGGAGAGAAAATGCCTGAAACAAGACAAACTACACCACCACCACCACCATATTATTATCACCAACCACGCAGGTCAAGATGGTGGATACCTGTGCTTATCATAGGTTTGTTTCTGCTATTCTTTGTAGTAGCAATTATTGTCTTTGCGGGCCTCGTTGGCTCAGCATTCGAGAAGAAAACTGTCGAAGTGAAAGCTAATACCGTTTTGAATCTGAATTACGGAAGTAACGTCGTCGAATATGCTCCTACATCGCCATTTAGCATATTTGGAGATCAAAAGAGAACCACTTTTTATGATATTATTACTGCCATTAATAGAGCAAAGAACGATGAAAATATAAAAGGAATTTTTATCGAATCATCAAACGTTTCTATGGGCTTTGCAAAAGCTGATGAAATAATACAGACTTTAGATGATTTCAAAGAGTCAGGCAAATTCGTTTATGCTTATCTATCTTACGCTAGCGAAAAGGATTATTATAATTCCCTGCCTGCTGACAAGATATTTATCGAAGAGGAAGGGTTAGCCGAGCTGAATGGTTTCAGTAGTGGCAATCTCTTTATGAAGGATTTCCTGAAGATGATTGGAATTGAGATGTACGTTGAAAAATATGAAGATTTTAAATCTGCAGGCGAGTCATTAAGTCGCACAGGTTATTCGGATTCTGCACGCCATCAAACCCGTGTGCTGCTTAACGGCTTTATGAATACCTTCACTAAAGCTATTGTTGATTATAGAGGTATTGACAAGGAAACTGCGATGTCAATGCTGAACAGAGGTATCTACACTCCCGACTCATTACTCGCTTATAAGTTAGTTGATCAGATAGCTTCCCGTCAGGAAGTGCTTGACATAATAAAAAAAGAAATGTATGGCGACGACATTAAGGATAAAGAAATTGAATTTGTTTCTGCTGGCAGTTACATGTCAAGCGATCCACCAATAAATGCTGAAGTTGCGTCAAGTGATAACCAATTAGCTATCATTTATGGTGTTGGTACTATTCTCATGGAAAAATCTGGTAGTCCTTTCGATGATGAAGTAGCTATTACACCCAAAGATTTTACGAAATATCTGAAAAAAGCTCGCGAAGATGATAATATCAAAGCTATTATTATTCGAATTGATAGCCCTGGTGGCTCCGCTCTCGCTTCAGATATGATCTATAAAGAAATTCTGAAGACAAAGGCAGTAAAACCTGTCTATGCTTCAATGAGTGATGTGGCTGCCTCAGGTGGCTATTATATCCCGATTGGATGCGATACTATTATAGCTGCTCCAAATACTATTACCGGCTCAATCGGCGTTATCACGGTTATTCCAAATCTTTCAGGATTATTCGGTAAGTTAGAAATGAAGCCAGATACTATTAGCACTACTGCCGCTTCCCAATTTATGAATAGTATGTATCCTTACTCAGAAAATGATAAAGAAAAGCTGAGAGGGTTCGTTGGTGGTATGTACCGAAGATTTGTAGGCAAAGTAGCTAAATCAAGAAATATGGAATTCGAGCAGGCAAGATCACTGGCTAAAGGTAGGGTATGGCTAGGATCTGATGCCAAAAGAATTGGTTTGGTAGATGTTCTAGGCGGTTTTCAGGACGCTATTTCGATAGCTAAGAAAAGAATGGGAGTGCCAGAAGATCACTTGGTCTATACTCAAGTATTCCCTAAGCCAGTGGACGAAATTCAGGCATTACTCGAAATGTTCGGGTTAGACGAAAACAAGGGAAATGTTGATATTACTTATGATATTGCTCAAAAGATGAAGCTATCATCCTCGGAATGGGCACCTGTTTATGAAGCAATGCCACAAGAAATGAAATCTGAGTTTAGCTATTTTATGACAATGCTCTATATGTCAAAGTATGAAAACGCATTCTTTATGATGCCAAATCAGATAAATGTGCAATAAATAATCAAACTATTCGATATAAAGGCAAAGCTCGAAAAACAATGGGCTTTGCTTTTTTAATTTTAGAATATCTGGGAATATTGAAACAACTCATCAACATATTATATATAAGTCATTACAGTCATTATCGTATGGGTGGGCAGAAAAGTATGCTTGCACTAATCGAGAATCTGGATAGGGGTAAGTTTCGACCTTTTGTGGTATGCCCGGAGCCAGGAGAACTTTCCGAGCTACTCAAAGAACTTGACTGCCATGTCTTCTTTGTCCCTCTTAAATCACTAAAAGTTAAGAACATAGCAACTGTTATAAGAAATTACTTCAAACTAAAGAAAATAATTAAACAAAATAATATTGACATTATCCATCCCGACCACGAAAGAGATTGCTTTCTAAGTGGACTTGCAAAAAAAGGAACGAGAGCAAAATTGATCTGGCATATTCGCCTTGCTCGGCAGAATAATTTAGATAAGATTAACGAAAAGTTCTCAGATGGAATAATCGGCATATCGGAAGCTACTTCTAATAGATTTTCGCAGGAGGCAATAAATTCTGGTAAGATTAGGGTTATTTTCAATGGTGTGGATTGTTCTCTATTTTACCCGATCCAAGATGTCAATTCTTTACGTCAGCAATTATTGATACCCGATGATAGAATTGTTGCAATTTTTGTTGGTCAAATCGCAAAAGGAAAGGGAATATATGATCTGGAGAAGGCGTTTGTGGATATCAAAAAACAATATGAAGCAAATGAAATGCCTATGCTGTATTATATTGGTACTCCTGAATCGGAAAGCGAGCTTATGTCTTTGACTAATAAAATAAATAATGACGGATTAAGTGATTTTGTAAAGATAATTCCACAGCAAAATAAAATATATAGGTGGATGCAAGCGTCAGACATATTGATTCTTCCTTCGCATGAGGGAACAGAAGGAATGGGTAGAGTGCTGTTCGAAGCTATGGCTTGCGGAACGGCTACTATTGGTACTGATACATCTGGAGTGCGAGAAGCAATAAGCGAAGATTCCGGCTCCCTCGTTAGAGAGAAATCCCCTGAGGATATAGCAGAAAAAATTGCATTGCTTTTGAATAATTTAGAGCTATTAAATCAGAAAAAATTGAATGGTAGGAAACGTGCTTTGAAATTATTTGATATTAAACAACATGCAAGCAATGTTGAAATGTTTTATCATCATGTTTTGAATAAATAGGTTGTAACTATGCAGGAGACAAAAGTAAAAAAAGATAATTTCTTGAAACAAACGGAGCTTTCCCTTAAAAAAGCAATTAATAAAATGCTGAAGGGAGGGAAAACACCTACATTTATATCCAAACCAGAAGAGATTTTCAGCCAATACAAATTGAATAAGATACTGATCCTACGCCATGACAGGATCGGTGATGTATTAGTTACTATCCCAACATTGAAGATACTAAGAGAAAAACTTCCGAATGTTAGAATAGATATTGTTTTAAGCGAGAAAAACGCTGGAGTAAGCCCTTCATTAGAACCGTATGTGAATAATGTATTAATATACAAGAAGGACGTAAAATCCGTTGTTTTACTAAGATCAGAATTACGACATGAAAAATATGATCTTCTCATTGATCCATTCGATAATGTATCTACGACATCCTCTCTTTTGATTTCCATGACAAAAGCAAGACTAACTCTGGGTATTGATAAGGACAACAGGAATCTTTACGATTATACGGTTCCTCTGCTTAATAAAAATAAATATCATATAGTTGACAGAATCGCTCAGATATTGATTCCATTTGGGATAGATCCTACTAAACAAAAGAAACAACTAAATTATAATCTTAAAGATTATGAAGAGAAAAAAGCAAGAGCATTAATTGGAGATAAGAAAAATACTTTTCGTGTAGGTGTAATTCTTACTGGCTCAACGGATGCAAAGTTTTGGGGAATAACTAACAATGTAAAATTTATTAATTCTGTAGATGAACAATATAATGATACTGAATTTGTTGTTTTTGCTACCCGTGAAATGGAAGACAAGTTAGAACTAATCAAAGAAAGAACTAACGCAAAGATAGCTCCATTTGTTGATACTGTTCATGATTACGCTATGTTGCTATCTACATGCGACATGATACTAACTCCGGACACATCTGCCGTTCATTTTGCGGCTGCGTTTAAAATACCAGCTATCGCATTGTATAAAGTAGTGCCAGGACACTCGGCAGGATTGCCATGGACACCTTATGGCACTCCATTCAAAGCTATTCAAACAAGTAAAGGTTCTCTGAAAGATATTCAACTTGACGATGTGGTCAATGCCTTCAGGGAATTACATTCAGAAATAGCAATAAGACATAACTAACATGAAAATACTCATAGTGCAGCTCGGTAGAATCGGTGATATGATTTTGGCTACCCCTTTATTCAAAGCCATTGCTAAAAAATATCCTGATGCTGAGATAGATGTAATAGCAGGTAGGCATAATTACAATATCATTAAAAACAACCCTTATATTAATGATATTATTGTTCACAGAAAACCACCTCTATACATATTACTTAACATCTTCAGGATAAGAAGGAAAACCTATAACTATCTAATAGACCCCAAAGATCACTATTCTAACGAATCAAAATATTTTGCTTGGATTGCAAAAGCTAACATTAAGATTGGATATAACCAAAGCAAGAAAAGAATTTTCCATCATTCCGTGCCGGGATTATCTGCAAATAAGAATCTGCATTATACCATGAGACATTTTCAGGCATTAAAACCGCTTGGTATTTATATGCCTACCGAAATCCCAAGACCTGATCTATATACTTCAGATTATTCCGAAGAATATGTAGTTAGGTTTCTTGCTGGATTAACAGATAAACCACTACTTACATTGAACATTTCTGCCAGTAAAGAAAACAAAATGTTACAACCTGATAAATGGGTAAAAATTCTTAGAAAAGTAGATATGCGAGATTGGAATACAGTAATTTCTTATGCACCACCAGAAAAGTCAGTAGCTGAGTATATCGCTGATAAATCTGTTTTCCCTATCTTATTTAGATCAAGATCAATGAGTGATGTAATATCTTTAGTAAATAGATCCTCGCTATTGATAACTCCTGATACATCATTAGTGCATGTGGCTTCTGCTTTCAATACTCCCATGGTTGGTATATATAGTGGTCTAAATGTGCAGTTTGAAAAATTCAAGCCCCTAATGGATGATCAGACAATAATAAGAGCTTCAGAAGGCGATTCGGGCATCCGAACCGTAAACGAAGATGATGTTATAGAAGTATTGAGAAATAAACTAAAGCTATAAGGACAGGTTATATCAATAAAATATTCATTTCTGAAAATGTTCGCTTTAATAATAAAATAAATATCGTTAATTTTACGCTTTGTAAATCTTAGTTTGGAAATTGATTATTGGCTCGATATGAAAAGAATCCTAATCCTCGTTTTTATCTCATTTACTATTTTATCATGTTCAACAGGCAGAATATCTAACCTTGACAGAGACGACGACGAAGCGATTGTTACGGCTATTTACAAAGTCTTTTATAATGGCATGGATGTATCATATCTGGCAAATCTTTATTTCAACGAAACTACTTGGGGAATGTATAGGTATAATTCCCAAGATCACTTTATTGCTACCAAGCTTCCCAAAGGTATGAACTATCTTGCTGGTGTTTCATTTGAAGATAAATCAATGAATTTCGATCCTGGATATATTACTTTTAAAATTATAGATGGCGACGTGGCAAATTGTCTTGGTTATATAGAAATACGCCTTTATGGGGCTAATAATAAATCCTTTTCTCGTGGTTTGTTAGGTCAGGCATCTATTGGTGGATATTCTTCAGGCAACGCAGCTGTAACCGTTAAGTATGATAATAGCATAGAGCAGGAAGTTAGGCAAAAATTCAGAATTAAATTTGGACCTGGTATGATGCTTAAAAAAACGGACGTCTCGATTGACCCTTTGTATGTACCTGAATGGTAAAGAAAACAATTTACCTTTTCCCAATTTCCGGTTTGGAAAACCCTACTTCTTATATTTAGAACTCTGTACTCATACTAAAGAAAAACTTCGCAGAAATTCGGATATATTTAATGGAAGCACCCCCTGCCCCCTCTCCCGATAAATCGGGATCAAAGCATTGCAAAGAAGACGAAAAACCAGTGGCATCCCCCTCTTACAAAGAGGTGGCAGGGGGTGTTGTCTGATATTTATCCTTGAAAAAACGAAATTATTAAGACCATTGCAAAACCCCAGAATTGATCCCTCCCCGACCCTCCCTTACAAGTACGGGAGGGAGTAAGCCATTGATATATAATTATCATGAAAATCTCCCCCTTTTTTAAAAGGGGGACAAAGGGGGATTTTCTTCTATTTTGCAATGGTCTTTTATTGTTTATAGAGAATCCTCGCAAACTCCTTATTTTAATTGTAGGATCAGTCGTTGTGATATAAGTAATATAAGTATCCCAATATCGTTTATCAGAGGAAAAAAATAATAGAGATAAAATATATTATTAACATTTCATTCTATTATTAATTATGGATAATAAGAAATTATCAAATAGCTTATGATAGATTCCAATATACTGAAAAAGAAATTTGAAAAAGCAATCCAAAAAACTGACACTTTGGAGATGGTTGGGAAAATCACTAAAGTTATTGGCTTAGTTTTAGAAAGTGAAGGTCCAAAAAGTAGTATCGGCGAAATTTGCCTGCTTAAGAATAGAAATGGCAAAGTAATGAGCAAATCCGAGGTTGTTGGTTTCAAAGATAACCGCATTCTCTCTATGATACTTGGAGATCTAAATGAAATATCACCAGGCATGAAGATAAATGCTACCGGAGAAATGCTAAAAATAAAAGTAGGCGATGCGTTGCTGGGTAGGGTGCTCGATGGTCTCGGTAATCCATTAGATGATAAAGGGAAGATAGAAAGTGATATAAAAAGAACAGTAATAGCACAGCCACCTAACCCACTTCTTAGAAAAAAGATTTCAGAACCAATAGCTACAGGCATTAAAGCCATTGATGGAATGCTAACCCTCGGCAAAGGTCAGCGTGTTGGTATTTTCTCTGGTTCTGGGGTTGGCAAATCCACTCTTCTCGGTATGATAGCACGCAATACTTCTGCTGATATTAATGTAATAGCTCTTATAGGCGAGCGTGGCAGAGAAGTTCGCGAATTCCTTGAAAATGATTTGGGGAAAGATGGTTTGCAGCGATCTATAGTAGTGATAGCGACATCAGACGCCCCTTCTCTTGTAAGAGTCAAAGCCGCATTGGTAGCAACAACTATAGCTGAGTATTTCAGAGATAGAGACCTTGATGTGATGTTTATGATGGATTCTGCTACACGGCTTGCAATGGCTCAGCGCGAAGTGGGACTTACCATCGGAGAGCCACCAACATCCAAAGGATATACTCCATCTGTTTTTTCATTACTTCAGAAGACTATGGAAAGAGCTGGTACCTCAGAGAAAGGTTCCATTACGGGGCTATATACTATCCTCGTTGAAGGTGATGATCTAAATGAACCAATTTCCGATGCTGCTAGAGGTATTCTTGATGGACATATAGTACTATCAAGAAAACTTGCTTCACTTGGACATTATCCTGCAATAGATTTGCTTGATAGTATAAGCAGATTAAAAAAAGCTGTAACTAATCAAGATCATTATAAAAAGACTATCAAAATTCAAGAGATGATTGCTACTTACAGAGAGACAGAAGACCTGATAAGTGTAGGAGCATATCAGAAAGGTACGAATAAAAAAATTGATAAAGCTATTGCAAATATTGATAGAATAAATGACTTTCTAATTCAGGATATTCATGAAACCGACGATTTTGGTACGATAATTGAAAAAATATCAAAAATTGCCGATGATAAGATTATGGAGTAAAGAGTAACTTATGGCTAAGAAATTTAACTTTAAACTCGATCCTGTGCTAAAAATTAGGTCTTATAAGGTAAAAGAAGCCAAAGAAGACCTTGGCAAAACGGTTAGTGATCGTGTGAAAGCAGAACTTGAGATTGAAAACAGGCAACAGTATTTAAACGATTACGTACAATCGAAAATCGGGAAACTTAACGCTGCTGAATTGCAGACACATTGGAATCACAAAGGGTACATCGAGGACGAAATCAATAATTTAAGTGAGGAAAGACAAAAGCTAATCATAATTGAAGAAAAGAAAAGAGTTAAGTTAGATACGGCAATGCAAAAAGAAAAAGTAATCTCGAAACTTAAGGAAAGACGCAAAACAGAATACACTGATACTTTGAATAAAGAGGAAACTAAAGAAATGGACGAAATCGCCAGAAATATGAATAGATTAAACAAAAACAACAATAAAAAATGAGCCCTAAACAACTTATCATATTGGTATCTGCTCTATCTTTTGCTTTCATAATAATGCTGGCAGCACTTTTTGGAGTCTATAAATACTACCCGACATATCTTGGATTGCCGCCAAATCCCGAAGATACTTTAGCTGTAGAAGAGACACCTATTTTTAATGAACCTCATATAGTTATGAGCAGGTCTGAAGTTGATGTATTGCAAACCAAATTATTGAAAATGGATTTATTGAAAATTCAAAACGACTCACTACGGGAAATTAGAAACCGATTATGGGATTCATTGAAGGTAATGGATAAGAATATTAACCAATGGAAGGATTCTGTAATATCTATTAACGATACAATCAATGATAAAAATAAAAACAATAAGATTCTATTAGATTCTATTGAAACACTAAGAAACTATAACAAGAAATCTCTACATGAGAACAAATTAGTCCGACAGCACTCAAAAGACCTTGAGGAAATGCTTGCTAATCGCTATGATTCTATGGAAGTTGAGAATTTCGAGACATTTGCTAAAATATATAACAGTGCCAATCCAAATGATGTGGCAAAAATATTAGAGCAAATAGACGAAAGAGATGCCGCCAAAATACTTAAATTGATGCAGAAGAAAAAAGCTGGCAAGGTTCTTGAAGTTATGTTACCAGAGCAGGCAGCAGCTATTTTAATCATAGGAATTGATTGATATACTGATATAGCTTTAAATATATAGAAATAGTTAACTTTTAATCGGCAGGATGCCGCTAAGTTCTTTAAGAAACAAATAATGCAGGATGCACAATATGATCACTGAAGTTCATACAAATAGCCAAACCGTGGATGCTAATACTATACCAATGGCTGATTATAGACAATCAGAAAAAAATGGTATTTCATTCTCAAACCGAGTAAAAGAAATAATTAAAAATGCCAGGGCTAGAACGGATAATTCTAAACAGTTAAAAAATAATAACCCTGAAGAAGATATTACAAAATTTACAGTCTTCCCATTTCAAATAAAGGAAGACGATGAAGAAAATGGCATTAATGGAAACCATTCTAATAAAGAAAGTGTCAGCTCTTTTGTTCTTAACAAAGAATTATGGAATATAAAGAAAGAGAATAAATCACAAGAAAGAATCACACTCGAAAATATTCTCAATCTGAAGCAAATGATTGTCATAAATCAGACTAAAGATATTAAAACTTTAAATGAATCAAAAAATCAAAAAATTGAAGATAAAGGAGATACCACTTCAAAAAAGTCTTATAAGGAATCAGAAAATAAGAATTTTAAAACAGAAAATGTTTCTGCTTCCTTCATCAATAATTTAACATCAAAGCAAGACAAGAATCCAAATATCAATTCTAATAATAATAATAAACAGAATTTAATAAATGATAGCAATAAGCAAATCTTAGATCAAAAGTTTACTGAAAGAAATGATAAGAAGCTATCTGATAATATCACGGTTAGCCAAAATCCCGAAACAAAAGCATTTAAAATGAAAGAAAGTATAGAATCCGAGAAGAATGGGATTTTTAATGAGAAAATTAACAAGCAAGATAATACATCAATAGCAAATATAAGCAATGCAAAAATAAATGCTAACAATCATTATTTTGCAAATTCAGAAAGTAAAATCAATCACAAAAGTCAAAAGGCATCAACAAAAATTGGTGATCTCAGGAATACATATTATAATATTATCAACCCAAAAAAAAGTAACCTAAAATCTGATGGTATTGATAAATCTAAAGAACTAATAAATAATATTGAACAGAAAATTATCTCAAAATCTGAGAGAGTAAAAAATGATAGCTCAATATCTAATACTCATGATGATTTATCTACTGAATTGAAAAATAAACAGAAATATGAGCTTACAAAGAATAACGTTACATCCGTTAAGCTAAATACATCGGACAGTAACGATG
>Ga0272443_10003626_pt1 | contig 17973 bp, 16 predicted proteins | sample SSMAcet12_FD_193581 | JGI IMG/M metagenome (GOLD analysis project Ga0272443, IMG submission 193581) | Marine sediment archaeal communities from Little Sippewissett salt marsh, Falmouth, MA, United States - SSM-Acet-12 | ecosystem: Environmental > Aquatic > Marine > Wetlands > Sediment ... | reverse complement strand
GTTGAGGCCATTGCGGCGAATGTAGTCCGTGGTCATCTTGTTTCGATACCACCAGAGCCAGAGATACACGTTGACGTCACTGCCGCGGAGGATATTTCCGGCGTGGTGCCAACAGCGGCGGGCCATCCGCCAGCGGAGGATACGCCGACGTCGCGAGCTGTCATAGAAAAGCATCCAGCGTCGAATCAGCGCCCGCGGATCGCGCAGGAGATGAATGAACTTGCTTTCGAACGCGTCGGTGCCCAGGAAACGCCGAGACCAGCGCGGATGCTTGGAATTGTCGATGATGGTATCCACGCCGGGAAAGCTCTCTCGTACGTTCGCGAACAGATGTTGATACAACTGCCGAACCGGTGCGCCGGCAATCCCCCGAAACAGCGGGCAGTCCTCATCGCTGGCGCAAGCGAAGCAGCGTTTGTCCGGATGCTCATGATCTCGGTACTTGAAGTGGTGAAACTCACCGATCGAGATACAGCGGCTGTGAGAACCCAGTTGCAGGGCCAGGAAATGTGATCCGCCATAACTCGTGGACAATAGGAAGACCACTTGCGGTGGCATCTTTCTCACTCCGTTTTGCAGCGCGCCCGTCACCGGCGCCGCCACCGTTTCCATCGGTGGCACTAGATCGGCCATGGCCTCTTCTCCCGGAGCTGGGCTCCGTCTCTCGTATTCGTTCGACTGTTCGATTTCGGCACTCCGTTGTGCATGGCGCAATCCGCAGAACAGGCTTGCCCGCGCGGGCGACAGCATAACATATGCGTCACCGGAATTCGAGCCTTTTACGGCTTCAACCACTGCCGTCCGTTCCCTGCGAGTCCGTCCATTTGCGCAGCCGTTCGATGGTTCGAGCGTGTATCCGCCGAGCCCAGCCCTTCTGCCGAGGACCGAGCCGGGGCGATTCGGCCAAGTAGGCTTGCCAGAAGCGGAAGCGGTCGGTCCGGGTAATCCCTGTAAGCAACATCCCGATCTGGACGAGGTTTTTGCGTCGCAAACGGGCCGGAAGCCAAGGAAACCGACAGGTGCGCTCATTATCCAGGAAAAACAACTCCCATTGACCCGCCCGGAAGCGTCCGAGAACGTTGCCCGGCCGCAGGTCTCCGTGCACGATGCCCTGCGCGTGCATGCGTCCAATCGTGTGCCCTAAAGTGCGAATGAGATCCCGCTTGCGATGAAGTTCAACAGCGTCAAGCCCCCCCGAGTCCTTGCTCAAGAGGGTATAGACGGACAACGATTCGGTCACCGCCAGAGTCAGCAGGAAACAACGTTTCGTCAGAAAGCGGGTGCGCTTCTCGCCGATGGCCACCACCTCGGGCACGGCCAAGCCCCCCTCCGCCAGCACCAACGAGCCCCGGAGGGCGCGCCGCGCCCGGCTGGCCCGCACCGCGTGTTTAAGGCCGTCCCAGAGCGAACGGTCGACGTATTCCTTGAAATAGACCAGCCTGGCCGTGCCCTCGATCGATGCGGAAAACCGGAAAACGCGCGAGCTGGCCGCCGATGGGATTCGTTTCAGCGCATAGCGCCGCCCCATCTGCGTTTCCCCGGCCATCAGGTCCTGTACCAGATCGTCCCCGCGGAGCCCCGGGCGAACGAGCAGCACGAAGCCCTCTTGCCTGACCTGCACGAAGTCCGCTTCTGACATTGGCGGTGAGGCCGCCAAAGCCGTTCCCATATCGATACCGCGTTCTGCCATGCGTCCCCAAAGTCCATATCGACACTGCCATCTCCCTCTCTATCCCCAAGAATGCACCTGGGGAGCATCATAACATGCCTGCGTCGTCATCACCAGAGCGATGTGCCCGCGCCGGACGACCGTCGGGAAAGGTCTCACCGCAATACGGATGCCTCTTGTCGACCGTGACGACAGCGGCTAAAATCGGGGCTACCGCATCCGGGTATGATGGGAGATGACCGGAGAAGTGATGTAGAGAGATTTGACACACAGGTGAAGATGCTCAGTGTATTCGGTCCAGCCATTGTCATTGCCTACCTGGTGGGTGCCATTCCATTTGGCCCGATCATTGCCCGGCTGCACGGCAAGGATCTGCGCACGATCGGTTCGGGCAATACGGGCGCGACGAATCTGGCGCGGGCGTGCGGCCGCAAGTGGGGCTATATCTGCTTTGCCCTGGACGTACTCAAGGGATTCGTTCCGACCCTCACCATTCGTAGCATCGCGATGAGTCGCCTGGGAATTGAGAGTGACGCCATCGGCCCTGGTTTCCTCGGTCTGTGGCTGGCGGTGGGCGTCGCGGCCGTGCTGGGCCACGTCTTTCCCGTCTATCTCAGGTTCAAGGGCGGCAAAGGGGTCGCCACCAGCTTTGGCATGGCGTTGGGATTCTGGCCGTATTTCACGTTCAGCGCCCTGATCGCCCTGCTGAGTTGGATCGTTCTCGTGCTGATCTGGCGTTACGTCTCGCTGGCATCGATGATCGCCGCGACGACGTTCCCGGTTACCTTGGCCATTGCCATCGCGCTGAAGCCAGAGTGGGCATTGGCGAAGCTGTGGCCCCTGGTCCTCGCGGCAGCCGTCATTCCCATCCTGGTCATCGTGCTGCACCGCAGCAACATCAAGCGCCTGCTGGCCGGCACGGAGAACAAGATCCGCAGCCGCAAGGAGCGGGCGCAACCGGCATCGGCCTGACGACTCGCCTGGTCTAGGAAGCGGAGGTCGGGATCAGGCAGAGGAAGCGCAGGACGGAATCGCCTGTGTTCTCGAAGTTGTGCTTGCAGCCTCCCGGGACGAGGATGGCATCTTCCGGGCCGATCGGACGCTCCTGCCCGTTGTCCCGCACGATGCCCTTGCCTTCCAGGACGAAGACCTCGTGCTCGTGCGGATGGGTGTGCAGCGGCGTGTGCCCGCCTGGCTCGAGTTCGAACAGACGCATGGCGAATGTCGGCGCCTCGCCGTCCTTACCCAGCAACCACTGAATCTGAGCCCCCTGGGCGCCCTCCATCTCCACTGCCACTTTGGCTACATCACAACTATTGACGAGTTTCATGGATGTCACTCCTTTGTCTCTAATTGAACTTGCGGCCCAGGATCTCGGAGACCACCTTCGGATTGGCCTGGCCCTTGGTTCGTTGCATGACCTGGCCCAGCAGAAAACCCATGGCCTTCTTGCTCTTCTTGTCGCCGCTCTTGATCTGCTCGACCACCTGCGGATTTTCCGCCAGCACGGCGTCGACCATGCCTTCCAATTCTCCCGCGTCGCTCTTCTGAACCAGGTTGAGTTCCTCAGCCAGCGCCTCGGGCCCCTTGCCCGTCTCAACCATCGCTTCCAGGATCGTGCTGGCAGCCGTCGCACTGACGGTGCCCGTGTCAGTCATCTGGGCCAGTTCGGCAACTGGCGCTGGCTCGATTCCCAGACCGGATAGATCGCATCCGCGCTCGTTGGCCAGCTTCAGCCCGACCTGGCTGAGCAGATTGCAGACCCGCTTGGGGTCGCCCCCGGAGGCGACCGTTGCTTCGAAGAAATCGGCGGTCGCCCGCTCGGCTGTCAGGACGCCCGCATCGTAGTCGCTCAGCCCATATTCATTAACGTAGCGGAGTTGCTTGTGCAGAGGCAACTCACACACCTGCGCCTTGATCTGCTCCAGCCACTCGGGCGTCGTCGTCACGGGCACCAGGTCGGGATCGGGGAAGTAGCGATAGTCGTGAGCCTCTTCCTTTTCCCGCTGGAGGACGGTCACCTGCTCATCGTCGTTCCAGCCGCGTGTGGATTTGTTGCCCATCTGCAGCGTCACGCCCGTCTCGATGAATTCGTCCAGTTGCCGCTCGATCTCGTAAGCCACGCTGCGTTCCAAGGCGCGGAAGCTGTTGAGGTTCTTGATCTCGGCGATGGGCGTCTTGAACTCGCCATCCGGGCGCGTGATCACCAGATTGATGTTGGGCTCGAACCGCATATGGCCCTTCTGCATGTCGCCTTCGGAGACGCCCAGGTAGCGCATGATCCGCTGCAACTCGACCGCCAGGGCCCGCACCTCGTCGGCGCTGCTCATATCGGGTTCGGTGACGATCTCCAGCAGCGGCGTCCCCGCCCGATTCAGATCGACCTGGGAGTAGTTGCCGGCCGTGTGCAGGTTCTTGCCCGCGTCTTCTTCCAGATGGGCGCGAATAAGACGAATCCGCTTGGTCTGCCCGTCAGCCTGCGGGATTTCGATGTACCCGCCGTTGCCCAGAGGCAAATCGTACTGGCTGATCTGATAGTTTTTGGGCAGGTCGGGATAGTAGTAGCTCTTGCGGTCCCATTTCGTGAAGGGTGCAACCTCGCAGTTCAAAGCCAGCGCCGCCCGCATGGCGTACTCGACCGCCTGACCGTTCATCACAGGCAGCGAGCCGGGCATGCCCAGGCAGACCGGACAGACACGGCTGTTGGCCTCTTCGCCGAAGCTCAGTTCGCAACCGCAGAACATCTTCGTCTTCGTACAAAGCTGGACGTGAATCTCCAGACCGACGATGACCTTGTACGATAGTCCACTCATGGCAAAAATTCACTCCACCAGCGCCGGCTTCTTCGTATGCCAATCCGTCGCCGCTTCGAACAGGCGGGCGACCCGCAACAGCTTCGCCTCGCTGAAGGCCGGCGTCAACAATTGCAGGCCAATGGGCAGGTTGTTCTCGTCGAGCCCACACGGCACGCTGACGCCCGGGATGCCGGCCAGGTTGGCGGAAATGGTGTAGATATCCGACAGATACATCTGGAGCGGATCGTTCATCTTCTCGCCGAATTTGAAGGCAGTGGTCGGCGCCACGGGCGAGACGATCGCGTCGCACTGCTCGAACGCCTTGACGAAGTCACCGCGAATGAGATTGCGGACCTTCAGGGCCTTGAGGTAGTAGGCGTCGTAGTAGCCGCTCGACAGCGCGTAGGTCCCGAGCATGATGCGCCGCTTGACTTCGGCGCCGAACGCCTCCTCACGCGACTTCGAATAGACCTCGACGTAGTCGGCCGGGTTGGCCGTTCGATGACCGTAATGGACGCCATCATAGCGCGCCAGGTTACTGGAGGCCTCGGCGGTGGCGATCACATAGTAGGCCGCGATGGCATAGTCCAGATGCGGCATGGCGATCTCGACGATCTCCGCCCCGGCGCCGCGGTATACCTCAATCGCCGCGTCGATCGCGGCTTGAACCGCCGGCTCGGCGCCCGCGTTGAAAGCGGGTACGACACCGAGCTTGAGCCCTTCCACGGGCTTGTCGAGTTCGGCCAAACAGTCGGGCACCGGCGCCATGGTTTCGTCGACGCTGGTGCTGTCGGCCGCGTCGTGGCCCGCGATGACGTTCAACATCAGCGCCACATCCGCGACGGTCCGTCCGAATGGGCCGATCTGATCGAGACTGGAGCCATAGGCGACCAGGCCATAGCGCGAAACGCGGCCGTAGGTCGGCTTGAGGCCAACCACGCCACAGAAGCTGGCGGGCTGGCGAATCGAACCGCCCGTATCGGAGCCGAGCGTCACCGGACAGAGGCGCCCCGCCACCGCAGCGGCCGAGCCCCCGCTGCTGCCGCCCGGAACCCGGTCGGTCGCCCAGGGATTGACCGTCTTCTTGAGACCCGAGTTCTCCGTGCTCGAGCCCATCGCAAACTCGTCCATGTTCGTTTTGCCGACGATCACGGCATCCGCCTCCAGGAGCTTGCGCACGGCGGTCGCATCGTACGGCGCGTGGAAGTTCTCCAGAATGCGCGAGCCGCACGTAGTCGCGCCGAAGCTCGTACACATCACGTCTTTGACCGCCACCGGCAGTCCGGCCAACGGACCTACGGGCGCGCCGGCCGCAATGCGACGGTCCACATCTCTGGCCCGGGTCAGGGCCTCTTCGCGAAACAGACTGATGAAGGCCCCAACCGTCGGCTCCAGCCGATCGATCTGCGCCAACACCGCCTCCACGGCCTCAACGCTGCTGATCCGCCGGCTCGCGATGGCCTCACGAAGTTCAATTGCTGTCAGTTCCTGAAACGACATGGTATCGCCTAGTTCTCCTGCCCCTTCTGATGGCTCAAGAACCAATCGTAGAGTTCCAGATTGTTGTAGGTTTCCGTCCACGAATCGTGTTGGGCTTCCGGATAGACGGTGAATTTGACATCATTGCCGGCCTTTTTGAGGGCCTCGACCATCTGCTCGGACCGCGCGATCGGGACGACGTTGTCCTTGGCCCCATGGAAGACCCAGGTGGGCATGTTACGCAGCCGCCGGGCCATGCGGGGCTCTCCCCCGCCGCAGATCGGCGCGATCGCCGCGAACCGCTCGGGACAGGTCGATGCCAGGGACCACGTGCCGAAGCCACCCATGCTCAGGCCGGTCAGATAGATGCTCGACTCGTCCACGCGGTAATTCTCGACAATCTCATCGAGCAGCGCGATCAGCGTGGCGACCTGGTCCGGACTGGACCAGGAGGAACGTTGCGGGCACTGCGGTGACACCACGATGAACGGCAGCGTTTTGCCTTGGTCGATCAGTTTGGGCGGACCGTGCACTTTGACCTTGTCGATGTCGTCGCCCCGCTCTCCCGCACCATGAAGGAACAGCATCAGGGGCCAATCCTGGTCCAACTCGCCATAGCCCTTCGGTAACGACAACAGATACTCGATCTCCATGACTGCCGGCCGTTTCAGCTTCATCGCCCGCTGGCCCGGGGTGGTGGACTTGCCCTGGCGGTTCGTCCGATGGCTCAGCAGCCAGTCGTAGAGTTTCGGATTGTTGTAACTCTCCGTCCAGGAATCGTGGCCCGCCTCGGGGTAGACGGTCAGTTTCGCATCGCCCCCGGCCCGCTTGACCGCGTCGACCATCTTCTCCGACAACTCCAGTGGCACGACCGAGTCCTTGGCGCCGTGAAAGGCCCAGACAGGAGTGTTCTTCAGCCGGTCGCCCAGGAACCACTGGCCCCCGCCGCAGATCGGCGCAACGGCGCCGAACCGCTCGGGCTGATCGCAGGCCAGCGACCACGAGCCGAAGCCTCCCATGCTCAGACCGGTCAGATAGACGCGGCTCGGATCGACATCGTACTTGGCCTCGATCTCGTCCAACAACGCTTTCAGCGTGTCGAGCAACTCGGGCCACCAGATGCCGCTCGGGCACTGGGGCGAGACCACGATAAACGGAAAGTCCTTGCCCTGCTCGATCAGCTTGGGCGGGCCGTGCACCTTGACCTTGTTCACGTCGCTGCCCCGCTCGCCGGCGCCGTGCAGGAAGAGCATCAGGGGCCATTGCTGGTCTTTCTCGCCGTAGCCTGCGGGCAGATAGAGCAGGTAGTCGAGCTTCACGGGCTTGACGATCTGCTTGTCCAGTGTCTGTGGGCTCTGGTTTGCTCCCATGACGGCGTTTCCTCGACACCCCAACAACCCTACCACCCAAATCAGGCCTATCCATTTTGCGCTATTCACGATCGGTACCTCCAAAGACAATCGCTGTCCCCCACACGCCGTGCTGCGTCCGTCAGGCCCCCGAGTTGTCGTCCAGGATCTTCGGCACCTTGAAGAACGGCGTCTCCCGGTCCGGCGCATTGGCCAGAACCTTCTCCGTCCCCAGTGACGGCTTGATTTCATCGTTTCTGAAGACGTTGCTGATGGGCAGGCAATGCGCCAGGGGCTCGACATCGGTCGTGTCCAGTTCGTTCATCTTCTCGACGTATTCGAGAATCGCTTCCAACTGGCCGGTGAACTCCGTGACCTCCGCGTCGCTCAAGTCGAGCCGGCTGAGCTTGGCCACCTTGCGGACCTGCTCGGCGTCAATCTTCTCTGGCATGGCCAACTCCACCTAAAGAAAAAGCGAGGCAGAATGTCGCCTCGCTCAGAATGTTGCACCCTAAAGTAAGGCCGCGCCTTAGCTTGCCGCTTTTTCCGCGGCCTTGTAATCGCGTTTCGGGGGTTTCTCGATCAGGCCCATACGAATGGCCTTGGCCGAGACCTTGATCCGGCAGACCTTGCCGTCGATGACGGCCCGGACCCGCTGAATATTCGGTTTGAATTTGCGTTTGGTGATGCCGGTGACCTTCTTACCCACACCGCCGTGCCGTTTGGCCTTACCACGCCGGCTGATGCTCCGTCCGGCCACCGTCCGTTTGCCCGTGAAATGACATAATCTCGACATATGTTACTCCTGCATCACCTTCTGCAACGATTTCCAACTGGTCCTGCCACACTGGGTCCGTACCCTTCAGAGGGCGCGGAAATTGGCATTGTAGCGAATTGCCTGGTTTTTGCAACCCTTTCTACCCCTTCTCCGCCGAGAAAATCACGCTTTTCTCAACGCGGGGCGGGCGAGCCGGTCACAAAACCCCTTCCGCGAACGCCCCAGAACCGACGGGAATGGCGGTATTTGGCGGGTAGGCCCTTGACCAAACCCTCCGGACCCCTAAGCTTGACCGGGACCGGGAGATCGCGGCCCGCGCCAAACCAAGGATACGCCCAGGAAGGGATCGACTCACCTCATGGATGCCGACAGACCGACTATCTTCGCGAGACACCGGAAGAAGACCCTAGCGACTGTGTTACTGCTGCTCGTGCTGGCCGCCATCGCCGCAGCCGAACTCCTGCTGCGGACGGCCCTGGGACTGGGCCATCCCGTCATTTACGACACCAGTGCCCTGTACGGATACCGGCCGCTTCCGAGCCGCCAATATACGCGCTTCCACGGGGCACAGATCCGCTTCAACAACCTGGGCTTACGGGCGGAAGTCGACTTCGACCCCGATCCGAACGACAAGATCCTGTTCCTGGGCGACTCCGTCACCTACGGCGGCTCCCGCATCGACAACAAGGATCTGTTCTCATACCTGGCCACGGCCAATCTGGAAGGTTTCAAGGGTGGCAATGCCGGCGTCAATGCCTGGGGCGTGGAGAACATCTACGGGCTCGTCGTCGAGAGCGGTTTCCGACCGGCCCGCGTCTATGTAACATTGTTGCCGGAACGAGCCTTCTATCGCGGGCTGGCCCACTGTCGAGGCATGCCCTTCTTCAACGTCCCGCCCCGATTCGCCCTGACCGAACTCTGGTATTTCTTCTGTACGAAACAGGCGCACAGGAAGCACCGGGATTGGAGACAGTACGCCGATCAGGCCGAAACCCGCCGGGTCGTGGAGAAAGCCGTGGTCAAACTCGAGGAAATGGATGCTCTGCTGCGCCGGGACGGCTGTCAACATCTCTTGTTCATCACGCCGACCCAGAACCAGGTCGTGGGCGACCAAGGCAAAGATCCGTTGGTCCTGGAGTTGCTCGAAGAGCACAATTTGCCCGCGATGTACATCTCGGACATGCTCGCTTCCTACGGACTTTCGGAACAAGAGGCGGCGGACTTGTTCTACGATTCAGTCCACCTGCAACTGGCCGGTCACCAGATATGGGCCCAGGTGATTCGAGACGAACTACGCAAGTGCATCAAACCGTGACAGCGAGCCGCCTCCGGGCAGAGGAACGCCGCTAGTTGGCTTTGACCGCGTCGATTTCGATCTCGAAGAGCAGATCGTGCCGGCAGACGTCGTTCTCCGCCACGATGACCGGGAACCGAGGCAGGTCGTTCTCCTGCCGGTAGGCTGCCAGAAACGGGGCATCCTGGGCTCTCTTGAAGTAGGCCAGGGCCCGGTTCACATCCCCCCAACCCATCTCGCGCGACTCCAGAATGGCCTGCACCACCTCCATGGTCTTGGCCACCTGGGATCGGCAGTCGTCGAGGAAGATCGTATTGCCCGCCTTGTCGATACTGGCGGTGCCCGAGACGTAGAGCCGACGATGATCGAGACAAGCCACCTCCACAGCCCGGCTGAATGAGCTGCCGTAATCCCGGGCCGACGATTGCAGGGGCGAGTCCACCTGGAAGATCCGCACGTCCTCACTCTTCGGCTGCAGCGCGACGAGTCCGGCCACCAGCGCCGCGTCGATCGCATTGCCCCCACCGATCCCCGTGCTGGCGGGAACCACCCCGTCGAAGACCTTGCGGGCGTGGAACAGATCGGTACGCACCGCGTTGAACTCGCCGTACCAGTCGAGAATATCGTGATTGTAGAACCAGGTACGATAGACGTCGCTCCAGACCATACCCAGGTCGCGCAGCGCCGTCTCCATCTGCGCGAAGATTTCGGACGTCTGCTCCGTTCGATTGGCGGAGACATCCGTCGGCAGCAAACCCACGAGTCGACAGCAGCGACCGCAATCATCCTCGAAAATGCTTCCGACCACCGCATCGCCCAGCTTAACACGTGTGATCGGCGTACCCTCCAGCAGCCAGATATGCACGCCGCACAGGTTGTCCGCCCGCGTATTCTCCACCCACCCCACGGCCAGCCCCGAACCATCGACGGCCTGCATCAACTGAGGCAGGGCCTTGCGATCGGCGGCCGACATGCCCAGGACTTCCACCGAAACGACCTGGCCGCCGATCTGGTGGACGACCTCGCCGGCCCGGTGAAACAGGGACTCGGGCGTTTCATCCCCCTGAGGGGTCAACGTCACGAAATGCTCCTGGACCGGACTGCGATCCAGGGTGATCACGTCAGAACCTGCGACAATCTGTTTCCGGATGCGTGCCAAAGCTGCCACTCCTTCACGGTGCCGAATCGTTCTCAGAAACGAAACGCGTATTATACCAATAACGGCCAACGGCGGCAATGACTTGACCGAGCGACCGTCGCCAAGATCCTTCGCGCCGGCCGGAAAGCCCCGGCGGAGGAAAGGACCGAGTATAACCGGCTCCATAATCCCGGCAACCCGACAATCTGCGGCCCACCCCCTTCACCTGGCCCCTCGCGATGGCGCGGAATCGCCGCCCGACGACTGTTATAGGACCCGCAGCCTGACGAATCCTGCCGGAGACGGGGATTTCACGGACCGTGGATGGTCATTCCGGGAACGTGGCCGACGAGGTTCACGTCATTTGCGTGCGGTGGCCTTGGCCGGCCCTTTGGGGCCGCGTTGCAGGGCCGCCACCTCGGCTTTGGTCAGCAGCCGGTAGCGGCCCGCGCCCAGGCCCCGGAGTTGGAGTTTGCCGATGCTGGTGCGTTTGAGGGATTTGACGGGAATGCCCACCCGCGCGAGCATGCGGCGTACTTGGCGATTGAGCCCCTGGCTGATGGTGATCTCCAGCGACGATTCCTGGTGGCCCGCCTTGAGCACCTTCACGGCCGCTTTGCCGGTCTTGCCCTCGGCCAGCCAGATCCCCTTCTTGAGCCGCTCCACGGCCTTGGCATCCACACGCCCCTTGACTGTGGCGATGTACGTCTTGGGCACCTTGTAGCGGGGATGCGTCAACTGGTTGGTCAATTCGGCGTCGTTCGTCAGGATGATCAGCCCGGTCGTATCGGCGTCCAGCCGGCCGATGCAGAAGACCCGCTCGGGGCACTGGACCAGATCGATGGCGCGCTTACGCCCCTGGGGGTCCCGATTGGTACAAATGACGCCTTTGGGCTTGTGCAACGCGAAATAAACGCGTTCGGGAATCCGCAGGCGCCGGCCCTCGACCGTGATCGCGTCGCTTTGCAGGTCGACGAAGGTCGGCAGCGTATCGACCACCTTGCCATTGACCCGCACCACGCCGGCCAGAATCAGCTCCTCGCACTGACGGCGCGAGGCCACCCCGGCCGAAGCCATTACTTTTTGCAGTCGTTCTTTTGCCATTGCCGCTCGTTGACCTCAATCCTTCCGTACTTCCGACGCCCACGGTGTCCTGCTGGCTAACCGTAGAGCTGTGGGGCGATACCGTAGACGATCAGGGTGCAGAAAACCGCCCAGAGCACAATTCCGATCTGAAACGGCCGGTCCCGCAGAATCAGCCGCACGGGATCGGAATACACCCCCTTTTGTGTCAATGCACTAAACCGGAAGATACAATACAGCACGAACGGCGCTGTGTAAATAAGATCTGTCGTCCCCATTAATTCCTGCGTGCGCTGATCCGTCGCGTAGAGAAGGAAGCACACCACCGCCAGCACGCTCGTCACGTCCAGCATGTGCGCCAGCAATTCCGGCGTGTACTCGCCCAGCGTCTTGCGGAAGGCCTCACTGTCGGCTTGAAGCTGGGCGATCTCCCCACGCCGTTTGCTGAACGCCAGGAACAGACACAGGGCAAACGTACAGATCACCAGCCAGGGCGAGATCAGGACATCGATCACCACCGCTCCGGCCACGGCCCGCAGGCAGAAACCCACCGCAATGAGGATGCAGTCGAGAATCATCACGCGCTTCAGCGTCGCGGAATAGAGAATCATCTGGATGATGTACGCGGCGATGATGACGCCCAGCAGCGGCTCTAACAGCCACGCCCCCACCAGCGCCAACGTGGCCAGAACGACCGCCAGCACCAAGGCCGTGGAGGCGCGCACGCGGCCGGCCGCCAAGGGACGGTGGCGACGCACCGGGTGGATGCTGTCGCTCTTTCGGTCCACGTAGTCGTTGAGGATATAGATGGCCGAGGCGGCCAGCGAGAAACAGACGAAGGCCCCCGAGACGCGTCCCAGCGCCACCAGCACATCGGGCCAGGGATTCTGAAACTCCCGGGCGAAGACCAAGGCCGCAAAGACGAACACGTTCTTGATCCAATGCACCGGCCGCAGGAGCAGGAAGTAGTCTTTCATGTCGTTGTCCGCCGCACTCTTCCCATCGAGGATGTTGACCTGTACGTCAACATAGTTCCGCCTGAATGTCGTCTTAGAAGTATACCCGATGACGGCTCCGGAGCCCCAGAACAAAAACGCTGCACTGTGACGCTATATCGGCCATTAGAGGGTGACACCTGAGGTATTTGCTCACGTCACCGGCTCGATTGGCCGACCCATAACTTGGCGCTGAGGCCTCGGTCTGATAGGCTGAGGAGTCAGCGGCCGCGCCCGGAGCGTAAACGAAGAGAACCGCGAGGCATCGACAACGGTAGGAATACGGTGACCGAGGTCCCTTCTTTACCGGACGCATAACAGTGGTTGACATGAAGAGGTCTGTCGATGAGTGCGAAGCGCAACACACCGGCTGTCGCCGTGCTGCAAACCACGCCGGAGACGGTGCTGGAAACCTACGGCACCATCATGCGCATGGTGGATTACCAAACCGAGATATCCCAAGACGTCGACACGCTAATCAAGCTGAACCTGTCCTGGACGAAGTACTTTCCGGCCTGCTCCTCCCAGCCCTGGCAACTCGAAGGCGTCGTCAAGACCCTGATCGAGGACGGCTTTGCCCGCGAGCGACTCCTGCCCATCGAGAACAAGACCGTGGTCACGGATCCGATCAAGGGGGCCCACAACAACAAATGGATGCCGATCCTGGACAAATACGGCCTGGATTTCACCGCCCTGCCGGGCGTCGAGTGGATCACGTACCCGTTCAAAGGCAAGCTCCTCAAGCTCAACGAGATCTTCCCCGAGGGCATCGAGATCCCGAAGATGTTCCCGGGCAAGAACGTCATCCACTTGCCCACGGTCAAGACGCACGGGCACTCCCAGACCACCGGCGCCATCAAAAATGCCTTCGGCGGCCTGCTCAAAGAGGTCCGGCACTACGCTCACAAGTACATCCACGAGGTCCTGGTGGATCTGATGATCATGCAGCAAGAGTTGCACCCAGGCATGCTGGCGGTGATGGATGGGACCGTCTGTGGGGACGGCGCCGGACCGCGAACCATGGCGCCGCGGATCAAGAACTTCGTCCTGGCCAGCGCGGATTCGGTCGCCATCGACGCCGTGGCGGCCAAGATGATGGGCTTCGATCCGATGACCATTCCCTATCTGCGGATGTGCGACGAGATGGGCCTGGGCGTGGCCGATCCAAAGAAGATCGAGATCCTGGGCGAGGACATCGCGGCAGTGAACTTCGGCTTCGAGACGAAGAGGAGCTTCGTCATCTGGGGCGACCAGATGCTCCGCAAGGGCCCGCTGCGGTTTCTGGAGAAACCCCTGCTCCACACGCCGCTCGTGGCCTGGGCACCGTTCGCCTCCAACCTCTACCACGATTACTTCTGGTATCCCACTATCGGCCGCCAGATCATCAAGCAGTTCATGAAGACCGAGTGGGGTCAACTGTTCCAGCGCTATTGAGTGTCTCATGCTGACCACCGTCGTATTCGACCTGGACGACACCCTCTACGATGAGCTCGACTATTGCCGCAGTGGCTTCCGGGCCGTATCGCGGTTCCTGGCCGGCCTCTCGCTCGTCCCCTGCTGCGACGATCTCTTCGGCACGCTCTGGCGCCATTTCACGGCCGGCAATCGCACCGCCACCTTTAACGCGGTCCTGGAGGAGTTGGGCATCGCCTACGACGACGCTCTGATCGCCCAACTCATCGAGGTCTACCGCAGCCACCGTCCGGAACTAGCCCTCCCCGCCGACAGCCGGCGGACTCTCGCGACACTCGGCAAGACGTTCCGGCTGGCCCTGCTGACCGACGGGTACCTGCCCGCTCAGCGTTTGAAAGTCCAGGCCCTGAACCTCGAGTCTTGCTTCGAAGCCATCGTCTACACCGAGGAGTTGGGGCGCGCCGGCTGGAAGCCGGCGCCGGCCGGGTTCGAGAAGCTCGTCGAGCAACTCAATGTCACGGCCGACCAGATGGTCTATGTGGGGGACAACGAATCCAAAGATTTTATCGCCCCCAACGCCATGGGTATGCTGACCGTTCAGCTCCGCCGGCCCGCGCGCCTGCATACCGCCGTGGCCACCCGGGACGGGGCCGCCGCTCACCTGAAGATCGACGAAATCGCCCAACTGCCCGCCCTGTTGGCCCGATATTAACGGCGATTTTCGGCCGCTAAAATGCCCGCGCATCGGCCGGTTCTTTTTTCTTGACTGGAGGGCCCCTAAAGGCGATAATATGGTGAAATTGGTAGCTATGGGCTGTTTTCTGTCTTCCAAGGAGTCTTGTTATGCCGCCAGGTAAGAGACGTCAAAGTAATGCTATGCTCTATACGCTCATCACCTTCGTCGGGCTGTTCATCGTCGCGACGACCGTGGCGGTGATCTATTATGTCAAGGCTGAAGAGCTCCGGACGACCACAGCCGATGCCCAGAGCGAACTGGCTGAGATGGCTTCGGCCGACGAGATTCGTCGTGTCGGGGACATCGTCGGCGCCCAATTGCCCGGCGAAACCAACCTGGGCACCCTGACCCAACACTTCGACCGCATGACCGGCCTGGTCCTGGGCCAGCCGGTGCAGGTGACGTCAGCCGAGGTCAAAGTCAGCACCGCGGCCGACGCGGTGGTCGCTCTGATGACCCAGGCGGCACCGTACGTCGCCCTGCCGGCCCCGGACCCGAACGCGACCGGGCCCGATCCCAATGGCGTGGCCCTGGCGTCGATGATGCGCGACCTCCTGGCCAACGTCAAACAGACGATCGCCCAGAAAGACGCGACCGCCCAGCAGTTGCAGGAATTGCAGCAGCGTTTCGACGATGCCAGCGGGGTCTGGCAGCAGACCCAGACCGACCTGACCGCCAAGGTCGATGAATACCGCACGCAGGTCGAACAGGTTACCGCGGACTACAACGAACTCAAGAGCCTGCTCGAGCAGAGCTCCGAGCAACGCGCGGCCAATCTGCTCAAGCAACTGGAAGACGAGCGGGCCACGTCCCGTCAGCTCAACCAGGACCTGCTCCGGACGCAAGCCGAACTACAGGTGGCCCAGGCGCGACTGGACAACGCGTTGACCCAGGTCGGCAAGATCAAGCCGGCGCCGGATCAGGAAGCGGCCGCCCATACCCCGGACGGCCAGATCATCCTGGTCGACGATGCCTCCGGCATCGTGCACATCGATCTGGGCTCGGACGACCGCGTCTATCGCGGCCTGACCTTCTCGGTCTACGACCGCGCTTCCGGTGTCCCGCGCGACGGCAAACCCAAGGCCGAGGTCGAGGTGTTCTCTATCGCCAAGAAGACGTGCATCGCCCGGGTCCTTTCTTCGACCGAACACAACCCGATCGCCACGAACGACGTCGTCGCCAATCTCATCTGGGATACGGACAAGGTCAATGAGTTCGTCATCGCCGGTCAGTTCGATCTGAACAAGGACGGTCGGCCCGACTATAACGCCGCGGACGCGATTCAATCGCTCATCCAGAAATGGGGCGGTTCCGTCTCGACCACCGTCTCGGCCACGACCGACTATGTCATCATCGGCACGCGACCGTCGGTTCCGCCGGAACCGACGCTGGAGACACTGGCCGTCGATCCGGATGCCCGGACCAAATACGAAGCGGCTCAGGCCCGACTGGCACGGTACAACGAGATCCAGCAGCAGGCGCAGGCCCTCTACATCCCGATCTACACCTACGACCGTTTCCTCCACTTCACCGGCTACCAGAGCTACGTCGGCAAGGCCGGTGCTTTCTAAGGACAAAGCAGGACCGGTAGAACCAGCGGGCAAGAGCGGGTGACATGGCGGAGAGGCTTCTACGCGCGGCCTGCCCGACGTAACCGTGTGCCTGGCGAACGCTAGGCCTCAGGCTCGACGCCGATCGAGGCGACGTAGATTTCTCCCGTATACGTCTCAGTATCCGCGGTCGTCGTGAAGCCGCGCTTGACCGCCACGAACGTCACGGTACAGGCCGCCCGAATCGCCGTCCCGAGCGGGGCGCCGGTATCGCAATCGAGACCCGAGGGAATATCCACGGCCAGAATGGGCACGTCCAGGGCATTGATCGCATCCACCAACGCACGGTAGTCTGCCCGCAGTTCGCCCTGCAAGCCGGTACCGAACAGGGCATCGACAATCATATCGGCGCCCCCGCCCCAGGCCCGCACGCGCGACGAAAGCTCCGGCGCGGCGAGGTCCAGAACTTCGACCTTGTGCCCCAGCGTTTCCAGGATATCGAGGTTGATGCGAGCATCCCCACGGACCTTTTCGCGCTGGCCGCACAGGACAACCGTGACCTTGAAGCCCGCGTTGAGTAGATGCCGAGCGACAACGTACCCATCGCCGCCATTGTTGCCCGTCCCGCAGAAGATGCAGACTTCGGGGTTGCCCAGCCCCCTGAGCTTCTCCTGCACGAGTTCGGCGCAACTGCGTCCGGCGTTCTCCATGAGCACCACGCCCGGCATGCCGACCTCTTCGATCGCCCAGCGGTCGACCGCCCGCACCTCGATTCGGCTCATCATTCGACATGTCTGTGATGGTAGATAGCGTTCCATGGAGCACTCTATAGCCGCCGCCGGTCAGTGCGTCAAGCGGATAGTCCGACGAGCGTCGCCACCGAGTTCCTATCATGCTATCCTCGCGAACGGCAAATTGACAGATCGCTGCCCGGTCGCTACAATGCGTGCCGCTTTGACAGGGGGTGGCCGAGGTGGCCTCCGCAACGGAGCGGGCCAACCGACGATCGGGGAGGTCCGCCGGACGAATCGGACAAACGTTCCTGGGATTTACAGTTATGCGCATACTCCTGACCAATGACGACGGCATCTTCGCCCCGGGGTTGGCCGCCGTCTACAAGCAACTCTGCAGCCTGGGCGAGGTTCTCGTGGTCGCGCCCACGGACAGCCAGTCCGGGGCCAGCCACAGCGTGACGTTTTTCGAACCCCTCGGTTGCACCAAGGTGGAAATCGAAGGGCTGTTCACCGGCTTCGGGGTGCACGGCTCACCGGCCGATTGCGTGAAGCTGGCCGTCATGCAGCTCCATGAGGGCCCCTTCGACCTGGTCGTCGCGGGCATCAACAACGGGGCCAACGTCGGGATCAACGTCTACTATTCCGGCACGGTCGCTGCGGCCATGGAAGCGGCCTTTCTCGGCATCCCCTCGGTGGCGCTGAGTCTCGTCTGCGAACCCGAGATGAATTTCGATGCGGCCGCCTGGCACGCGCGGGGCGTCATCGAAAAACTGGCGCCCTTCCAGAAAGGCGACGTGCTCAACGTCAACATCCCGCGCCTCTCCCGCGGCGATCCCAAACCCATGCGTGTCGTGCCCCAGGCCACCGAGGGGTTCGAGGAGTATTACGTCCCCCAGACGAACATCAATAGCGAAACGGTCTTCCAATTGACCGGGGGCCGCTTCCGCCCGGAGTCAGCGC
>Ga0272443_10003625_pt1 | contig 17977 bp, 14 predicted proteins | sample SSMAcet12_FD_193581 | JGI IMG/M metagenome (GOLD analysis project Ga0272443, IMG submission 193581) | Marine sediment archaeal communities from Little Sippewissett salt marsh, Falmouth, MA, United States - SSM-Acet-12 | ecosystem: Environmental > Aquatic > Marine > Wetlands > Sediment ... | reverse complement strand
GGCCGAGCGGGAGTCGTACTTCCGTTACGGCCGCTTCCACGATCACATCCGGATGTCGGTGCTCGAATCGGAGTGGAGAGAACGGAGGGACGGATGAGCTTCAGTTTCTGGAGCGACGAGGATTGCCTGTTCGTACCGCGCCTTCTCGGTTGGTCGATCAACTTCAAGTTCATCGCGAAGAAGCTCGGGTGGATCAAGCCCTCAGCGTCCGAGATCGAGCCGCCCACATCTCCGGATCCCGAGACATCCTCGGAAACCCGCAAAGAGCGACTTCGCCGAGCGATCGAACGATCGCGTTCCGAGGACGGGCAGTAGAACCAGTTCACAGGGACCGTCTCGCCGCTTGCGGCTAGCGCGTTGAGTGTTATACTTGTTCTATAACAGTCAACCGGAGGCCGCGATGCTCGTTTCAATCAACGAAGACGATCCCACCCCGATCTACTTGCAGATCGTCCGGCAAGCCAAAGAGCAGATTCTCGTCGGCGAGCTGTGCGAAGGCGAAGAGCTGCCCTCCGTTCGCGAACTCGGCGATGCGTTGGGGATCAGCCTACACACCGCGCGCAGCGCCTACCAGAACCTGAGCGACGAGGGACTGCTTCGGATCCGGCTCGGGAAGAATGCGAGGATCGCCGCGATCCCGCAAGCTGCGAGCTCCGAGGTGAGCGATGTCGAGGACGGGGTGCTCGAGGCGATCTCGGGCCGGATGCGGGATGTTGTGATCGACGCGCTGCTGCACGGCGTGCCTCAGCATGCCATCCGCTCGGTGCTCGACGGACAGATCGAGGAGCTGGAAGCGCGCCGTACCGAGGCGACGCGCCGCACGGAGAAGGAGGAGTAGATGACTCGAAAGCTCAACCATCCCTGGTGGGGACATCTGCCCGCCGCCGTCCTGTTGGTGGGGTTCGTGGTCTACTCGTCGATCACGGCCGCCCGGTGGCCGGCGCGCATGCCGCTCACGCTTGGGTGGCATGGCGAGCCGAGCCAGTGGGGATCGCCGTGGATCGCCTTCGGACTCGTTGTCGGTATCGGGCTCGTGTTCTTGGCCATCTCCGCCCTCGCCGACGAGCTTTGGGCGCGACAGGAGGGGCGGAAGCGCTTCAACGCGTTCGCACTTCTCGACGAGGTCGTGATCGGATGGCTCGTCGGAGCGCAGGGAGCAATGATCGCCGAGATGCTGCATGACGTCCCCGCGTACCACTACCCGTGGGGCCCGGCACTGACGTGCGCGGCAGCGGCAGGCCTGGTGGCGGCGATTCTCGAACGGTTGCGGCCGTTCGTTCCTGTCCCCGACGTGCCGCGCGAGGCTTCACCCGAGATGTTCGCTCGAGCGATCGCCGAACGGGTTGCACACGGGGAACGGATCGTCTACTGGGATGTCCAGAACCCTCGATATGTGAGTGTGGTGTCCCTCGGTATCCCCGCGGTGATGTGGGTCGCGGCCGGACTGTCCTTCGGGGAAGAGCCGTGGATCTCGGCGATACTGGCGCTCGTCGGGCTGCCACTGCTGCTGTTCTACGGCGGGATGCGAACCCGAGTGACGAGGGAAGAGGTCACGGTCCGCTACGGGCTCCTTGGGATCCGCGTCTTCCGCTGTGCGACAAAGGACATCGAATCGATCCGTCTCAGGGAGTTTGCCGCGCTACGCGAGTTCGGGGGCTACGGAATCCGCTTCGCGGGCTCGACGGTCGGCTACTTCCTCGCCGGATCGCAGGGAGTCCTGATCGCGCGTCCGGGCAAGCGTTCGGCGCTGATCGGCTCCGATCATCCGGGACGCTTGGCCGCGGTCCTCGGGGCGGTCAGCGGAGTCGAAACGACGGACTTGGAGGATGGGAAGGAGAACGGATGATCACGGCACGCGGATTGACCCGACGGTTCGGGGATCTGGTCGCGGTCGACCGCCTCGATCTCGAGGTGGAGCAGGGGGAGGTGTTCGGCTTCCTCGGACCGAACGGGGCGGGGAAGACGACGACCGTGCGGATGCTCGCGGCGCTCATCGCCCCGAGCGACGGCGAGGCGACCGTCGCCGGATGTCGACTCGGATCGGAGAACGGTCAGCTGCGCGGGCAGGTCGGCGTGCTGACCGAGACGCCGGGCCTGTACAAGCGGCTCTCGGCGTATGACAATCTCGCCTTCTTCGCTCGCCTTCAGGGCGTCGGGGACGTGCATGGCGCCGTCGAGCGATATCTGAAGCTGTTCGAACTGTGGGATCGGCGCGACGATCTCGCCGGGACGTTCTCCAAGGGGATGCGGCAGAAGCTCGCCGTGGCGCGGGCGCTCGTCCATGAGCCGAGTGTCCTCTTCCTCGATGAACCGACCGCCGGCCTGGACCCGGAGGCGGCGAAGACGGTACGCGACCTGATCGAGTCGCTGCGCTCGAGCGAGCGGACGATCTTCCTCTGCACTCACAACCTCGATGAGGCCGACCGCCTCTGCGACCGCGTGGCGCTGTTCAAGTCTCGGTTGATCAAGGTTGGCGAGCCGGCGGCGCTGCGCGACGAGATGTACGGTCGCCGCACCGTCGTCCACCTCGCCAACTACCACGAGGGCCTGGAGGATCGGATCGACCTTCCGTTCGTTCGAGGCATCGAGGTCGTGGACGGCAAGCTGCTCGTCACCCTCGACGATCCGGATGCGGAGAACCCGGCGCTGGTGAGGCGGCTGGTCGAGATGGGGGCAGAGATCCAATACGTCAACGAGCTCCGTGTTTCTCTGGAGGACATGTACCTCGATCTGATGGAGGGCAACGATGACGCGGCTTAGGGTTCTCTTGCTGAAAGAGTGGCGTGAGTCGATGCGCAACAAGATGGTGCTGTTCGGGGTTGTCTTCCTCCCGCTGGTGATGGTGGGGATGTCGATCTTCATGCTCACGACCGGCGAGACGCAGGAAGACCCGACGGCGCAGGTCGTTCTGTTCAACACGAGCTTGCTGTACTTCATGGTTCTTCCGGCGGTGATCCCGCTGGCGATCGCGGTCTACTCGATCGTCGGGGAGAAGGAGCAGACGACGCTCGAGCCGCTTCTGGCGACGCCGATCACCGATCTCGAGCTGTTTCTAGGCAAGGCACTGGCGAGCGTTCTTCCGGCAGTCGTGATCAACTGGTTTGCCTTCGGGCTGTTCCTCGCGGCGACGCGGATTCTGACGGGGGAGTTCCTCGTCCAGACGATCACCGCTCCTTGGCTGGCGTCGATCTTCGGGTTGTCCCCGCTGCTCGCGGTGTTCTCGGTCGGCGTCACGATGATCGTGTCATCGAGAGCCTCCGATGCGCGGGCGGCCTACCAGTTCTCGAGCCTGGCGATCCTGCCGGGGCTGATCCCGCTGATCATCTACAGCAGCATCAAGACGCTCGTCGATCTGCGTCTCGTCATCTTGGAGGGCGGGGTGTTGATCGTCGCCGGAGCGATCGTGCTGTGGATCGCGATCCGGTTGTTCAAGCGGGAGCAGATCCTGACGCGCTGGAAGTAGCTGCCTCCACGGATCCATGAGAAGCCGAAGGACGCCTCGGCGGGGGCTCGATGCGCTCGCTCTTGGGTGCCGCGGCTGCGTTGCACTTCCCCTGTTGGGGTATCACACGAAGCACTACCTTCATGCAATACAATGCAAAAAGCGCATGAGGTACTCTTCATGAGGGTTCGTACATATGCTATGATGGCGAATCGATGAACCGGTTTCTCTTGAGTCATTGATCTGTATTCAGGAGGGCCGGAAGGAGATGCCACGGTGGATCGAATCGCCTGGATCATCCTCGGTGTGCTTCTCGGATTGGCAACCGTCGTCGGCATTCAGGTACTACAGGGAGACGTCGGCAGACCGGGTGATCTTGATACGGCGCAAACCGCTACACAGCGGCCCGCGCCGGAGCGTGAGCTGTCCGTTGACGAACGGGCTCTCGTTGCCGCCAATACGCAGTTCGCCTTCGATCTCTACGGCGCGCTTCGCGAGGACGACCGAAACCTCGTCTTCTCTCCGTATGGCGTCTCCATGGCGCTTTCCATGGTGTATACGGGTTCCTACGGCGCGACCGAAGAGCAGATCGCCCGTGTTCTCCACTTCGGGCTTGCTCCGTTTGACCTCCCGGCTGTCTTCGGTGGCCTCCATGCGCGATTCCGCGGAGCCGGGATTGGCGCCTTCCGACTGCGGCTGGCGAACTCGCTCTGGTGGCAGGAGGGATTCGAAGTCCGACAAGCCTTCACCGACCCGCTCCGGCGCAATCTGGGAGCGACGGTGGAGTCGATCGACTTCACGGCCTCCCCTGAGAACGCTCGTGACACGATCAACGGGTGGGCATCGCGCGAAACCGGCGGTCAGATCTTGGAGCTCTTCCCGGCAGGGACCATCACCCCACTGACGCGGTTTCTGGTCGTCAACGCGATCACGTTCCGGGCGACATGGGAAACCCCGTTCAATACAGACTACACGCGCAATGGCACGTTCACCTTGCTCGACGGTGGGCAGGTGGCCATACCGATGATGAACCAGATCGCCCGATTCGCCTATGTCGCAACCGACCGCGCACAGGTCGTCGAGCTGCCGTACGAAGGCGGACGGTTCTCGATGCTCATCCTCTTGCCCATGGAGGAACAGTTCGAGGAGTTTGCCGGCGCGGTTGCCGCCGATTGGGTGACAGAGATGTTGGAGCATCTGCGTGTGCAATGGGTGCAGGTCTACATGCCTCGGTTCGAGTTCGAAACGGCGCTCGAGCTTTCGGATGCTCTGGAGAGTCTGGGCATGACGGATGCGTTCATCCTCGGGAGGGCGAACTTCCGGGGGATGACGCTCGACCCGGAGTTCTTCCTTGAAGAGGTCGCCCACCAAACGCTGATCTCCGTCGACGAGAACGGCACCTACGCGGCGGCCGCGACCGCCGCGGAAATGATCGGTCCGGACGTCCCGACCATCCGGCTCGACCGCCCATTCCTGCTCCTCATTCGAGACACGGAGACCGAGACCATCCTGTTTCTCGGGCAGGTCGTTGATCCGAGCGCGAGGTGACGCTGAGAAGCCGCAGTGCGCCAACAGGGCGGACCAGAGGAGAGATGACGGTGGCTGTAGTGCCATCTAGACAACACTGCGAGAGCATGCACGGCTGGATACCTGTACGGAGCGATCCGAGGAAGGAGGTTTGATGTCTGGAAACGAAACGGCGAGCGCAGATCGGAAGCTGGTGCTGCGCCTCTTGGTGTTGGCGATCCTGACGTTTCCCCTGATCTCATTCGCCTCAGACGAGGATGGGCGATACGCATCGCTGACCGTCGAAGGACTGCTTGGAGTTGGGCTCGATGTCGAAGCACCGCCATCCGGCCTGACTCTTCCAGGCAGGGGCTTCGTGCTGGGACTGGCAGCGAATCTGGACATGCTCGGCGGCAGCCTGAACGTGTCCGAGGTTCCCACGAACCTTGTGCGGAACCTGAACGTCAGAGGAGGTTCGGCTGCCCCGTCAGGCGGGAGCGGTAGGTTCTACGCGTACGTCATAACAGCGTTTGTCGATGGAAACGAGTACCTCCAGCGCTACGACTATCTGAGACTTGGAGAGGGAAACGAGTCCTGGGGGATCACCTTCGAGTGGCAGGCCGATCCGAGGCTGTGCGATCTGACAAGAATCGGCGCGCGGACAGGGTACCGGATCTACCGCGAACTCATTCCCGGCAACACGTCAGGCGTGATCAGCGATCCGGACTCGCAAAGCTTGGAGCGAATCGCCGAGATCCCGCTAGACACCGGCTCGGGCGACATCCGCGTGGTCGACGAAGGGGTCGCGGCCCTCGGGGGCTATCCGACCTACTCGGCCAGCGGAAACCTGGAGGTGTCCAATCACGCGTCCGTGGATGCATTGCGAGTTGGCTCAACGAGCGTTCCGGGTTCGGGAAGTGCTCGACTGCAATCGAGCCTCTATGTCGGGAAGAGTGCAAGCATCTCCGGAAGCGTCGGCATCCGCACGGCACCTGTCACTGCAGCTTGCCTGAGCATTGCGGACTCGTCGCGGGCGAACATCTACCTCGATGCTACGCAGGGCCCACTTGGGAAGAACTGGGAGCTGGCCTCGACGGGGCTTGGTGGCTTCGAGATCACCGATTCCCTCGGCGCTGGGGTGTTTTGCGTAGGGGGAAGTCCGCAACTTTCCATCACTTCTACTGGAGTCGTTGGGATCGGACTTGCGCCGGCCGGGCCGGCACCCTCAGGGTCGCTGGAAGTTGCGCATGCTCTGGGCGTCGGGACTGCAGTGCCGGCAGCCGCGGGGTGTGGGGATGTCCGTGTCGCGGGAACCCTATTCACCCAGTGGATCGCTCCTCTCGTGGCTGGGCGACTGATCAACATCAACGGCGGCATCGCCACCACAGCGGATGTCGTGGTTGGTGGCGTACTGTGTGGGCTTGGCGGAGATCCGGTATCCATCTGCGCGGCCAAGCTTTCGGGAGACCTTGAACTAGTCGGGAAGATGATCACGCAGCGCATCGAGGCTCTCAATCAGGGCCAGCTGATGCAGCTGGACGGCGGGATCACGATCACGAAGGACCTGGTCCTCGGCGGAACGCTCGCAGGTCTGGCGGGTGCCCCGGTGACAATCAACGCAGCCAGGGTACTTGCCGATCTGACAGTGGAAGGGACGGTGATTGCACAGCGCATCGAGGCCCTGAATCAGGGCCAGTTGATGCAGCTGGACGGCGGGATCACGATCACGAAGGACCTGGTCCTCGGCGGGACGCTCGCAGGCCTGGCGGGTGCACCGGTCGAGATCAACGCAGTGAAGATCATGGCCGATGCGACGGTGGACGGGGCAGTGACCACACAGCGCATCAGGGCTCTCAACCCGGGGCAGCTGATGCAGCTTGATGGTGGGATCACGATCACGAAGGACTTGGTCCTTGGTGGAACGCTCGCAGGCCTAGCGGGTGCGCCGGTGACGACCAATGCTGCGGACATCGCCACCGACCTTACCGTGGGGCGAGATGTGAGCGTCCTGAACGATCTGGTCGTGGCCAACAATGCGGACATCCTGAACGATCTGTTCGTGCTGAACGACGCCACCGTCATCGGAGACCTGACCGTCACGGGTATCAAGTTCTTCGCACAACAGCACCCAGGCGATCCGACGAAGGTCGTCACCTATGCCGCATTGGAGGGCCCTGAGGCGGGAACGTACGTGCGGGGGACCACACGGCTCGTCGATGGGGAAGCCGTGATCGAGCTTCCCGAGTCGTTCCGCCTCGTTACCTCGGATGCGGGTCTCACCGCGCAAGTGACACTGCTCGAAGACTGCAACGGCCTCTACGTCTCCGAGAAGAGCACGACGCGAATCGTCGTCAAGGAACTACTGGAGGGAACGAGCAACGCGCGATTCGACTACCTCGTGCAAGGCGTGCGAAGGGGCTACGAGGACTTCGACCCGATCCGAGCAGGTGCCAGGAGTGAGAGCTAGAAGCAAACGCCCTCTGAGGACTCCGGCGGATTCCAGGCATCAAAGGAGAGGCAGGATGATACTGAGAGCGAGAGCGGCTCGGATTTCGGGCCTTCTGATGTCGATTACCCTACTGGCCTTCGGAACTGGACTCTGTTCAGACGTGGAGATCCCTCTTCCGGAGGGGGCTGTAGCTTCCTTTGGGCTAGGCTCTGCCTATGACATAGCCCTCTCCCCCGATGGACGCTATCTCGCTGTCGCAACGAGCTGTGGAATCGAACTGCGAGATAAAGAGACAATGGAATTACTGCGCTTCCTCTATAGCCCAGCGGGTGCAGTCTATCACATAGCATACAGCCCCGATGGAGAGCACATCGCGTTGACTCAACGGGATGGTTCTATCGGGCTGTGGCGCGTGGATGGCGCAAGCGAGTCTCCCACGACCCTTCCAGGGCATGGGGAATCCGCTACTGCGTTAGCCTACAGCTCAGGAGGCCAGCTGCTTGCCTCCGGGTCTAGGGATAACACGGTCAAGGTATGGGATGTAGCTACAGGAGAAGAGCTGCGGACGTTCGAGGGACACACAGGCCCAGTCTACTCAGTGGACTTCAGCCCAGGTGGGCGGCTACTAGCCTCTGGTTCCGGTGACGGCACTGTCAGGCTGTGGGACGTGGATACTGGGAGGATTGTGAATACCCTTCGCGGTCACACGTCCGCTGTAGTAGCCATTTGCTTCAGTCCCGACGGGGAACTGCTGGCTTCTGGCTCCCGTGACAAGACAGCCAAGCTGTGGGACGTCAGCTCGGGCAGTGAAATCGCTTCTTTGTGCGCTGATTGCTGGGGTTACGTTAGCGCCGTGGCGTTCAGCTCTGATGGCCGGACACTGGCGTTCGACTGCTGGGATTCCTCTGGCGACACGATTCGATTGTGGGATGTAGCCACCAAGACTGTCACCGACTACCTCTCAGGGGGATACCACCTTGAGGCACTGGCATTCAGCACGGACGGAGAGATGCTCGTCTCCAGCTACAGCTGTGGGAAGATCAAGATGTGGGAAGTAGCCACAGGCAGGGAAGTGCGGACGCTCGACAATCATGGCGGCGCAGTCGATGTCGTGAAGTTCAGCCCTGATGGCCACTCCTTTGCCTCCGCATCCTACTACGGCTCGATCGAACTAAGGGACACTGCTACAGGAGATCAGACGCTTCGTCTTTCGTGTTCTTCCCCCAGAGCACTGGCCTTCAGCCGAGACGGCCGCTTGCTGGCTTCCGGTTGCGGTTACTACTCGGAAGCCCACGTCTGGGACGCGGTGACAGGAGAGCACCTACGTACTCTTGACCACAGCTTGGACGAGTACAGGGTGCTCTCGCTCGTGATCTCAGTGGCTTTCAGCCCAGATGACCGGCTGCTGGCCACTAGTGCTTACGTGACGATCAAGCTATGGGAGACTTCGTCAGGCACGGAAGTGCGAACGCTCACTGGCCATGAAGGTTCGATTGGTTCGGTGACCTTCAGCCCGGATGGACGGCTGTTGGCGTCGTGTTCCAATGACAGGACGATCCGAATCTGGGAGGTCGCGACTGGTGAAGAACTCCGCGCATTGGAGGGGCACACGGATTCCGTGCACTCGGTGGACTTGAGTCCCGATGGTCAGCTGCTCGCCTCGTGTTCCAGTGACAGGACGATCCGGCTGTGGAATCTGGAAACGGGTGCACAAGTGTGCATATACGAGGGACATACGGACTCGGTAAACGGAGTAGCCTTCAGGCCGGATGGCCAGCTGCTCGCCTCGTGCTCCAATGATGGGACAGTCAGGATCTGGGAGGTTGCAACGGGCGAACAGCTGCGAGCAATTGAAGGGCATACGAACGATGTGAACTCCGTAGGCTTCAGTCTGGATGGTCGGCTGCTGTCCTCAGGATCACGAGACGGAAGGGTTCTCCTCTGGGATGTGTCCTCGGTGCCAGCTCCTCCTCGCATCACTTCGGTTGAGGCCCTTCAGAGCGTTCTCGTGGGAGCGGATGTCCCCGGAACGATCGGGTTCCGCGATCTCAACGCAGATCTCGCGGAGGCGCAATTCGAGATCCTGGAGGGGGATTCCATGGGTTTCGTGCTGGACGTCACGCAGCCGCCGTACGCAGACAGCGTCGATGGGATGACCGAGGGAGAGTTCGCTTTCGAGCTTGGGGTCGACGTACCCGGCAGCTATCGATTCCAGGTGACGCTGATCGATGTGGAAGGATTGGAGAGCGCGCCGGTTGAGTTCTCGTTTGAGGCGGTATCTCCGGATCCTCCGGCAACCGCGCACGTCATCTTTCCAACGAGCATTGCGATGAACCAGGCTCAGCATGGCGTCGTCCGATTCGAGGATCCCGACGGAGACATTGTCCTAGCGCAATTCGAGGTCCAAGAAGGCGATCCCAGCGCGATCGAAGTCCAGCCTGGCACGAGCTTCGATCCGGGAGTTCACGGCCAGACCGATGGAGCCTTCCGATTCACGATCACATCCAGCGCGGCACAGAGGGTCACGCTGCGCCTGACGCTGGTCGATGAAGCAGGCTTGGAGAGCGATCCGTATGAGTTCACGTTCGAGGTGCAGTGAGATGAGACGAGCAACCGGGAGCGCTGTCTGTGGAGCACGCGAACGCGTTCGGCGAAGAGCTCCCGCGCTGTTGGCACTGCTATTGCTACGGTGTGCAACGCTGGCTGACTGCTTCTCGGTGAATACGGATCTCGTGAATCGCGTTTCCGCGAAACGCAGCGACACCGAATCAGACCGGCTGGACGCTGAGACTGGACGGCGCTCACGTCTGATCCGAAATGCGGAAGGAGGTATCCACCCATGAGGCGGCTTCTCCGAGTCATTGTGAGCTTAGGACTTCTCTCGCTCCTGGCCGGCATCCCGATCTACGCCCAGGGCACCGGTGGTCTGGGCACTCCGGAGCATCCGGTCGTCTGGGTCGTCAGCACGGAGTACTCGGATGACGAAGAGAGAGAGGCTCTGTCTGCCATTGCTGAGGACCTGGGTGTGTTGACGGGCTTGCGCATCCTCCTGACCTTCGTCGTGGATGGCAGTGAGAAGGTCAACGAGGTCGCCGCCTCCGACGGAAACGCATTCGCACTTCTGTGGGAAGACGAGTACATCGCCCTCTACGAAGCGACGGATGGAGGCGTGACGCCTCGGGTCGCTTGCGTGATGTACGGATACCCCTACTACTTCGCGAGTGTCTATGCTCCTAGGAGTAGCGGCATCGAAGCGCTGCAAGATCTCAACGGACGGACATGGATCTACAACGACACAGCTTCCACCACGGGATACATCTTCTCGAAGAGCCTCTTCGAACGAGAGGGGATACTGATTTCAGGTATCGTCACGACCGGTGGCCACACAAACTCGATGGTCGCGCTGATCGAGGGCCACGGCGACTTCTGCACCGGCTATGGCTCCGCCCCCGGCTCACCGGCCGACTGGTCTGGTGATCGCTGGGAATTCGGCGACGACCCGGAGATGTGGCTGTGGGACCGCTCGAACAACCAGCTCTTCTGCGACGAGTTCCGCGGGACATGCTACGACCTTCGCCGCGCCGTCCGCGGCGCCTACGACTTCGAAACGGTCCTGACGGACATCGGCGTTGTCGCGAGTATCGGGCCGATTCCCAACGGGAGTCTCACCTTCGGCCCAGGATTCCCGGCCGATGTTGCAGGCAGGATTGTGGATGCCGCCCAAAGGCATGTCTCTACAGAAGCCGGTCTGTCCCTTTGGAGGGCTTCGCCTTACAGAGTGTGGGGTTTCGAGGAGATCGACGACTCCTTCTACGATTGCTACCGATCCCTCCTGGGTCTTCCGATCCCCGGGGATCGGGCTATGGGAGCCTGTTACTACGAAGCCGTCGACGCACCACCTACTCCGGCGGCCCTACCGTCGCCTCCTGTCGTGAGCCGCGTGGCGTTCCCGGTCGTGATTGCCGTTGAGCAAGCTCAACACGGCCTTGTGCGCTTCGAAGATCCTGAGGGCGATGTCGTCCAGGTGCGTCTCGAGATCCTGGAGGGGGATCCGGCCACGCTTGGGATCCAGCCAGGCACGAGCTTCGATCCGGGAGTTCACGGCCAGACCGATGGAGCCTTCCGATTCACGATCACCTCCAGCGCGGCACAGATCGTCACGCTGCGCCTGACGCTGGTCGATGAGGCAGGCTTGGAGAGCGATCCGTATGAGTTCACGTTCGAGGTGCAGTGAGATGAGACGCGATGCTGAAAGCGTCGTCTGCAGGAGAGACGGTCGTATCTGGTGGAGAGGTTTCCCGCTCCTGACGCTGCTGTCCCTTCTCGCGGTCTTGCTGATCGGCTCTGTCTCCGTGAGTGCCGGATTGGCCGGGTGCGTCCGCGCGATGCGCAGCGACGACGAAGCAGTGCAGCTGGCGCTCGAGACCGACGAGGACGGAGAGATCACGATCACAATCGGCACCAACGTGATCAGGTTTGCCGTATACGCTCACGTAACGTTGGAGACCGGGTGGCTTCTGGTCTCCGGAGATGTCGTTGAGGTTGACGTCTTCTCTGACGGAGTGCGCACCGACCGGTGCACGATCCCGATTGATCAGATCCCAGCGACCTATAGGCAATTCTGCTGCGATGAGATGCCGCCTGTTGTCACAATATCAAGCGATCCACCCCCCAACCGCAATGGCTGGAGCAACCAGACGGTGACAGTGACGATCACGACGAACGACGGAGATGATGGTTCCGGGGTCGAAGCCATCTACTACCGAAGCCCTGCGTTGGAAGCAGGCAATCGAGTAGAGGTCGGCCGTGCCAGACTTGAGCTGCGAGATGAGGGGCGGATAGCCGTGCACTCGTTTCAGGTAAGCCGGTACGACGGAAGCGGTGTCTACGACATCGAGTGTTGGGCGGTCGACGCGGCGGGCAACGAGAGCGAACCGGAATCGCTAAGGCTTCTCCTCGATTTCGTGGTACCCGATATCGAGTTGAGCGCCTCCTGCAGCGATGGCTCTGTGGCTGTACGCTGGGCGATGACCGACACCCCTTCGGGAATCGGGGCAAGCGAAGTGACGCTTGCTCAGGGTTCTGAGCGGTACGTGCTTTCGTCCAGTTCCTCAGGCGAAATCGTCCTCTCTCCTGACGTGTACGGCGTGGGAACCTTTGGGCTCGGGGCTTGGGCGGTGGACAAAGCGGGAAACGGGGTGTGCGAGGAAAGGTCGATCGAACTCGAAGGGCGTAGCTGTTCGATCACCGGCCAGGTGGTCGATGCGACGAACGGTGAGCCGATCTCAGGCGCGTCGGTCGTGCTCACTCCGACGGATCGTCTACAAGCAACGGACTCACAAGGACGATTCACGTTCGCCGATCTGTCGCTGGAGACCTACACCGTCACTGCACGCAAGCAAGGGGAGTACAACAGCAGCTCGCGTACGGTGGATTGCGTCCCCTCGGAGCCGGCTTCGGTCAAGCTTGCGCTGTCGGCAATCGGAGAGTGGCGAATCGTGCTGTCGTGGAATCAGGATCCCTCTGACCTCGACAGCCACTTGTGGACGCCGGAAGAGCACGTATGGTACAGCAACAAGGTGGGGCAGCGCGTCCAGCTCGACTATGACGTCACGTCAGGACGTGGGCCTGAGACGATCACGATACTGCAGTGGGTCAACGGGGCCTACACCTTTGCTGTGAAGCACTACGCTGGCAGCGGAGCGCTGGGCCCTTCTGGCGCGCAGGTCGAGATCTACAGCCCTACAAGCAATGAGCCAATCCGCACATTCACAAGGCCGCCCTGTTCGACGGGGGTTGGTACATGGTGGATCGTATCAAGGTTTCACGTGAGCGGAGGTGAACTGGTCGAGATCGAGTTCGTGAATGTATGTATCGAGGCGTTCCAAGAGGGATCCGTATCCCCGCCCAATCCTTGATCCGCTGCGACGAAAGCCAGGAGGAGGTGCGTGACGCGCATCTTGGAGTCTGCGGTGCAGCGGTAGCGGAGGTTGTAGCTGACGGACGGGTCACGCGCAGCCGCCGAGCACAGCGCATGCTCGGCAAGGTGGGGCGACCACGAGGTGCTACTTGGCTCGGCAAAGCGCGGACCGTCCGGAACGGCCGGCGGGAGGGCCGGCCGGCTTCCCGGTCTTGACGTCTTCGGTCTGCCTTCCCTGCTCAGTGGGGGGACAGGCTGTGGAGCATCGAGAGTGCAGGCACTGACGATCGCAGGTGCTCTCCGGGTGTTACAGGGTCGCGCTTCGCACGCCCAGGATCAGGTTTCGCTCGGATCGGCTACCCGTCCCATGAACAGGATCGTCCCGGTTTCGGTGTCGCGGATCAGGAAGAGAAACGGGCGATCGACGCGGATCATCGGAGGCAGGGAGAGCGTCATGATGACGCCGGTCGCCGCGGCGGTCTCGGTCCCTTCTTCGTCGACCGAGACGTACGCCTTGTGAGCGACGTGACTGATGAACAGATCGTGCGTGCCGTCCATCCCGGAGAAATCGGCGCTGCTCGAGAAGGCGTCCGGCATCCCGAGATCGGCCAAGACACTCGCGAGCGAGAACTCCGAGGTTGACTCGAACCTCGGCATTGCCAGCCAGACGTGCTGTGGGTACAGCTGCGCGACGATGTCATCCAGCTTTTCTGCGCTGAACGCCGCCTCGAATGGACCGAACGTGTCTTCATCCGGAAGCAGGATGAGCATCGAGAGCCGATCGCCGGCATAGGGGAGTTCGACCGCCAGGACGTCGTCGCCGTTGACGCAGCCGAAAACCGCGTCGGCCACCATCATCGGGACCGACACTTCGCTGCCGTCGAGCCGGTGGAACGGGGCGTCCTGCGTCAGTTCCTTGTCGAACGGATACTTCCAGGTTCCGAGGAAGTGGATCGCGTTGGCCAGTACGAGCCGCGTGTCGGGGGTGATCGAGCCCGGCCCGAACAGCTTGGGGATGAGATCCTCGGTCTTCTCACGGACCCAATCGTTGATCTTCTCGCGCGCCTCTTCCGTATGGGCGGCGAAGTCGGTCCGCTGGAGCGGGGCGCCGTAGGCCGTTTCGATCAGGTCGAGAAACTCGGCCAGGAACGGATGCCCGTCTTGGCCCCACAAGGCGTCGGCGATGCTCAGCCCGACCCCGTCGATTCCGTCCGTCCATTCCATGAGATCCCTATTCAGCGCGCCGGAGGCTGGATGTAGGTCGTCCTGGGAGAGCGTGAGGCGAAGCGCCTCCGCCATTTGGCGTTCGGTCTCGCCCCGTGCCCCGGCGTAGGTCATCGCGAGTGCTGTCGAGATGCTGTGCGGCGAGAAGAAGAGGTTCTCGGAGTCGTCCGTAGCGAGCGCGTGGTACAGGTCAAACGCGAACTGCGTGTTCGCCCTCACCAGGTCCTGGCGGGCCGCGCCGACGGCTTCCTGTTCGCTGTTCGCCAGCAGGGTGAGTCCGCATCCCAGGAGCACCGCCGCGACGCACACGATGACGGCATGTCGTCGAGATGAGCCATCCGTTCTCATGTCGATCCCTCCTCGTTCGGTATGTACCCGTCACTCTCCCTGAGGTGTCCGTCGTTGCAGGAGAAGATCTTGCACGATCCGACAGGCGGGCTCCCCGGGATTCCGCCGGGCCTGTACGACTGCACAGCCGTATCGCGCTTTCGGGCCTTCGTCGGGGCGCGGTATACTCCGATCCGGCGTGCGTCTGGCTCCAGGAGGGGCATGCGCGCCGGAGGGGAGCCATGAACACGAAACTGCTCATCGGATTGGCGGTTGCACTTGGGTTGATCGCCCTCGCGCTCTTCGGGTTGCGGATCGGACCGGAGCCACTGGTGCCGGCGATCGAGGGAGATCTGATCGGCGGAGGGAGCTTCGTCCTCGAGCGTAACGGGGCGGCGATTCTGGAAGAAACCTACACGCTGTTCTTCCACCCGGTCGACGGGTACATGCTCCTGTCGCAGAGCGAGCTGGCGGCCGGCGATCAGACGGTATCCCTGTCGCAGCAGACGCAGTACGATCGGGACTTCCTGCCCATCTTCTACCACCTCGCGGCGGAGACGCCGCAGGGGGCACAGATCGTGTCGGCCCAGATGGGTGTGTCCGGCCTGACGATGGAAGTCCGCGCCGGCCTCGTGCGGCAGTCGGCCGAGGCGGTTGCGCCGGGCGATCTGGCGCTGCTGGACAACAACCTGATCGGTCCGTACGCGGTGCTGTTGATGGCGATCCGTAGCGAGGCGATCGACCGCGAGTTCACCGCGGCGATCCCGCAGGCGCTCCTGACGCTACCGGCAAAGGTCGAGGGGCCGAATACGGTCCGCTTCCGATCCGGCGACGAGACGTACGAAGGGAAGCGGTTCGAACTCCATCTTGGGGATACGGCGATCGAGCTGATCGAATACGAGGGACACCTCGCGGGTCTGGTCAACCGGTCGCAAGGGACGACGGGCTACGATGTCTCACTTTTCCCGGCCGGAATCGAGATCGAGCCCGAGACTGAAGTCGGCGTCGAAGACGTCGACGAACGGGAAATCGCGTTCGCCAGCGGCGGGCTGACGTTGATGGGCACGCTCGCGTTCCCCGAGGGAGCTGAAGGTCCGTATCCGGCGGCGCTGTTCCTGCACGGCTCCGGCCCCGTCGATCGAGATGGGAATGCGGAAGGACTGGCGATGGACGCGTACCGGCAGCTCGCTCACGCCCTCGCGCGAGCCGGGATTGCGTCGCTGCGGTTCGACAAGCGGGGCGTCGGCGAGAGCGAGGGGGTCTCGGCCGAGGCATCGAGGACCGATCTGCTGAATGACGCGCGGGCGGCCCTCGAAGGCCTCCGTTCGCAGCCGGAGGTCGATCCGGCGCGCTGCATCCTTGTCGGGCACAGCGAGGGCTCGTACCTTGCCCCCGTCTTGGCGGCGGAGGATGAGACGCTGGCCGGTGTCGTGCTCCTCTCCGGCGCGGCTCGATCGCTCGACATCATCACGCGGTGGCAGGTCGAGACACTGCTCCGCGCCCAGGGCGTCGAAGGGGAGGTCCTCGACGCGGCACTCGCGCAGCAGGACCAATACACCGCGTTCGTCGAGACGTCGGAAGGTGGATGGGGCGACTACACCGTGGAGGGGATGGTCGAAGCGATGCCGTGGCTGACCGTGGAGAGCGCCGCGCAATTGAAGGCGACGCCCCTATCGCTCGCCTGGCTGCGGGAGCACTACCAAGACGAGCCGGCGGAGACGCTGCGGCGGGTCACGGCACCGGTCCTCGTTCTCAACGGCGAGAAGGACGCACAGGTCCCCTCGACGGAGGCGGCGTTGATCGAAGAGGCCCTCACCGAGGGTGGGAACCAGGACGTGACGCAGATCGTCCTCGCCGATCTGAACCATCTGCTGAGGCATCACCCGGAGGAACCGAGCCTCGTCTATCGCCATCTCGACGAGCCGGTCGATGCGCGTGTGATCGATGCGGTGACCGGATGGGCGATCGAGCGGCTGTTGTGAGCGAGTCGGCGACCGATCGCAAGGTCATCCACGATCTTCTGGCGGAGGCGGGTGTGCGGCCGAGCAAGAAGCTCGGCCAGAGCTTCCTTGCCGATCCGGGTGTTGTCACCGACGTCGAAGCGATCGCGCAGGGCTGGTCCGCCGAGACGATCGTGGAGATCGGTCCGGGGCTCGGTGCGCTCACCGAAGTGCTCGTCGATCGAGCCCACGTCATTGCGGTTGAGGTCGACGGCCGCCTTGCCGAAGGCCTCGAGCGCCGGCTGCGTGCCAAGACGAGGCTCGAGGTCGTCCACGAAGACATCCTGCGGTTCGATCTCGAAGCGCACCTTCCCGGCGGCCGCTGCTTCGTCGTCGGAAGCTTGCCGTATCGGATCACCGCGCCCATCCTGAAGTGGCTCACCGAGCGGCGTGATATCGTAGACGGAGCGGCGCTGATCACCCAGCGCGAGGTGGCGGAGAAGATCGCGGCGAGTCCCGGGAAAAACGGATCCGCATTGGGGATCCTGGTGCTCGGCTACGCCGACGTGGAGATCGTTCGGCGGGTCGCCCGAGGCTGCTTCGCGCCCGTGCCGGAGGTCGAATCGACGCTCTGGACCCTCTCGTTCCGCGACCGGCCGCGATTCGAAACCGACTCGCATGCGTTCTTCGCCGTGGTTCGCGCGCTCTACGGAACGCGCAGGAAGATGATCCGCGGCGCTCTCCGCGCCATCGTGCCGGCGGAGGCGGTCGCGGACGTCCTCCTGGAGGCGAAGGTCGAGGGAACGGCGCGGGGCGAGGAGCTCGACTTCGGGGCCCTCGATCGGATCGCGGCCGCGATCTCGAGCCGGAACGCCCTCCTTTAGTAGATCCTAGCGATTGACATCAGAGCGCGAAAGAAAGGCCGAGATAGCCTTGAAACGCGCCTTTCGGTCGGGTAGAGTTTCGCCTCACACGGTCCGCGGATTCCCTTGACAGGGTCTGGGGGCTGTGGTACGATCGTTGTCTATGCGCAGCGAAGCTTGCTGCGCTGCTCCTTGACAAGTGAATAGAGTGTGTGCCGCATAAGCGCAGTAAGGGCAAACGGTGGACACCTTGGCAGTCGGAAGCGATGAAGGACGTGGCTAGCTGCGATAAGCCTCGGGGAGCCG
>Ga0272443_10003624_pt1 | contig 17979 bp, 17 predicted proteins | sample SSMAcet12_FD_193581 | JGI IMG/M metagenome (GOLD analysis project Ga0272443, IMG submission 193581) | Marine sediment archaeal communities from Little Sippewissett salt marsh, Falmouth, MA, United States - SSM-Acet-12 | ecosystem: Environmental > Aquatic > Marine > Wetlands > Sediment ... | reverse complement strand
CGCTTGGTCACACCCTTCTCCGCTTCTTCACCTGTAATGGTGAGCTCGTATCGTACTGTCTTGGGCCCCTGCCTGCCACCACCGAACAGGTCTTCAACCCTGAATCCGCCCTGTTTACCCCTCCGTCGCGCGCCACCACCCATGTTGCCGAACTGGACGCGGTAGCCGCCGCCGCGAAGCGCTTCACCAAATATCCCATCCAGGAAGTCCAGCCCAAGACCGAGTCCGCCAAAGTCGCGCATGACATCCTCGAACGTGGCCCTTGTACCGCCACTCGTGAAGATGTCGCCGATGTTTCCGACGGTTCCATACGTGTCGTACTGCTTCCTCTTCTCCGGGTCCCCGAGAACACCATACGCCTCGTTTATCTCCTTGAACTTCTCGGTCGCCTCTTTCTCGTTCCCGGGGTTGCGGTCAGGATGGTACTTCATAGCAAGGCGTCGATAGGCCTTCTTGATCTCATTGTCGGACGCGGTGCGCTCGAGACCGAGAACCTGATAGTAGTCACTTGCCATGCTCGCTATTGTAGCATCGCGATTTGGCTGTTCGGAAAGATCTTGTATGCGCATCGAGGCCTATTCAGTCACGAGGCGCCACGTGGTACAATGCGAACGAATGTCCACCTACCAGCCCCCTGCACGTGTTGGCAACGCTACGCGTGTCGGAGTTCACGCCACAACAACGCATGCCACCCTCTGCCACCTGAGGTGCCTTCGTGTCTGAGTTCTCCCTCTGGGATGGAGCGCGCATCTTCGGCAAGGGCATCCGCAACTACGTCGAGCACAAGCCGCTCATCGTCTCTTATGAGGTAACTCTTTCCTGCAACTGCAACTGCCGTCACTGCGACCTTGGCGGACTTCTCAAGGACGAGCAGCGGATGACGCCCGAGCAGTACAGCGCCTATACTGCGCGTTTCAAGCCCCCGCTTGTACAGATATCCGGTGGTGAACCTCTCCTGCGACATGACCTGACGGACATCGTTCACGCCGTGAAGCACGCCCACGAGCCGACATACGTGATTGTCGTCACCAACGGCGCCTTGCTTGACGAAGACATCTACGTGCGACTGAAGCAGGCGGGAATGAACCAACTCTCAGTATCGCTCGACTTCCCCGATGACCGTCACGACGATTTCAGACGGCACAAAGGTCTGTTCAACCACCTTGACGCTACGCTGCCACGACTGGCGGCCCTGCGCCATGGTGACATAATCATGAACACTGCCATCACCAGTGCCAACCTGGGTGAGCTCATCCCTATAGCTGACCTCGTCGAGCAGTGGGGCGTCACCATCTCGTACAGCGCCTACACGCCGCTGCGCACCGGCGATCCACAGTATTCGATTCGCACTGAGGATGATATGCGGCAGCTCAGGGACACATTCGAGGAACTGATGCAGCTTGCTCGCAGAAAGAAGCACATCGCCAATCCGGACACCATCTTCAAGGACACGCTGGACTACTTCAAGAACGGCGGCATGCCAAATTGCCACGCAGGAGAGAGGTTCTTCGTGGTCATGCCCGATGGTGCCCTCGTCCCGTGCTCACTTCACCGTCACCGGTTCACCAACCAGGAGGACATGTCGCGCGAGTTCACGGCGCACAATACCTGCGGTGCATGCTACGTATCGATACGCTCCTATAGTGACAAGCCGCTGGGAAAGATAGTTGTTCAAGACGTGCCATCTCTCGCCAAGAGGCTGTTTGACAGGTTCATCCCCGAAGGGGCAGGGGACTAGTCTCCTAGCCGAACCAGGGGATAGGTATCAGGCTCAACACCGAGAACCCCAGCAGCGCCTCGATAAGGCACCGCACGAACCTCCCTCCGAATGTGGCGGCAATGAACTTCGGAAGGTTGTAACGGGTCGCGCCGGCAACGATGCCAATCAGGTCGTAGAGCAACATCGGTATCAGTGCGAACAGAAACACTGCAAGCGCCCCGTGCCGGTTCATCCACCCCTGTGCATTCAGGTACTTCTCTGAGTATCCACGCATGAAAACACTGCGACCAAACATGCCTGCGAGGTATGCGGTCATCTCACCGATAGTCGCGCCAATCGTGGCGACAAGGGCAACACTGAAGGGGTTGAGAGAGGCGCCGCCCGCGATGTTGACTGCTTCCCCGGGCACAGGAAAGAGAATGCTTGCACAAGTCAGGAGATTGACGACGAACACGCCGAGGTAGCCATGACGAAGAAACTCGTCCGCCCCGAGCCTATCACGCCCCAGCCAGAACAGGAGAAATGAGAGCACGAGAACAGACGCGAAAATCGCGACCTGAACCCATCGATGGGACAGAACGCGGTCACGGAACCAGAGGAGTGAGTTCTGGACTGACACGAGCGGTCAGTATACCATCACCGCTAGGCAGACGCCGTGCACTTCGGTTGACGCCTGATACTGTTAGCGGGAGGAGGTGGGCGATGGCACTGGACCTGACGATTCTCTACGACAACGAAACCATCGATGCCGAATTGGCCCCGGACTGGGGTCTCTCGATTCTCGTGGTCAACGACAAAGAGGAAACCGTGCTGTTCGACACTGGCGCCAATGGCGCGATACTTGAACAGAATGCGATTGCCCTTGGTGTCAACCTGGGCGAGGTCACACATGTCGTGCTATCTCACTGGCACTGGGACCACACCGGCGGACTGGATACGGTACTCCGCTACGCTCCGAACGCAACGTATCATGTGCCCCCGGGTGTCGGTGGGATACCATCTCACAAGAACGCGACGATTGTGGGGCCACAGCCCATTGAAATCGTCGAAGGTGTCTACTCCACGGGCGTGCTGCAGAACACTGAGCAGGGCCTCGTTCTCATGACGGGCAGTGGCAGCTTCCTCGTCACAGGTTGCGCTCACCCCGGGATAGAGCCGATGCTGGAGGCGGCTTCGCAATTGGCGCAGCCAATCGGTCTACTCGGGGGATTTCACGGGTTCTCCCATCTTGAACACCTGAGCGACCTGTCCGGCATCTACCCTTGCCATTGCACTCAGAGGACGGCTGACATACTGAGGAGATATCCCGAGACGGCGTTCAGATGCGGTGCCGGATTCAAGCTGGAACTACCTGCGGCTTCAGCGGGATAGCGGACCACCGGTGCACGGGCGAGCAACAATCTAACGAGGACCGAATAGCACTGTTCCGAGACGTACGACGTTGGCTCCCTCTTCTATAGCGACTTCGTATGAATCGCTAGTGCCCATCGAGAGCTTTTCCATCGACACGCCCGGTATGGCCATCCGCCCTATGTCGAGAAAGAGCCTCCGTGTCTCTGCGAAACAAGGCCGGTAGGCCTCCCTGGCAACCATGAGTGGCCCCATGGTCATCAGGCCCGCGACGCGCACGCACTTCAACGCGGCAATCTGCCTGACAAGCGCCTCGGTCTGCTCAGGCCATACGCCTGCCTTCTGTGGCTCCCGTCCACTGTTCACCTCAACCAATATCGGCATGACACGCCCCGTGGGCGTGCATTTCTCGTCAATTCTCGCCGCCAGTTCGAGCGTATCAACACTCTCGATCATGTCGAACAGGCTCAGATTGGAAGCACGCACGTCGTGGCTACGCAGGCGCCCGATGTAGTGCCATTCGACTCGCGTACCAACAACGCTGCGCGCATCCCTGGCATCCTTGATGTAGTTCTCGCCGACCGCTGCCACTCCTGCGTTGACCGCCTCCAGGATCTCTTCGGGGGTACGCCCCTTGCCTACGGCCAGCAACTCGACGTTCGATGGCAGTTGCAGGAGGATCGAGCGCACACGTTCCTTAAGGGTCATAATCTATCGACTTCTCCCGATTCCACACGCGATGTTCTGCTCATTGAGTCAAGAAAGTGACCATAACTCACACGTGCTGTTGCTATAATGGCACAGCCCTCGCCCGGGAATTGAGGAGTCCACCGCAGTGAAGCAACCTACAATACTCGTCATTATACCTGCGCTAAACGAGGTAGAGACCATCGGAACCGTCCTCGACGAGATTCCGTACATAGTTCTTCAGGAACGTGGATACCGGGTCCGAGCGCTTGTAGTGGACAACGGCAGCACAGATGGCACTCCCGAGATCGTCACAAGCAAGGGAGCGGAACTGCGCAGAGAGGAGCGCCGTGGGAAAGGATACGCCATGCGCCACGCATTCGAGCAGGAATCGGCAGACTATGTCTTCATGCTCGATGGTGACGCTACGTATCCAGCGAGCCATCTGCCCGAAATGCTCTCCGTTCTCGAGGCGGATCATGACGTAGTAATTGGCTCGCGATTGAAGGGGAACCGCGCCCCCGGCTCCATCAGTATCCTTAACGTGCTGGGCAACCATCTTCTCACGCTGTTCGCCTGTATGCTGTACGGGCGAAAGACCAGCGACCTCTGCACCGGCTATTGGGGATTTCGCGGCGACGTGCTGCCGAGGCTCGAACTCACGGCACGGGGTTTCACCCTCGAGGCGGAGCTCTTCGCAGAGGTTGCGCGCCACGGTCTGACAATGGGCGAGGTTCCAATCCACTACCGCCGGCGCCCGACGCCGACCAAGCTTCGCTCGCTTCGCGATGGCGCAAGGATAGCCCGCACCTTGATCCGCAAGAGGTCATAGGCAGTGGCTCAGCAGAACGACGAGGGGTTGCGCATAGGTGTGCCAGGCACCCCTAGCTCGGATGAGCCCCTTCGAGGGCACAGCATTACTCTCATCGTTCCCTGCTACAGTCCGGATAGGATTCCCGACCTGGCTCGCCTGTTCGGCAGCATCGAGCGACAGTCTGACAGCATCGACGAACTGGTCGTCGTTGTTCAGCACTCGGACCAGCTCAGGTCGTGGGTGGAGCAGAACCTGCCAAGATCGTCCACCAGGACGGCGCAAGTCATCTATGTCAGCGACACTCCAGCGGTATCCCGGGCGCGAAACGCCGGAGTAGATGCAAGCCACTGCGAAATAGTCGCTTTCGTCGACGACGATGCCATCCTCGTGACAGACTGGGCCAGCCAGACGCGCCGCTTCTACACCCTGCACGGTGATGCCATTGGCATAGCCGGTGCCATCCTGCCCATGTGGGACTCCTCCGCCATGGAATGGTTCCCACATGAGTTGTACTGGATGATCTCCTGCACGTACTGGACAAGCGCCACTCCCTTCATCGTCCGCAACGGCTACGGCGCGAACATGTCGTTCCGCAAAGAGGCGTTCGCCGAGGGCAGGCGGTTCAACGAGGCAACAGGAATCGGGGGCTGGGGACAAGCCGGTTGGCACGGCATGGGAGGAGAAGAGCCTGATTTCAGTCGGCGAGTCACCGCCGCAACGGGGAGGTCCGTGTTCTACGTGCCGGATGTACGAGTCTTGCATCGAATCAGACCGTACAGGCTGAAGACCGGCCCACTTGTCCGCCGTGCGTACTGGGAGGGGCGCTTCAAGGCATGGTTCGCGCATCACCACGGCGGCGAAGCCCTCGGAACCGAATGGTCGTTGCTTGAGGCGGTTGGAAGGGCGACTGTCCAGCGCCTCAGACTCGGACTCAGGCACCCCATACTCGCCACCCGACAGCACTGGCTCGTCCGAATCGTCATCCTGTGCGTAGGCATCGGCTACCTTGAAGGAAAACTCCGCCTGCTCGGCCGTCCGGGTCGGGCGTGGCAACAGAAAGGAGCGCAGTGAAAACAAGAGTAGGAATAGTCGGCTCGGGCTATATCTCTCGAGGGCTGACTGCCGCCATCATGGCGTCCGGCGATATGAAGGTCTCGTGTGTCCTCACCAGGTCTGTAACGGTAGAACGCGATGACTTTCCACATCACGAGCTACTCACCACGTCGATGTCTCAGCTCCTGAACACGTCCGATGTGGTGGTTGAATGCAGCGGTAGCGTGAGACACGCAACCGATGTTGTTGATGCAACACTTGATGCCGGACTGCCCGTTGTCACCATGGATGCAGAGATGCAGGTGACAACCGGCTCCTACTTCGTAGGACGCGGCACTTTCACAGAAGCTGAGGGCGACCAGCCGGGCTGCCTCGCCGCGCTTCACGAGGAAGCCCTCGCAATGGGATTCAGGCCGCTCGTCTACGGCAACGTCAAGGGATTCCTCAATCTCGACCCGCCAGCCGAGGACATGCACTACTGGGCAGGTCGCCAGGGCATATCACTGGACAAATGCATTGCGTTCACCGATGGCACGAAAGTGCAGATTGAGCAGGCGCTTGTTGCGAACGGGCTTGGCGCCGGCATCGCCGTAGACGGTCTACACGGATTGAGGGATGACGACCTCGCGCACGGTGCACTACAGCTCGCTGCAGCCGCAGATAGTGGCCACGCGATTTCGGACTTCATCGTCTGTCCAAAGGCACCACCAGGAGTCTTTGTCGTCGCTGCCCACGAACCCGAACAAATGCCGTATCTTCGCAACTTCAAGCTGGGCGACGGCCCGTACTATATGCTTTTGAGGAACTACCACCTCTGCCATCTCGAGGTGAGTAAAACGCTCAGGCGTGTAGTGGAGTCTGGCAAGACGCTCCTCAACAACTCCCGTGCGCCCTCTGTCGGAGTGGCCGCCATCGCCAAGCGCTCTCTCAAACCGGGATATCCTATCGACCGGGGCATCGGCAGCTTCGATACGCGGGGAATTGCCGTACGAATCGCAGACAATTCAAATCACGTACCCATAGGCCTGCTGGATGGCGCCGTCACCAGGCGACCCATCGAGCGGGGGCAGATGCTGACATGGGACGACGTAAGTGTTCCGGATTCCCTCGCTCTCGCAGCATGGCAGCAGATACTGAACAGAACCGGCTAGCGTCCCACGACGAAGGCACCAAGCTGCCGGGCGAAGTCTCTTAACGCACGCGAGTCTCTGCTGCGCAGGAGGTAGAGCAGTCCCCACTTGATGAGAAGCGACGGCAGCAGACATATGTGAAACGCGTATACGTGCGCCGGGAAGCAGTTGCGAATGAACTCGTAGTACGCCGCGGGGTTAGTGTATTTGATGTGTGCCTTCTCTGCGGATACTCCGACCTTGTGCCAGGACCGGGCGCGCGGAGCGAACAGTATCCCGTAGCCCGCTGCCGTGGCTCTACGGCAGAATTCCATGTCCTCGTAGCCAAGTATGTGGCGCTCGTTGAAGGGGCCCGCCGCCTCGTACACCTCGGGCCGAAACAGCATTGTCGCACCGCTCACCCACTCGACACACTCGGCACTGTCGAATTCATGCTCGTCTACGCGCCCCGCACCACGCCGGGAGTGGACACGCCAACCCCAGGGGTGGAAACGACCACCGGCCGACCACAGGACATCTCGCCTGCCGTCGTACTCGGCGAAGTAGATCTTTGCGCCGACGACACCGACAGCGGCCTCGGCTTCGGCAGCGGACACAAGTTCGGAAACCATGTCCGGAGCCGATGTCATGTCGTTGTTCATGATGACGATGAAGTCACAAGGGCTGTCTGCCAACACTGCCCTGACACCGGCGTTGTACCCGCCACCACAACCACGATTGTCCCCGAGCTCCACGAGTCTGATGCGTGCGCCGAATCGCTGTGCCAGGGCTTCGGCATCGCCACCATCTGAGCCGTTGTCCACAACCGAAATTGACAGGTTGGGGTAGGTCTGTGCCAAGAGCGACGCGACAAGCTCAATGGTGTCGTTGACGCCATTCCAATTGACGACGACGACCGCAACACGAGGAAGGTCTCGACCATCTTTAGCGGCCATCTCGCGTTTGCCTGCATTCCGAGGGCTATTCATGACACCAGTACCAATGTACTATATAGCACTCGTAGAGCGAATTGGAGGCCTTCCTCCCCGTGACGGCCCTGCACAGGCCTCCGACGACGAACAACGAGGGATGTATGACACACGAAACTGCGGATATCGGATTGCCGGGTGTGCGGGTTCATGAACTCACCATTCGTCCTGACGATAGGGGTTTCTTCGCCGAACTGTACCGTGCCGATTGGGCTGACGTTTTCTCCGACCCAATACGACAATCCAATTTGAGTGTCTCCTATCCCGGTGTAGTGCGTGCATGGCACCGGCACATGAGAGGGCAGATTGACTACTTCTGCGTGCTCCACGGCGCGCTGCGCATCTGCGCCTACGACCCCGCTTCAGGGAAGCTTGCCGAGGTCGTTGCGAGCGAACACAAACGTGTTGTCGTCCGCGTTCCCGGTCATTACTACCACGGGAGTATGGCTCTCGGTTCGAGCCCCACAACACTCGTCTATCTCACATCCGCATTGTACGACTATGCCAATCCCGATGAAGAGAGAATCGTCTGGAACGATACGTCAGTGTGCCCGAACGAGATAAACGGCCGGCCGGATGACCCGCGAGTCGGTCAGCCATGGGACTGGATGCGACCTGTCCATCGCTAGTGAGAGGAGTCGATGCGACCATGAATATACTCGTGACAGGAGGGTGTGGCTACATCGGCAGCGTTCTCGTTCCTATGCTCCTCAACCGCGGCCATCACATACGGGTGCTCGACAAGCTCTACTTCGGTGAGGACCCTCTACGTGTGGTTCGAAATAGCGTCGACCTCATACCTGGAGATGTGAGGACAATGGCCGACGACGTTCTTGACGGTATGGATGCAGTGATACATCTCGGCTCACTGAGCAACGACCCCAGTTCCGATTTCCATCCGGAGGGAACTACATCCATCAATCTCGATGGAACTGTTCACCTGGCTGAGGCGTGCAAGCGAAAGGGCATTGGCCGCTTCACCTTCTCGTCCACATGCGCCGTGTACGGCCTGATACTCGACGAGATCGCCGACGAAACTCGTCAGCCTGTCCCACAAAGCACCTATGCCGAGACCAAGCTCCTCGCGGAACAACGGCTGTTGGAGATGGCGGATGATTCCTTCCACCCGGCTATGCTGCGGCAAGGCACTGTCTTCGGGCTTTCTCCTAGAATGCGGTGGGACATAGTGCTTAACGCGTTCGTAATGCACGCGTTCCGTACTGGCCGACTGGATGTGTGGTACGGCGGTGAGGCCTGGAGGCCCATGGTGCATGTACGTGACTGCGCCTATGCTCACGTACTCTGCATCGAATCAGAGCCATCCAGCGTGCACGGCAAGACCTTCAACGTGGTTCAGGGCAACTACCAGGTGCTTGACCTGGCGGAACGCGTCACGGCGGCATTGGCCAGGACGGGCATGAACGTCAGCATCGAAGTCAATCGTGACCAGGTTGACCGCCGAAGCTACAGGGCAAGCGGGGATCTCATCAAGCAGGAACTGGGCTACGCAGCAGCAGTGACCCCTGAAGCCGCGGTCCTCGAAATAGCTGACGCCCTACGTGCAGGAGTCTTCACCGACTTCGATCACCCTGCATACTACAACCTCCCCTGGATGAAGCTGCTGCTTGAGGTCGAGGACCGCATCAGGAGAACCGGCCCCATCGTATGACGGAGCTGCAACCCGAGTGACAGCACAGGGCAAGGGTGCTGCTACGGCACGTGCGGGCATCATCGGCTGTGGTGTCATAGCAGACAACCACATTCGTGCCCTTCGACGTCTTGACGGCGTTGAAGTTGTCGCTCTCGTCGACCGCAACCAGGACGTTGCGAACACCATGGCGGCCAGACACCGAATACCATCGGCCTACGTGGAACTGAAGGCCATGCTGGCCGAAAAGCGCCTGGACGTCCTTCATATCACCACGCCTCCCCGTACTCATGCCTCAGTATGCGAACAAGCATTGCGCAGTGGCTGCCACGTTCTGATTGAGAAGCCTGCTGCGTTGTCCAGCAACGAGCTCGACGGCATGCTGGGCCTCGCGAAGGCGAACGGACTCATCATTTCGGTTGTTCACAACGGCATCTACCAGCGTGCCTTTCGCCGAGCGCTGAGCACAATCAAGGCGGGTGCCATAGGGGAGTTACGCTCGGTGCAGATAATCGACCACATTCCCTCCGAACACGACATTGTGAGCAATCCTGCCCACTGGTCCCACGCACTGGCCGGAGGCGTCTATGGGGAGGTGCTTCCGCATGACATCTACATCGCCGACGCCCTGGTACCCGGCTTGAAGCTCGATAGCGTAGGGACATACGGGTCGGGCAGGCACCCCTGGCTACCTGTCGAACAGGTCCTTGCGTCACTGTCATCAGGTCCGGTGTCCGTCACGATTAATGCTTCGGTAGATGGCGCTGACTGGAACAAGACTATCGAAATCACGGGGACCGCCGGCTCCGTGCGAGTCGACCGCATGTGCGATATAGTGACAGTCAACGCTCCCCAAACGGACTGGACACTCAGGACTCATGTTCAGCGAGTCACTTCGCACATTGGCGCATGGATGCAGCAGAGTGCCGAAACGGCTGCCGCGAAGGCGTCCCGGCAGGCCCTTAGTGGTCATGACGAGCTCATAAAGCGATTCTACTCGGCGATTCGGCACCGCCGCACCGCGCCAGTCAGCGAAGAACACATGCGCCGGACCACGGCGCTATACGAACTCCTCACTGCGGCAATAGACTCCGGCGTAGCAGCGTAGTAGTGGGGAGGGCTGCGAAAAGGGCGATACGAAGGCCGCAGGGTGGGCCTATCAGCCGCGTGGCAACCACATGCCGGTGCGCGTGACCAGTATCACGGTAGCCACAACTGAATGCGCTCCGAATACTGCCCATCCGATGCCCTCAAGGCCGGCAATCCCAACCGCATAGAAACTCGCCCCGAGGACGGACACGCAGATGGCTATCCGCCACAACAGGACTTCCCGCAAGCGGCCATACACACGCAGAACTGAGAAATAGATGCGCTCCAGCGTTGAAGGGATACCCGTCAGGACCAGTATCCGGAGCAAGTTCATGGAGCGTTCTGAATAGGTCTGTCCGAACGCGAGCAGCACCTTGTCACCGAAGAGCATGAGGAAGGCCATGCAGGGGAGCAGAATGGCAAAGCCAATCTGGAATGCCCGGCCGATGTTGTGCCTGAGAGTACGCCGGTCGTTTGAGCCCTCAGCGAAGAGCGATTGCGCGACGGAACCCGGTATGTAGTACAGCACCGACGCCATAGCCCATGCGATATAGAAATAGCCGTTCTCCTCGGGACCGAGGGCGTTGATGACGACGATGGGCATAACGAACTTGGGCAGGGCACCAACGATGTTCGTCAGGTAGCTGAAACCGGAGAAGCCCCAGGCCCGGCGCACCAGGCGGGCGCCTGTCTCGAATGTCAGCACGTAGTTCGGGATGACCCGCGGCACGAGGATAGTGAGACTGACGATGAAGGCCACGATACTGGCGATGCCCCAACTGGCGACGATGCCGAATGCACGAAAGTAGCCAACAAACACGATTGGCAGGAACAGTTTCACAGAACCGATGACTGTCGATTTAATCGCGAGGAATGACGAACGTCGACATGCGACGTAGGTCGACCCGAATAGACCGGACACGCTCCCTACAACCGCAAACAGAACAAAGGACCCGAGGAACAACGGCTGACGTGCAACAAAGGCAATCTCGCTGGACCCGATGCTCTGGATGCCGACTATAGCCAGACTGGCCACGAAAGTAGCGACACTTGAGTAGACCAGACACGTGTTGAGGAGGCGAGCCGGGTTCTCAGAGCGGGGCAGAAAACGAACGACAAACGTCTCGAGACCAATGTGTCCGACCAGTCCGGCCAGGCCCAGCATGGAGATGATTGCCGAGCTGTACCCTACTTCTGATTCGGTGTAATAGCGGGCAACAACAACCCAGAAGGCGAAACCCAGAACCGCGAGGATTGCCTGTCCGAGCATCATGTAGAAGGCGTTAGTGAAGAGAGAGGACTTGACCACGGACAGTGCATGCCCGACCAGGGGGATACGCCTGATGGATTCCAGCATCCCTACCGCACCACCTTCAGCACTGACGAGAACGCCGTACCCCTGGAATCGCAAGAAGAACTTGAACCCGAGTCGCTACGCCCCAGCAAACTCAAAGACCCTCACCTCGGGAACGGACACGCTACCGAGCGTCGACGAATATGTGGATTCAAATACCACCGAGTAGCCCTCAAGAACGTCCAGCTCAACACAAGCCTGGAGAGGATCGGCGCTGACCAGGCGCACGTGCTCATCGTTGGCGTCCGCAACGAAGGCCATGGCCTCTTCGTAGGTGTCGAATGTATCCAGCCCGGTTATGAGACGGGGAGCTTCCGAGAGTCCGCCAGTATCAGAATACCGAATCACCTGGTATACCTGAGGTTCGAACACCTCGCCGGAGAAGTTGTAGAGACGAACAAGCATCGTCCGGTAGTACTCGGGATAGTAGAGAACCAGTGTCTCAAGGCCTCCAGATGGCGTTCTCTGGCTGTATACCTGGAAGTAGTCATCACGCTCGACGCCATGCCATTCGGTAATCCCGTGGAACGTTCGGACTGACGTTTTCGCGTCCAGGACAATGTAGCGGCAGTCGAGCTCCTCAAGCTGGCGTGCAGCCTCTTCTTCAGTTGTATTCAGGAGATAGTCTGCAGCCGTTCCGGCTCCTTGCTGGAATGGATTCGTTATGGGGATTCTCTGCGCCACTCTCGACAGCCAGTGGCCATAGTCCCACCACGACATGACGCTGTACGCCGTATCAGGATACTCGAAGTCCTCACCACGTCCGGGGTGCTCCCACAGGGCGTAGTACGCGTCTTCCTGCATCGGCTCAGGGGTGTTATCGCGCAGCCAGTTAAGGGTCTCCCACCATCCTCGAGTCATGAGAGATGGTTCAACAGCGAAGTTGTGCGCCATCTCAAGACAGGGGACGGCGACAACCGCAACGACCGCAACCGCCACGATGGCCAGCCTCGCGGCTGCTCCGCGACGCTCAGTCTGCTGGGACCTCAGCGCTCTCCTGGCCGCCTTGTTCTTGGCCTGCGATACCTGCACGTGGGCCCGAACGAGTCGCCACTGCTTCTGACACCACTCGGTATCGAAAACGAAAGCGATGAGGAAACCAGTAAGTATGGCTGCGTTCAACATGTAGTAGTAGCCGAACCGCCGCTGGCTCAAAACCGCAGCCAGCATCGTGATGCTCCACACGACAAACAGCAGTACCTGGTCCACGCGAGGACTTTTCCGGGAGCGCCACAGAACGCACAGCCCGATTATCGAAGCAGGCAACACAGTCGTGAAATTTGTCCATGCAACGTCGACAGTGAATTCACCACGGGGCAGGAACAGAGGATGCATCTCCAGGATGCTGAATGACGGACCTGTTACGACCATGAAGTCGATGGCGTTGATAGCTCCTTTGAATGCTGCGGGGAAGACCAGGGCCGCGAACGCCACCACGATGCCACCACAGCCGAAAAGCATAGCTACGAAGGCATTTGCCGATAGCCCGCGGCCACGCGCCAGTCGAGACAGAAGCCTCATGACGACGGGAGCCAGCACGGCCGCGACGGAAGCAAGCACAAACAGCTCCGGGGTCCAATGCGTTGCCGCGAGCGGCATTGACATAAGACCGCCAATGAGAACCGCGCCGGAGACAACCACGATCACATCGTCAGACTCTCTGCCGCGGTAGTAGTCGACCATGCCGCGAACCACCGTGTAGATGAACAGGATGAGCAGCAGCATCAGTCCACCACGCCACGCAAGCAGATAGAGACCCAGAGATAGGCCGGCGAGTACCGTCCAGAGGACGAGTCGCCGGACAGGGACGGTTTCATCACGGGAAAGTGTGGATAGTCTGACCCTCTTGCCGGTGGTTGTACTGATGGCGAGAACCAGGAACATCAGCGCCATGGCAGAGAAGAACGCCTCTGACACGTGGTGATCGGCGAAGCCAAGGAGGGTCCGCGACAGGAACTCCCCGGGCGCGATGGCAAGGACAACTGCACCGACGGCACCAGCAACCGGGCCGAACAGTCGGCGACCAATCACGAAGGCGGGTATCACGGTCAGGGAGCCAAGAACGGCAGGAAAGACAGCGCCCGCCACGTCGACGGCATGAGCCGAACTGCTACCTCCGAAGAGCATCGCAGTCGCGCCGATGAGCCAACCCGTGAGCGGATGGAACGGCGGCTCAATTCCGTGGGGGTAACGTGTGAACGGGTCGAACGCGGTCGTGTGCGGGAAATTGGCCATCAGGTTGTCTACGAGGCGCATGTGGTACCAGGCGTCCATGCCCCTGAACCACACATTGCCATCCACGAAGATGTTGGAATATGGCCAGGCGATGCGAATGGCCAGTGCAACACAGACTACGATGCCGAGGACGACAACCGTAACAACTCTGCCGCTGAGAATCTGGCGGGGTTCTTGATCACTCATGACTAGTCGCGTGAAGTAGACGTGATTATAGGTGAACCCCCTTGGGCACGCAATGAATACCGAGTAATGGACGCGTTTCTACTCGGGCTGTCCCCGCATCATTGACACTCCAAGTCTGTAGGTACTAAATACGCTATCCAACCGCATTCGATCCAACGTGGAGGGAGCAAATATGTCTCATAAGCGCACGCTACTTCAATACGGACAGGACACAATCGAGGCCACGCTGCCGGAGCGCACGCGTCTCATTAGCCAGACGACCACACCTGTACCCCCACTTGCCGACGTAGCACAAGCCGTGAAGGACGCTCTCGACAACCCCATAGCTCATGAGCCGCTCTCCAAGCTTGTCGGACCGTCTTCTAAAGTGACTATTGCCTTTGACGACCCCATTGGCTATCTCCCCGAGGAAGCCTCGCCTCCCTTCAGAGAGGTTGCCATCAAGACAGTCCTCTCGGAACTCGATCGGCTGGGGGTCGAGCCGGCTAACGTGCGGCTGGTATGCGCTGTCGGCCTGCATCGGAAGTTCACGACCAGCGAGTTAGCAACCATGGTGGGTGAACACCTTGCGGCCAGATATGGACCAAGCAAGCTCTTCAATCATGACGCAGAGGACAGGGAGAATCTCGTATTCCTCGGCGAGACGAAGCGCTCTCAGGAGGTCGAGGTGAACCGTCTCGTCATGGAATCCGACCAGGTCATCTACATCAGCCAGCCCTGGTCACATTTCAACGGCGGCTGGAAATCCGTGGTCGTCGGCCTGAGCAGCTTCCGCAGCATCAGACACCACCACCGCCCCGTCGCGAAAGCGTCCGGCAAGTCATCGCTCGACCCGAAAAGGTCTGCCTTTCCCAAGCTCCTGAACGAGATGGGCGCAGTCATCGAGCGGGAACTCGCGAAGAAAGGCCGCCGGGTGCTGCTCATAGAAGGAACGATGAACAACGCCTCGCCACAGCAAGTGGTGCAGGTCGTGGCAGGACACCCGCCCGAGACGCACGAGCGCGGACTGGAGATACTCCAGCAGCAGCACGTCGTTCAGGTCAAGGGTCTGGCGGATGTCGTGCTGTACGGTCTCGGAAACCACCGGGATCCATACTCCAAGATGTCCATCATCAACCCTATTCAGGTGAGAAACCTCGCCATGTCCTACAGCTATGGTCTGTTCCAGAACGTGCCACTTGTCCGCAAGGATGGAATCCTCATCATGTGCCATCCGTGCCTGCCGCAATTCCACCCTGTGCATACGCCATCCTATATCGAGGTGTATGAACGGCTTCTTCCCTACGAGAGAGACCCCGTAGCTCTCTGGGAGCTCTACTCGGAGGAGTTTGCACACAGACCTGAGTACGTACACAGGTACCGGTATGGATTCGGTTTCCACGGCGCGCATCCATTCATCCTGTTCGGACAAGGACTCTACGGCTTCAACCACGCCAGCCGGGTTCTCCTGGCAGGAGCGCGCGACCGCGAAGCGGCACGACGATTGGGGTTCGAACCATATGATAGCGTAGAGGATGCGATTGCTGAGGCGGAGGCTACCCTCGGGAAGGACTGCACCATCACCTACCCCGACATGAAGCAGAACTTCATCTGCGATGTGGAGGAGTAGGGGACAAACGCGTTTGGGGCGATGCGGCAAGAGCCGACGGGACTGATGAAGTGAAAGACTGGAAAGTGAGCCGCCAGGGACTCGAACCCTGAACCGGTTGATTAAGAGTCAACTGCTCTACCAGTTGAGCTAGCGGCCCGAGGCGACAAGTATAGCATCTGACCGAATCTACGTACAACCTGCCTCCTGGACACCACGACGCCCCGCTGTCTCACGGGGCGTCCTGGCAGGAGGTGAAAAACCGTCTTGCTGGCTCTGCTATCCGGCGACGGCGGCCGGGGCCGTTTCCTTCTTGCTTCTTCATACGTGTAACGCACTCACGATTCAGAAGGTTTATGCTAGAATACCGAACTGCCTTGAAAGTCCTCCGCGAAATCCTCATTACAGCTCTCATCGCACTGGCAATATTCGTACCTCTTAAAGCGACTGTACAGGGTTACGAGGTCCAGTACTCGTGTATGCTGCCCAACATACAGGACGGCGACTGGATTATCGTCGACAAGCTCGTCTACAAGGTGTCCGAGCCGGAACGCGGCGACACCATGGTCTTTCAGCCGCCTGAGAGCCTCAACTCTGAATACCCGTTCATCAAGAGGGTTATCGGCCTGCCTGGAGAGACCGTAGAGGTCAAGGATGGCCTGGTCTACATCAATGGCGTCCCACTTGATGAGCCCTATACACGCGAAGCGCCGAGGTATACCACCGCCGAGAAGGTGATTCCGGACGGAGAGTTCTACGTCCTTGGTGACAACCGCAACAGCGCGAACGACTCCCACAACGGATGGACCGTGCCCGAGGAGAACGTCATCGGCAAGGCCCGACTGACGTACTGGCCCCCATCCCGATGGGCTGTCATCGGCCATTTCAGCCAGTAGTCGCAAGGTGGAGGTGTGACAGTGTCCAACGCTTCCGAGGACTCCATTCGTGAGGCCGGTCCCGGCGTCGAAGACCTCTTCAGAAAGGCGGGAGTGCTGCGCGAGGGCCACTTTCTGCTCACCTCAGGTCTGCACTCTCCCGTCTACTGGGAGAAGTTCCGCATACTGCAGTACCCTGAGTACACGGGCGAGCTCTGCGCGCTGATAGCTGACCACTTCCGTGACAAGAACCCCACCGTTGTCGTGGGGCCCACCACTGGTGGCGTCATACTCTCGTTTGAGACGGCGCGCCGTCTCGGCACCCGCGGCCTGTTCGCCGAGAAGCAGGGAGAGGGACGTGTCCTCCGAAGAGACTTCACGATCGCCCCCGACGAGCGGGTTCTCATCGTTGACGATGTGCTCACTACAGGCAAGTCGGTGAGGGAAACGCTCGATGCGGTCCGTTCGCTTGGTGGCGACGTCATCGGCGTTGGTGTAATGGTGGACCGCAGTCAGCAGCCGATGGACTTCGGCGCGGAGCTTTTCAGTTGCCTGCGCGCCCCGGCAATCGCCTACAGTGCTGATGAATGTCCTTTGTGCGCATCCGGCATTCCCCTGGTGAAACCGGGCGGCGGATAGGCTTACGCCCCGTTTACGGCCCCGTCTCCCGCTGCCGTGCACGTGTGGGCAACGTTGACGCGAAAGTGGCTGTGTGGTAAATTTGGCGGCACGCCGAGGTAGCTCAGGTGGTAGAGCAGTGGACTGAAAATCCACGTGTCATCAGTTCGACTCTGATCCTCGGCACCATCCATTTCTCTTCCTCCACACAATCGACCCGCTGCATAAGCCCTCTTCTCACGATGTCAGCTTTGTGCCCCAGGTCAGACGACGCTTGCCGTCAGATTGCGAGCGTGGCACCGGCACGTCATTGCGGACCGACGGCATACTTCAACCATCACGTTGCCGTCACATTTGACAAGCCGATATCCCTGTGTTTGATTGAGAAATAGCCACGGTGAGCGGGCGCGCCAGTTATGCCCGCTCCGGAGGAGGCGGGAATGGCGACAACGTACGTAACACTCATCAAGTTCACCTCCGAAGGTGCTGACAGCATCACCGACTTCGGCAAGGCATGGGAAGAGGCGGCAACGCACATCGCGGGCATGGGCATCCGGACAATCAGTGCCTACGGGCTCCTTGGCTCCTACGACATGATGATCATTTACGAGGCGGCAGACCAGAAGTCTGCAGCCAAGCTCCCGCTCTCGCTGGCCCGACTTGA
>Ga0272443_10003622_pt1 | contig 17979 bp, 19 predicted proteins | sample SSMAcet12_FD_193581 | JGI IMG/M metagenome (GOLD analysis project Ga0272443, IMG submission 193581) | Marine sediment archaeal communities from Little Sippewissett salt marsh, Falmouth, MA, United States - SSM-Acet-12 | ecosystem: Environmental > Aquatic > Marine > Wetlands > Sediment ... | reverse complement strand
AGCTGTTGAGCATCTTGGTCAGCTGAGCCTTCTTGCGCGATGCCTTGTTGGCATGGATGTAGCGCTTGACGCCAAGGCGATCCAGCTTCTGCACTGCCGCACGGTATGCCGACTCGACTTCGCTCTTCGCTGCATTGGCATCGATCAGTTTCTGCATGTTCTTCAAAAGGCCCTTGAGTTCTTTCTTACGGGCACGGTTCCTTTCATTCCTGCGCGCTGCCTGTCTGAGTCGTTTTTCGGCTGATTTGTGTAAAGGCATAACCTTGTGCTGTTAATGTCTTGTAAAGTCTGTTAGAATCTCTCGCGCATTTCGCGCAATAAAAAGGCTTTTAATATACGACAACAGCGCAATAAATAAAAAAACATTGACAGAAAATCTTGTTCATCCTGGCCGCTTTGCACCCCGGCTTCGGTGGATTTTACTATATTCCCGCAACACGACGGCATTCGAACATTCCAACCTCTGCCTCCATGAGCCTGATGATCAGCGTCTCCGGCATCCGCGGCGTTGTCGGCGCAAGCCTCACTCCGGAAACTCTCACCGACTTCACGATGGCCTTCGCCACCTGGGTCAGCCGCCGCAAAGCGTTGCAGAACCCGGCATCGGACGCGAAACCCAAAATCGTCATCGGCAGAGACAGCCGACCGACTGGCGGCATCATCACCCAGCTCGTTTCAAGCACGCTCAACCTCTGTGGCTGCGACGTGATCGATGTCGGCATGACCACCACGCCGACGGTCGAACTCGCCACGGCGGGCGAAGAGGCCGACGGCGGGCTGATCGTCACCGCATCGCACAACCCGGTCGAGTGGAACGCGCTGAAAATGCTCGACGAAAAGGGCGAGTTCCTGACCGCCAGCGACGTCGAGGAGCTGCTCGTCATTCTGAATGAGAAAAACAAAGAATCCGCCCGCTGGGACGGTCTCGGTTCCATGACGGCGAACGGCTCGTGGGATAAAAAACATATCGACCGGATTCTGAAGCTCGACTGCATCGACCGCGACCTGATTTCGAGCATGAAGTTCCGAGTGCTGGTGGACGCGGTCGAGGGCGCAGGCTCGTTCATCGTGCCCGAACTCTGCCGCCAGCTCGGCATCGCGGAGGTCAAGACGCTCGCCTGCCTCGGCACCGGCATCTTTCCGCGCAACCCCGAACCGGTCGAAGAGAACCTCCGCGAAACGATGGACATCCTCTCCAAAGAGAGCTGCGATCTCGGCATCATCGTCGATCCCGACGCCGACCGGCTGGCGCTGATCTGCGAGGACGGCACGCTCTTCGGCGAGGAATACACGCTGGTGGCCTGCGCGGACTTCTACCTCAAGCACCACAACGGGCCGGTGGTCAATAATCTTTCGAGCAGCCGCGCATTGCAGGACATCGCCGAAAAGCACGAAGTCGAGTGCTACAGCGCGAAGGTCGGCGAAGCCAACGTGACCGAGGTGATGAAGGGCTGCAACGCGGTGATCGGCGGTGAAGGCAACGGCGGGGTGATCCTGCCGGAGCTGCACTACGGCCGCGACGCGCTCGCGGGCATTGCGCTCTTCATCCAGGCTTTCGCCGAGTGGAAAGCAGTGACCGACGGCACGCTCTCGGAGTTCCGGAAGACCTTCCCGAACTACGTAATGTCAAAGCAGAAGGTCAAGCTCGACGGCATGACCAAAGAGTCCCTCGCCGCACTGTTCGACACCATCGCAGCACGCCATCCGGAGGCATCGATCAACCGGCTCGACGGCATCAAACTCGACTTCCCGGAAGGGTGGGTGCATCTGCGTCCATCCAACACCGAACCGATCGTGCGCATCTACACCGAAGCCGCAACCAAAGCCGAAGCCGACGCGCTTGCCGCGAGGTTCATCGATGAAATCAACCAATCGACCATCGCCTGAACGATATGCGCGGCACGGCAAACACAGCATCGGGATTCCGCACGCAGCAGGACGAAACCCTCGGCAAACGCAAGAAAGGGTCGGTCGATCGCTATATCATCAAGCGGATGCTCGGCTACATCAAGCCCTTCAAGGGGCTGGTGGCCGCATCGGTGCTGCTGACGGCGGGCGGCGCGATTCTGACGCCGCTACGCCCGTGGCTGACCCGCATCGCCATCGACGACCACATCACCAAGGGTGATCTGCACGGCCTCGGCGTCATCAGCATGATCCTGCTCGCAGTCATCGTGCTCGACGGCTTCAAGCAGTACGCAGCGACCTGGTTCACCCAGCTGCTCGGCCAGAAAGCTGTGTACGCCATCCGGCTCGACATCTTCCGCCACCTCCAGCGGTTGCCGATCCGCTACTTCGACCGCAACCCGGTCGGGCGCATCATCACCCGCACGACCAACGACGTCGAGTCGCTCAACGAGATGCTCTCCAGCGGCCTGATCACCATCATCGGCGACATCCTGCAACTGCTGCTCATCGTGGTGATGATGTTCCTGAGCGACTGGCGGCTGACGCTCGTGGTGCTCAGCATCCTGCCGGTCATGATCTACTCGACCATGGCGTTCAAGAACCGCGTACGCCAAGCGTTTACCGACGTGCGGACGCATCTGGCGCGGCTCAACTCCTTTTTCCAGGAGCACATCACCGGCATGAAGGTGGTGCAGCTCTTCGCGCGTGAAGAGGCAGAATTTGCCAAACACTCCGCAATCAACGCCGACCACCGCGACGCCAACATCCGAAGCGTGCACTACTTCTCGATCTACTTCCCGCTGATCGAGTTCCTCAGCTCGCTGGCGGCAGGTCTGGTGGTGTGGTTCAGCGCTTCGTGGGTGCTGAAAGGAAGCCTGTCGGTCGGTGTGGTGGTCTCGTTCGTGCAGTACATCTGGCTCTTCTTCCGCCCGTTGCAGCATTTGTCGGACCGCTTCAACATCATGCAGACGGCCATCACCAGCTCCGACCGCATCATTAAATTGCTCGAAGAGCCGCTGGAACCCGAACCGGAGGAGGAGAACAGGAGCGTCATCAACGGTTTCCATGACAGCATCGTTTTCGACAAGGTGTGGTTTGCCTACAACGAAAATCACTGGGTGCTGCAAGACATCTCGCTTGAAATCAAGGCGGGCGAAACCGTGGCCATCGTCGGCGCTACCGGCAGCGGCAAGACCACGCTCACCAATATTCTGTCGCGATTTTACCCGTACGAAAAGGGATCAGTAACGATTGATGGCATCGAGCTGAGCCGGATTCCGGGCCATCAGCTGCGCAAGCTGGTTGGTGTGGTGATGCAGGACGTGGTGCTATTCGCGGGGACAATTCGCGAGAACCTCAGCTTCGGCGACCCATCGATTTCGGATGAAAAGATTCGTGAGGCGGCGCGCACTGTCGGCGCGAACCGGTTCATCGAAAAGCTGCCCGGCGGCTACGACTACCGCATCCGCGAAAACGGCTCGGGACTGTCGGCGGGCCAGAAGCAGCTCCTCGCCTTCGTGCGGGCACTGCTCTACAACCCGGACATCCTCGTGCTCGACGAAGCCACCAGCTCGGTCGACACCGAAACCGAGACGCTCATCGAACAGGCCACCGACCGGCTCATGCAGCACCGGACATCGATCATCATCGCCCACCGGCTCTCGACCATCCAGCACGCCGACCGGATCGTGGTGCTGCACAAAGGCACCATCCGCGAAACCGGCACCCACCAGGAGCTGCTCGCCCAGCGCGGCTTGTACTACAAGCTCTATTTGTTGCAGCATCCGGAACGCGGCCGAATGGAAGGGGCGGCTTGAGCAGTTGATAATTGATAGTTGACAATAGACAATTAAAGAAAGCGTAAGCCTTCCTGCGTTTTTACACTTTTCTCTTCATCCCAAAAGTCCCACAGGCCCCACCCGTCCTTCGGCACCTAACCCCCGCAGCGAGGCAAAACCCCAACGCCAGCCCCGAAGCATCAAAGATTGCTCTCTCGCAGAATCTTCACCGGTTCAAGCTTTGCAGCCTTGATCGAAGGAAGAGCTGCGGCGATGGTGCTGATGATGACCGTGACGATGATAACGAACACGAAGTACCATGGATTCCACGACATGCTGAAGCCGCTTTTGGTGAGCGGCCCCTGCGAGCTCTGAATGTGCAGACTGGCCAGAAAACCGATGGAGCCGGTAGCCAGCACGCCCCCAGCCAGCGCTCCACCGAGGCCGACCAGGAAGCCTTCGAAAACGAACAGCCCGATCATCTGGAGCGACGAGAAGCCGAATGAGCGCATGATGGCGATGTCGCGACTCTTCTCGAACACGGTGGTCACGAGGATATTGGCCACACCGAAGCCTGACACTATGCCGACGAAGCCCACCAGTGAAAGCACGATAACGCCAATGCGCCGGAACAGCGCCAGCACGCTGGCATTCTCCTCCTGCCAGGTCAGGCAGCGGTAACCGGTCATGCGCTCCAGATCGCTGGCCACGGGCGCATTGGCGAACGGGTCGCGCACCTTGAACGAGATGCCGGTCACCTTGTTCGGCGGCAAGCCCTCGACGATCTGACCAAGCTTGAGCGAAGAGAGAATCGTGTTGTCCGCAGCGTTCACACCGGTAAAAAAGATGCCGGCCACCTTGCACTGGCGGCTCGTGCCGTCAGGCGAAATGATGGTGAGCTGGTCGTCGAGCTCGACGCCGAGATCGTTGGCCACCGTGCTGCCAACCAGCAAAGCGTCTGGCGTCTTCTTGAACTGCACCAGATCGCCGGAGGTGAGGCTGCGACCAATGCGGCTGATACGGTCTTCGCGGTCGATGTTCACCCCTTTGAGCAGCACCGGCTGATTGCGGTTGCCCTTGACGACCATGATCTGCGACTCGACAAACGGCGAGGCGGCGACAATCTTTCCGGAGAAGGCTGGCGAAGCAGCGATTTCGAGAATCCGCCCGTAGTTGCGCACCTCTTCGGGTTCGTCGCGTCCGATATTGTCTTCGACGAAAGCAACCTTCGACGAAGGATCGCCGTCGAACAGATTGGTGGGAATCGGGTCGATCTTCTCACCCTTGAGACTGATGTGCGGCGCGACGTCGATGATCGTTTCGGTAAACGAATCGAGCAGCCCCCTGGTCAGCGAGATGGTGGTAATCAGTACGGTCGTGCTGACCGAAACAGCGAGCATCGTGGTCAGGGTCTGGCGTTTGCGCCCCAGAATGTGCCGTATGGCGATATCGAACAGGGTTCTGAACATGGGGCGGATGCCGTACAAGCCCGAAAAAAGTTATGGGATATTTGCCATAAGTTATACTTTAAAGAACATCTCTGAAAATCGTTCAAACCCGGAGAGCATCGCCATCCGACCATGCAAGAGACAAGCGCAACCATAACTGCCGAACGCAAGCACAGCCACGTCGATGTCTGCCTCAACCGGCCAGTCTGTTTCGACGGGCAGGATACCGGTCTGGATGCCTGGCGATTTGAGCACAACGCCGCGCCGGAGATCGATTTCGCGGAGATCGACCTGACCGCCGAATTCCTTGGCCACGCCATCGGTATGCCGCTCATGATCTCTTCGATGACCGGCGGTTACGGCGACGCGCTTGCGCTGAACCGTACACTGGCCGAAGCCGCCGAACGCTTCCGCATCCCGCTCGGTGTCGGCAGCATGCGCCAGGCGCTTGAAGGCAACTCGCACCGCGAAAGCTTTTCGATCGTGCGCTCGTCGGCCCCGTCAGTACCGATCTTCGCCAACATCGGCGCGCCGGAAGTGGCCGCCGGCCTGAGCCGGGAGCAGCTCTCCACGCTCGTCGAGCTGATCGAGGCTGACGGCCTGATCGTGCATCTCAATCCGGCGCAAGAGCTATTCCAGCCGGAAGGCAGCACCAATTTCAGAGGATTTCTCGACCGCTTGCACGACATCACCGCAACCATCAACGTTCCGGTGATCGCCAAGGAGGTGGGCTGCGGCATCTCGGCACCGTTGGCCAGTAAGCTCGCCGACGCGGGCGTCAAGGCCATCGACGTGGCTGGCGCTGGCGGCATCAGCTGGCAAAAGGTCGAAGAGTGCCGCTACCTCGACCGCTTTGGCCACGAAGAGCGCTTCAGCTCTTCGGCGCTCGACGAGTTCCTCAACTGGGGCATCCCGACCGCCGAGTGCCTGACCGGCATAGCCGCGCTGAAGGAGAAGAGTCCGGAGTACCGGCCTCTGGCCGTCATCGCTTCCGGTGGCATCCGCAATGGACTCGATGTCGCCAAATCGATCGCGCTCGGCGCGGACATCGCAGCATCCGCTCAGCACCTGCTCAAGGCCCTGCGTGCCGGAACGCTCGAAGAGACGATCCGCACCTGGGCAAACGATCTCCGGGCAGCCATGTTCCTGACCGGTTCGGCCACCACGGCACAGCTTAAACACGCACCAATCTACCGTAAACCCTGACTACAGGAGACTACAGGAGTTATGTCTTCACCAATCACCCAAGCACAGGTTGAAACCAGATACCAGCAGTACCACGCCAAAATCAACGAGGCCCTTGCTGCATGTTTCCCGAAACAGAGCCCGGAAACCCTCTACGCCCCGGCGCGGTACATCCTCGAAGGAAAAGGCAAGCGAATCCGCCCGTTCCTGACCCTGCTGGCGTCTGAAGCGGTCAGCGGCTCTTCGGAGAACGCCCTTGGCGTAGCCCTCGGCATCGAGGTGCTGCACAACTTTACCCTGATGCACGACGACATCATGGATGCTGCTGACCTTCGTCATGGCCGTCCGACCGTGCACAAGCAGTGGGATGTCAACGCGGCCATTCTCTCAGGCGACATGATGATCGCCTACGCCTACGAGCTGGCGCTCAAGGCGATCAGTTCGCGCCACGCCGAGATGATCCACATCTTCAACGACGCCAACATCACCATCTGTGAAGGCCAGGCGCTCGACATGGAGCTGGAACAGCGCAAGGATGTCACCATCGCCGACTACCTCGACATGATCTCCAAAAAGACGGGACGCCTGATCTCGGCGGCGCTCGAAGCGGGTGGCGTAGCTGGCAACGGCACACCGGAGCAGATCGCGGCGCTGGTCACCTTCGGCGAAAAGATCGGCCGCGCTTTCCAGATTCAGGACGACTATCTCGACATCATGGCTGGTGACGGCAAGTCCGGCAAGGTGCCCGGCGGCGACGTCATCAACGGCAAGAAAACCTGGCTCTTGCTCCGTTCGCTCGAACTGGCAACCGGCAGCGACCGCGAACTGCTGCAGTCGATCTTCGACAACAACGGCACCTCGCCGGAGAACGTCCCTGCGGTCAAGGCGATTTTCGAACAATGCGGCGTACTGGAAGAAACCAGAGCAAAGATCAACGAGGATACCGAGGCAGCCCTCGACGCGCTCGAAAGCCTGCCCTTCGAGGAAGGCCGCGGCTATCTGAGAGGCTTTGCCAACATCCTCATGAAGCGCGATTTCTGAATCCTGTCCGGGGGGCAACCCCTCCCCCCGGCACTTCTTCAATTCCCCTGCCCCCCGACCATGACAATCACCCCTGAATCGAACGACACGCTCGTCCGGATCCTCATGCTCTCGAAATTGCCCGGCATCGGCCCGGCGCGCGCACGCACCATGATTGCCGCTTTCGGCTCCGGCCGCACGCTGCTGGAAGCGGACGCTGAGGCTCTCATCCAGATACCAGGCATCGGCGAAACGCTCGCTCACCAGACTGCCGAAAACCTCGCAAGCCCAGCATGGCGGAACAAAGCGAAGCTGGCCGCCGAGGAGCAGATCGAACGCGCCGGACGGCTGAATACCACCATCGTCACCATGCTTGATCCGGCCTACCCGACCCTGCTCAAGGAAATTTACGACCCGCCGCTCGCGCTCTTCGTCCGGGGCAATGTAAAGGCGCTGGCCACACCGTCGCTTGCCGTGGTCGGCACCCGGAAAGCGACCTCCTACGGTAAACAGGCTACCGAACACCTTTGCCGCGATCTTGTCAGCATGGGGTTAACCATCGTCAGTGGAATGGCTTATGGCATCGACATGACCGCGCATCACACCGCCGTGCAGCATGGCGGCGTAACCATCGCCGTGCTCGGCTGCGGCGTCGATACAATCTACACCGATCCGGCAGGCCGGCTCTGGCCGCGCATCCTTGAGAGCGGCGGCGCGATTGTGGCCGAGGACTGGCTCGGCACCGAACCCGTTCCCGGTAATTTCCCGAGAAGGAACCGCCTGATTGCCGGCATGACCCTCGGCACGCTGGTGGTCGAATCGGATATCAAGGGCGGATCGATGATCACCGCCTCCAGCGCCCTTGAGCAGAACCGCGAAGTGTTCGCCGTGCCGGGCAGCATCTTTGCCAAAGTTTCGCGAGGCCCGAACAGCCTGATTCAACGCTCGCAGGCCAAAGCGGCGCTCTCCGCAGATGACATTCTCTCGGAACTGCCACCAGCGGCCTTCTTGCCAACGGCCGGCCGCCAAGATGTTGATAAGCCTTCACTGCCCGCTCTGACTCCGGAAGAATCGCGCATTATCGAAGCCATCGAAAAGGAAGCAATCCACATCGACCTCATCGCCGAAAAAACCGGCATCCCCATCGAACAGCTTCTGGTGCATCTGTTCGAGCTTGAAATGAACCGGATCGTCCTCCAGGAACCGGGTCAACTGTTCAGCATCCGGCCACCCGAAAGACGCTGAACACTGCTTTGAAAAACCAGTGAACGACCCCGCCTATTTATCTCACAGGCAATAGCTTTTTATCACCGGATTGCTTACTTTTGTTGGTGTTGTTCCGATGAGTTGACCAGAACAAGACTCGCTGTTTTTATGTAACCCAAACAACCCGACAATGTCAGATTTCAAAGGAATCAAAGTCATTTCCAGACTTCTCTTTATGGCCCTTCTCCTGGGCACTTTCTTCACGAGCCGCCCGGCTTTCGCTGCCGCAGATGGCGCGCAGAAAATCGGTGTAGTCGATTATGGAAGAATTTTCCAGATGATGCCCGAAACCAAAGCTGCCGAAAAGAGCATGCAGACCGCCAAAGCGCAGACCAGCCAGGAACTCGGCAAAATGCAGGCCTCTCTGCAGACTGCCGTTCAGACCTATCTGCAGCAGAAACAGAAAACCGGCAAGTCCGATCCGGCACAGGAACGCGCACTTCAGGGACGTGAAGAGAACCTGAGGAAAGTCGCTGCCCAAAAATCGCAGGCACTTGCCCAGAAAGAACAGAGCCTGATTCTGCCTATCCGCCAGAAAATCGATGCCACTGTGGCCGCAATCGCCAAAAAGGAAGGCTACAGCATGATTTTCGACAAGAACGTGCGCGTATATGGCGATGCCCAGTCGGACATCACCTACAAGGTGCTCGATCAGTTGAAGATCAAGTAACCCTCTTCTGAAAGTCCCTTGTATTCTCGACGGACAACGCTATTCTTTCTGGCTATACTGTTCAGTACCGTAACCGGTTGCGGCGCTCAAGTCGACGAGCGCCGCAGTGCGGATCCGGTTGTGTCCTCACAAGAGCAACCCGCCCAGGAGAGCTGGGACATCACCATTGTCATCTCCGATTCCGGCCACAGAAAAACACTCATCAAAGCCGGCCACGCGGCTGAGTACCACAAAGGTGACAAAAAGGAAATTCATGTCGATGGCGGAATCAGCGTTCGGACTGTCAACCCGGACAGCTCGACGACCACCATCACGGCAGGACGCGGAATCGTGCACAATAATCAGGACATCGAAGCCTTTGACGATGTCGTCATCCGTTCCGATGACGGAACGGTGCTGCGTACCGAATACATCACACGCTCCGCAAGCGACCACATGATCCGGACAGACAAATACGTAACCATCACCAGCCCCTCCCGAACCATCCGGGGCTATGGCTTTGAAAGCGACGACGCCATGAAACGGTACAGAATTTTCCACGCCAGCGGTGAGGCCTTATCACAATAATCATCATGACCATAGTTGCATCAGTATGAAAGTACACATGCTCAAATCGAAGATCCACAATGCCATTGTTACCAGTGGAGACCTCGAATACGAGGGCAGCATCACCATCGACAAGGAGTTGCTTGAAATTGCCGATATGATGGCCAATGAGAAGGTGCTTGTGGTCAACAACAATAATGGCGAGCGCTTCGAGACCTACATCATCGAAGGTACCCGTGGCTTGCGGGAAATCCAGTTGAACGGCGCTGCTGCGCGCTGCGCGCTGCCGGGAGACGAAATCATCATCATGGCTTTTGCGGAGATGGAGCCCGAGGAGGCACGCAACTGGCAACCGATGATCGTGATCGTTGACCGGATGAACAACCCGAAACGCCGTCACCGTGTCGGCAAAGACAATGAATATCTCGGCTGAGAATCATTTCAAATCCGGACAAATACCCCTTTTATGAGTTTGGCAATCGTCATCATGGCAGCCGGTAAAGGCACAAGAATGAAGTCCGACCTGCCCAAAGTGCTGCACCAGGCCAACGGCAGACCGGTCGTCGAGTATGTCATCGAAAAATCAGAGGCGCTCGAACCTGAAATGATCGTGCTGATCACCGGCCACCAGTCGGAGAAGGTGCGCCAGGCCACGAGCAAATTTGACGTTCGTTACGCGCTGCAGGAGCCGCAGCATGGCACCGGCCATGCGGTCATGCAGGCTGAACCATTGCTGAAGGAGTTTGACGGAGAGATCATCATTCTGTCGGGTGATGCCCCGCTCTTCACCACCGCCACGCTGAAAGAGCTGGTGGCGTTCCATCGCGCGAACAAGGCCGTCGCCACTGTGCTGACCGCCGAGATCGATGATCCGACCGGCTACGGACGAGTCATCCGGAGCGGCGACGGCGAGGAGGTACTACGAATCGTCGAACAGAAAGACGCCAGCGACGAAGAGAAAACGGTCAACGAAATCAACTCTGGCGTCTATGTCTTCAACGCCGCCGAGCTGTTCGAAGCCCTGAACAGCATCACCAACGACAACGCCCAGCAGGAGTACTACCTGACCGACGTGTTCGGCATCTGCTTCGGCAAAGGGCTGAAAGTGTGCGCGTTCACGGTTGCCGACCCCAACGAAATCCGCGGCATCAACACCCCCGAACAGCTCAGGGAAGCCGAAACGCTCCTGCTAAGCGGCAAATACGTGTAAAGAATCGGTCGGATCAGACAGATCAGTTGGATCCGACCGATCTGTCCCAGAAGTCTCACAGCTACCAACCCCCGCAGAGTCTCCGAGTTACCAAGCCAACTGCCAAACTCAGTAGAGAAACATCGGCTTGCCCATAACACTCCTCATCTTCGGGCGGTAGTAGCGCAGATCGTAAAGCTCGCTGATATCGACCTGCTTGGTGCTGGACGACACCTCTTCGAGCGGTACGGCTGTATAGAGGCCTTTCTGAAGCGCCACCATAACGCCGAATCTCTGTCCGGCAATCAGCTCCACGGCAAGCTGGGCGAAATTGAAGCCCACCATCAGATCGAGCGCGTCGGGAATTCCGGAGCGCATCAGATAGCCGAGCGGCTGGCAGATCACGTCCTGCCCGGTCAGCATGGAGATGGTTTCGCGAGTCAGCTGCCCGATGCTGGCGGTTTCATCTCCATCACCATCGTAGCGGCGTCCGCAATACTCGATCATCTTGCTGCCGACCATCCTGGCCCCCTCGCTGATGGTGAGCATAGCATACCGACTTGGGTTGGCGGCCTTGTCTTCAATGAGATAGTCGGCGAGGGTTTCCGGGTCAAAGGGAACCTCCGGAATAAGCGCGCGGTCAACACCGGCCAGGTAGGAGCTGATCAGGCAGGTCTCGCCCGTGCTGCGGCCGAACAGCTCGACTATCGTGATACGCTCATGCGAGCCGGAGCTGGTACGAAGCTGGTGAATATACTGAACGCTTCTGGTGACCGCCGTGCCGAATCCGACGCAGTAGTCGGTGCCATAGACATCGTTGTCCATCGTCTTGGGCACAGCAATAACCTTGACACCCTTGCGTGACAAATGTTCGGCGTAACCGATGGTATCGTCGCCGCCGATAACGATAAGCACATCGAGACCAAGCGTATCGATGGTTCCGAGTACATGATCGGTCAGGTCGAAGTTTCCGGAATGACGGAGACCAGAGCCCATCAACTCCGGTGAATTTCGCAGGAAGGGGGGAATCTCTTTCTTTTTGAGGTTGCCGGGATGAATCCGGCTGGTATGGAGCAGCGTGCCGCCAGTGCGGTCGATTCTCCGGACAGTCTGCGCATCGAGACCAACGATATGCTCCTCGCGGCTCGACGGATCGGAGGCATCGAAAGCCAGCAGGCCATTCCAGCCCCGGCGGATTCCGGTAACCCGGTACCCCCTCTCGGCGCTGATCGTCACGATCGTCTTGATGCACGCATTGATGCCGGGCGCATCACCCCCTCCGGTCAGAATGCCGATATGCATGAAGAGCCGGGTTGAAAGGTTATTACTTGCGCGAACGTCTCGGCTTTTTGGGCTCGGCACCCACAGCCTCTTTTTTGCGCGTATCGGCGGCAATCTGGCTGGAGGTACGGGTATCAAGCGTCTCCGGCTCCGAATGCAATCCGTCGCTTCTCATGGAATAGAATTCGATCAGGTTGCCGTCGGGATCCATCACGAAAAAGGCCAGCCCCTCCCGGCGGTGCGCCGGACGGGTGACCAGATGAACACCGCGGTCTTCGAGATAGATCGCAGCTTCCCGAACCTCGGCATCAGAGGCCAGCCGGAAGCCGAAGTGATCCACACGGATGTCTCTGGCGTCGGCTGTGCCCGGCGTTTCAGCCTTGACCAGCACGAAAAGATCGGAGTTGAGCCGAAGGTAGGTAATATTGGCTCCGGCCCGGTGATCTACCCGGAAGCCGAGAATGCCAACGTAGAACTCTTCGGATAAACGCACATCGTTGACCCGAAGAGTGATCTGGTTAATCCCCGTCAGTTTCATCATCGTTCTCTGATTCTGCGGCCTTGGTTTCGACCGGTTTTTCGAGAATATAATCGTACTGGTGATCGAAGTACTGCGCTACAGCCTGCTGCGAGGGCTTCTCACGGCACTCAAACTCGACGCTGATAGCGATCTGCTCCGGGAACACCTTTTCGGACTCGGACTCCGAGGTGGGGTTCCGGATCATCTCCTTGTAAGGAAGAAGGCGTTCTTCAAGTTCAGACCGCTCAGCCTCGTGAATCTCCCTGGCTCGTTTCGAAATGGCCACGACGGTTTCATACAGGTTTTCATGCGTACTTCTGAGCTTGTTCAGATCTACAGGTTTGACCGACATTGCAATAGAGCGTTATGATTGTGGAAGAAACTGGGCGATCTTCGAAGCGACAAGATCGACAGTGCGCTCGAGATCGTCATTGACCACGACAAAATCAAACTGATCAGCACAGGCAAGTTCCATCTCCGCCCGTTCGAGCCGCATGGCCAGAGCCTCTGGCGCCTCGCTCTTGCGTGACTGCAACCGCTGTGCAAGTACCTCCATGCTCGGAGGTTTGAGGAAAACGAGCAGCGCCCGCTCTCCGAAAATTTTCTTGAGGTTCAGAGCCCCCTTCACATCGAGATCGAACAGAAGATTTCGGCCTGCGTCAACCGCCTCCCGGGTCTTGCCGAGCAACGTTCCGTAGTAATTGCCAAAAAAGAACTCGTGCTCGATAAAGCCGCCCTCTTCGATGAGTTGCTCGAAACGTTCGCGGGTCAGAAAATGATAATCGACCCCGTCCTCTTCACCGGCTCTCATGGCGCGGGTCGTGGCTGAAACCGAAAACTCCAGGCAGCCGAGACGCTCCATCACCAGCTTTGCCACGGTGGACTTGCCGGTGCCTGAAGGCGCTGAAAAGACAATCAGCCGGCCCTGTCTGGAATCTTGCTGGCCACTCATTGGCATCACTCGATGTTCTGCAGCTGCTCCCGAACTTTTTCAAGCTCCTCCTTGATGTGCACCACCTTCTGGGAGATGTCGGCATTCTGGGATTTTGATGCGATAGTATTGGCCTCGCGAAGCTGCTCCTGCAACAGGAAGTTGAGCTTGCGGCCCGAACCGCTCGACATGTTGTTCAACTCCTCGATGAAGAACTTGTTGTGGCTGTTGAACCTGGTGCACTCCTCGGTAATATCGAGCTTGTCGGCAGCCATGACGATCTCCATTTCGAGCCGATCCCTGCTGTACTCGACATCCCTGCCGGCAATAGCAATGATCTTGGAAGAGAGACGCTTGCGAATGGTTTCGAGGTTATCGGCAGCAATCACCTGAATTTCGGCAAGCGTGCGATCAATCTCGGCGATTCTCGCTGTGAAGTCACCGGCAAGCTCCTCGCCCTCTTTGCGGCGCATCTCCTTGAGCTTCTCGACAGCTTCGACAACGGCCGACTGGGCGATTTGCCAGATCTCATCGGGCCGGTCGAGAATGGTGTTGTCGGATTCAAAAATTTCCGAAAAACGGAGGATATGATCAAGCGTCACCGGAGACTCGACACCGGCCTCCTGCCGGACGGTTTCAAGCAGGGCTTTGTAGCCCCTGACCTTTGCAGCATTGACCGTGACCGGCAACTGCTCATCCTGTTCGTCGAGCTGGAGCTGGACGAACGCCGATATTTTTCCGCGCTGGAAATTGCCGCGGATCAGCTCCCTGACTTCGAGTTCGCGAGCAAGAAGCTGCCTTGGAAGCTTGACACCGATTTCAGCAAAACGATTGTTAACCGAGCGAAGTTCAACAAGCACTTTCATGCCTTTTTCCGCGCGCTCGGCGCTGCCATAGCCGGTCATGCTTTCCAACATATGCAGATCCAGTTACATTCTTGAAAATACCTGCGGAACCCAGGTTCCGCAGGCGTCGGGTATGGGGATTTCGCTCCTGCTTATTTACGCAGATCGAGATCGGCAAGCACCTTGCGGTAGCGCTCGATATCGACTTTCTTGAGGTAGTTCAGCACGCGTTTGCGCTTGCCGACCAGCATCAACAGTCCGCGGCGTGAGTGCTTGTCTTTGGGATGCTGCTGAAGGTGACCGGTCAGATCGGCGATCCTGCGGCTGAACAGGGCAACCTGAACTTCCGCTTTTCCGGTATCCGTCGCAGAATCACCAAACTTCGTAATAATCTCGGTTTTGTGTTCTTTTGCCAGACCCATGGTAGTAATAACTAGTAGTGAAATAAAAACAAAAAATACGGCCTGAAATATAATATTATTTCAGATATAATTCTGCCTTTTTTTGATCGACCTGAAGCTGCGCCTTGAGCTCGCCGATCGAGTCGAAGCGTTGTTCAGGCCTGATAAAATCGAGTAGCTGCAAAACCAGTACAGCTCCATACAGCTCACCCGAGAAGCCGACAATGTGCGCTTCGACCGTCACCGCCCCGTGCTCCTCAACGGTCGGACGACGGCCAATGTTCATCATGACCGGCCAGTCACGTCCATCGATTGTTACCCTGGCTGCATAAACGCCGTGGGCCGGAAGATGCTTGCAGCGGTCAGGCAGTTCGATGTTGGCCGTCGGAAACCCAATCTGGTGACCGAGCCTTTTGCCCTTGACCACTTTGCCGCTGATGGTGTAGGGCGTTCCAAGGCAGACGTTTGCTTCGCGGATGCGACCCTCAGCAAGCAGGTGTCGTATTCTGGTGCTTGAAACCGGCGAACCATCGACAATGATTTCGCCGACCACCTCGACCCTGAAGCCGTGCTCTTCGCCGAGCTGACGCAGGGTTTTTCCGCTGCCACTCCGGTCGCTGCCGAACCCGTGGTCGTAGCCTACGGTCACCTGCCGCGCGCCGAGCATCTTCACCAGTACATCACGGATGAAATCGGCTGAACTTTTCCGGGAGAATTCCCGGTCGAACCGAATGACGAACAACAGATCGACCTGCATGGTTCTGAAGTGCGCGACCTTCTCGTCAAAGGTAGTCAGGAGTTGCACCTGGCAATCCGAACCGTTTTCAAGCACGAGCCTCGGATGCGGATCGAAGGTCACCACCACGCTTCTCAGGCCATCCTGCCGCGCCTTGTCGATCATGGTGCCGATGATCTTGCGATGACCGACATGAAGCCCGTCGAACGAGCCGACGGTAACTGCCGAAGGCTCCGGCTTCAGGGAAACCAGCCGGCCGGTTTCGGCATCATGAACCTTTTCGCCCTGTAAAATAACGACGCGCATAGTGTTACTCTTCGATAGCCGAAGCGGCACGGGCTATTTCGTCAACGATGGCATCGACGCTCATCGCCTCCGAAAGGTTGTACTGGCCGATCGAAACCCGTTTCAGGGCTGAAAGGTATCCGCCAACGCCGAGCAGCTCCCCAAGCTCATGGGCGATCACCCGGATATAGGCGCCCTTGGAAACCGTGATTGAAAAATGAACGAAGGGCAACTCGATACCGGTGATCTCGAAACGGTGAATTTCGATACGGCGCGCTTTGCGCTCCTTGACCTCATGACCTTGCCGCGCCAGTTCATAGAGCCGCTTGCCGTTGTGCCACACCGCCGAGTGCATCGGTGGCTGCTGCAACCGTTCGCCGACCATCGATGCGGCCGCTTCGCGGATAGCCTGTTCGTCAAGCGCGGAAACATCGCGAATATCGTACTCCTCGCTCTCCGTGTCGTGGCTGGCTGTTTTTGCGCCAATCCTGATGGTACCTTCGTAACCCTTGTCGAGAATTTCCAGCGACGAAATAGTCTTGGTCTTGCGCCCTGTGGCGAGAATCAACAGGCCGGTTGCTTTGGGATCGAGCGTTCCGCAGTGGCCGACTTTCCGCTTGGCACCGTTGCGTTTGTACGCGCCGCGGATTTTGGCCACGACGTCGAACGACGTCCAGTCGAGCGGTTTGTCAACCAGCAGGTAATCGCCCTCTTCACTCAGAACGGGCATAGGGGTTTGAGGCGTCATGACGAGCGTACTCCGAAACAGATAGGGCGGTTACTGCTGCTCTTCCGCCGGGCCGCGCCTGACCGACTTGAGCAGCTCCTCGATCCGGTTAGCCTGCTCGAACAAGCGGTCTTCGTAGAACTCCAGCTCCGGAATTCGCCTGAACTGGTTCCGGATTTTCGACGAAAGAATCTTGCGAAGCGCCTTGGTTTCGGTGTGCAGGAACTCCATCAGTTCGGCCCGCTGGGCTTCGGAGCCGATGATCGACACATACACTCTGGCAATGCCAAGGTCAGCCGTGACCTTCACTTCGGTCACGGTCGCCAGAGGGCCGCTACGGGGCAGCTCCTTCTCGAAAATAGCGCTCAACTCCCGCTGCAACAGCGAGGCGACTTTTTCAGTTCGTATCGACATCCGGACTTCCTTTCCTTGCTCAGAGTTTGCGTTTCTTTTCGACAATTTTGTAAGCCTCGACCACGTCGCCGACCTTGATATCGTCGTAGCCTTTCAGGCTCAGACCGCACTCGTAACCGCTGTCGACCTCTTTGACGTCGTCCTTGAAGCGCTTGAGCGAGTCGAGCTGGCCTTCGTAAATCTGCACGCCGTCGCGCAGGAGCCGTACGTTGGCATCGCGCGGCACCTTGCCGTCGAGCACATACGCGCCACCGACATTACCCACCTTCGGCACGCGGAAGACCTGGCGGATCTCGATCGAACCGAGGCTCTCTTCGTGCAGCTCAGGCGACAACATGCCTTCGAGCGCTTTCTCCACATCTTCGAGCACGTGGTAGATAACGCTGTAGAAACGCACATCGAGATCCTCTTTCTCGGCAAGCCGCTTGGCGTTGACGTTCGGGCGGACACGGAAACCGATGATGATCGCGTCCGAAGCGGCGGCGAGCAGCACGTCGGTTTCGGTGATCTGACCGACGCCCTGGTGAATGAGCTGCACCTTGACCTCTTCGTTGTGAATCTTCATGAGGCCGTCGGCAAGCGCCTGGATCGAGCCGTCGGTATCGGCCTTGATGATGACGCTGAGTTCCTTCTTGAGGCCCTCCTTGATCTGGCGGGCGATGCTGTCGAGCTTGACGCGGGTGCTGCGGCGGAACTCGTGCTCGCGCTTGATGATCTGGCGCTTCTGGGCCAGGTCGCGGGCATCGCGGTCGGACTCCATGACGGTCAGCACATCACCGGACTGCGGCATATCCTCGAAGCCGAGCACGCGCACCGGCGTTGAAGGCCC
>Ga0272443_10003621_pt1 | contig 17980 bp, 18 predicted proteins | sample SSMAcet12_FD_193581 | JGI IMG/M metagenome (GOLD analysis project Ga0272443, IMG submission 193581) | Marine sediment archaeal communities from Little Sippewissett salt marsh, Falmouth, MA, United States - SSM-Acet-12 | ecosystem: Environmental > Aquatic > Marine > Wetlands > Sediment ... | reverse complement strand
TGCATCTGACAACGCCGAATGAAAAAATGAATTGCGTTTTTATATATGCCCACCATAGGTCTTTCAGTTTTCGGTTTTTTTTATATAGCGCATAAATCATGATGCCTGCAAAAATAGAATAGAAAACATATAATCCCCGTTTTGAGACCGCTTTAGGGATATAGATGACATCAGATGGGATCAGGTTTTTTATGAATACCCATATTTGTGTATCGAAAGCAAACAGGACAGCAATACCCAACAAGGCGGTCGAGATTGAAATCAACAGGTTCTTCTTCATATCTATCTTTTGTGTCATTGTGCCGTGGTTGCTATTTAATAAGTTAGCGAAATGATTTTGAAAAGGCGATATATTTGCTCCCAAAAAAATTGAAAATAGTCGCTGCTAAAATGCCGATAAAGCTAGCCAAAATATACCATGGGCTTTCGCCCATTTGGGCATATTCGATTAACAGATGCATTACACCAATGCGAACCCCTAATCCCACAAGGCAAATCGTAACAAAAGAAATGAAACTATACGCTATTTTTTCCGTTTTTCCGAAATCAAATGTCCAGAACCGATCGAAAGTGTAATTCCAGCAGACGGCCGCGAAAAATGCAAAAATGGCAGCCACCCGGGGATCAAAGGAGAAAAGATCTACAAAGCTGACCAAAACGGCAGTATCGACAATAAGACCTGAAATCCCAACCAGGGAGAATTTAATAAACTGAAACACGGTTGGGTACTTATGGCCATAGAGCCGCCACAGATGACGGATGTAGTCTATCTGTGCGTTAGCGTCGAGTTTGCTCTCCCCCTGTTCTCGATCGGTAAAGATAATGGGGATTTCCAAAAAACGAGGGGCTGTCTTTACAATAACTTCAAGAACAATTTTCCATCCCAATGGATCAAGCGCTATGCCGTCAATGACACTTTTTCTTATGGCCATAAACCCGCTTGTCGGGTCGGAAAGGGATGTTACGCCTCTTGCCATCATCCCGGCCACTTTACTTGTAATCTTTCTATGGATGGGAAAGTTATGGTAACCGCCTCCCACAACACTTCTGCTGCCAACCGTTGCATCGCATTTACCGTCCAGGATAGGCTGTATCATCGCCGGAACTTGCTCCACAGGATGGCTGAGGTCCGCATCCATCACGACACAGATATCGCCTGCCGCCAGTTCAAACCCTTTTACGACCGCTTTTGACAGGCCTTTATCGTTTTTGCGAATATGTACCCGTACCGGATATCTTTTGGCCAGTTCCATAACAATATCTGCTGTACCGTCCGGTGAGTTATCATCTACGACGATTATCTCGCCGCTAATCTCTATATCCTGAAGCATCCTGGAAAGTCTCGGCACGATAAGCTTGATGGTATCCGCTTCATTAAATGTCGGTATGATTATAGAAATCATCAGTCTAATGGGCCGTAAAACCCGCTGCGGCAAAACTTACAGCAGACCGTGTGGGCTGTTCATGCCAAATTTCATAATCGAGGATCTGTCCACTGGACGGGGGTAATACCTCCATGAGACAAGCCATGGCAGAAAAACCGCACACGTTGAATTGGTCCTTGACCCTTGCGGATTCTTCCCAGAAACCGTCTGTCTGCATATTCGAAAACGCCCTTAAAAGATTTTTGTCGTGCATTTCGGATTCACTCTGTAGGTGAGATGCGGGCATATTGTGACCGAATTTGGGCCCGATGTGTGAAAAATCAACCCCTGCCACAACAAGGGTATCGTGATCCCCATGACTTAAAAGGCCTGAGAGAACTTTTAAGAAAGGTCCGGCCGTTTCCCTGTAGGCAGATCGACTGTAACCGGATAGAGACGGCATTAACGGGCCACAGAGAATCGGGATGAGGGTGAATGAATTCTCCGGCAGGACATGCTGTAAGAAGATTGTCTGAAATTCCACAGAGTGTTCGGCCCTGTGGGCAAAGTCATTCTCAGACACGATTCCCCTCCCGGCATCCCGCAATTCTTTAACCCCCTTCCTGTCATTTTTGACCACACCGAGCGGGGTTTCGAAATCCTTTTTCGTCAGGCAGAAAAGATCGCCCATCATTTGATGGCCGACACCCAGCACAACAACCCTTGACGGGGATGTATGCCTAAGCCACTGATAGGCGCTTGCGTAAACCCGTGAGCCCACTGAAAGATCAATGTGCGGCGCGACCAGGGCGATTACCCTTGCCTCCGGTTCTGGGGCAGGGGTTGGGGTCTCAAGGATTTCATCCAGCCTGCTTTTCAGGTCCGCGGGGTTATCGGGATAAGAGCGTCCGGAATGGGAACAGGGCCTGGCGGTTTTTACAGCAAACTGCGCCACCAACTTCTCCCTGGCATGTTCATATCCTTCCGTATCAAGGATAAATGATTTATCTAAATGGTTCAGCAGGGCTTCCACCTCCGCCGCCCCAACCAGGACACCCCCCTTTTGCCGCATAAGAGACATCTGAACATCCCGGACGGTATGGGTGCCGTCCAAAAGGGTCATGAATTCGTAAAGCGGCCACGGCACAGCCTTTCCCTCCTCAACCAGGCCGAGGGGGTCTCTGACAAGAACGAACTGGCTATTCCCCTGGCGCACCGGAAAAAATTCCAAATCCCTTCTGACTCTGGGGGTTTTATTGACCTTCATTTTTCCAGATAAAAAAACAGGAAGAAAAATTTTAAAAACGGTAGGTTATCAGTCCATGAGAGGTGTCGTAGGGTGAAACGCTGACCTGGACGCGATCCCCAACCATAACCTTAATCCGGTGTTTCTTCATTCTCCCGGAAAGCACACCCCGGACTGTGATGTCATTGTCGCATTCAATGCTCATATTGCCTCCACCCAGTACCTTTTTGACCACACCCTCCAATTGTATTAGATCTTTTCTACTCAAAATACTCCTTTCTGGGCTCTAAAGCCCGATCAAATTTTTCTTTAACCATATCATCTTATGGAACAATGTCAACAAATTGGTCAGCTTTTCAGCGGTGATACCTATTTTCCCCTCGCCCTGTCCTCCCCTCACTTCTGGTATGGGAAAAACCTATTGTATTCATTACAATAAATGCCGTTCATCTTAAATTTTCAGTTCCGTTTCGTGTGTTGAAAGAACCATCAGCAAATGACGGATCATCCGGTTAATGAGGTCACCTCAAGACAACACACTGTTGCGGGGTTGACGGGTTAGGCGGTTTTTTCGTGACGTTCGGTCTCTGTTATTGTATCATTAGCACAAAAACGATGTAATCGCTTAGCGTTGCAAATACCCTCAACCAATATCCTTAACCATGCCACCCAATGAACTCTCAAAAACGTTCAGGTCTTTTACCTATTCAAAAAACACCTTTTTGCCAAAGACCAGGAATCTTCTCGTCGAGGCTCCCCTTGAGATCGTCATCAATCGGGAAAAACATATTCTGATCATGTTCACCCCTGAAATGACTAAAGAGCTGGTCATCGGTTTTGTTTTTACCGATGGCCTCATCAATGATATCTCTGAAATTGAAGAATGTGCTATTTCTCCGGTCCAAAAGGCGGATGGCGGACAGGTTATTGAGGCTAACGTTTCCATTGCCTCAAAACGTTTAGATCTCTACCCTCACCCTTCGTCAAAACGGATTTCCTATTCAAGCTGTGGTATTTGTGGAAAGGAAGACTACTATGATTTAAGTCGAGGATTGAATCGGGTGAAAAGCCGGCACCGATTTTCAATGGAACTCTTAAAAGAGCTTCCCGCCAAGCTTAAACCACTTCAACCGCTGTATAGGGAAACAGGGGGGGCCCATGCGGCTATACTTTTTGACTCCACCGGTAAAACCGTTTTTCACTCGGAAGACATGGGTCGTCATAACGCACTGGACAAGGTCATTGGATTGACCCTGATCAATGGAATTACCACCGATGACAAGATACTGCTCTCCAGTGGTCGCGCCAGCCTGGAAATGATTCTTAAAACCACAAGAATCGGATTTCCCGTATTTGTGGCCATGTCCAGACCCACTTCCGGTGCAGTTGAGGCAGCCAAGTTTTATAATATTACCCTAATTGACATGGCTCAACATTCCAACAGAATCTATAGCCATGCCCGGCGTATTGAAGGATTCGACGGGGAGTAGGGTGATATGGAGACGATTAAAGATGTTACAGGGGTTATCCTTGCGGGCGGCAAGAGCCTCCGCTATGGCAGGAACAAGGCCCTGGTGAAAATTGCGGGTATTCCGTTGATCGAGAGAGTTGTCAATGTGATGCGCTCTCTTTTTAGACATCTGATCCTCATCACCAATACCCCGGATGAATACGCGTTCCTTAAACTCCCCATGCACGAGGATCTCATTAAGGGCCTGGGCCCCTTAGGAGGGATCTTCACGGCGCTGATGACCATCAAAAATCCAGCCGGCTTTTTTGTGGCCTGTGATATGCCCAATCTTAACCGGGAGCTCATTCACTATATGGTGGAGATCCGGTACGATTTTGATGCAGTGGTTCCCAGACTGCAGGAGGGGACCGAGGCACTGCACGCGCTCTATAGCAAACGTTGCCTTTCGCCGATAAAACACTTGATTGATATAAGCCAATACCAGATTTTCCGGTTCTACCCCAATGTATCGGTCCGATACGTTAATGAAACCGAAATTAGACGCTTTGATCCGCAATTAGAATCCTTTTTTAATATCAACAAGCCGGATGCAATTAATAATGTTGATAAAGTCAACGACCACCCCTAAAAGAGATAGCTTGAATGGAGACCCTAAACGGGTCCAAATATGTTAATAAATTGAATTCGAATGACAAAGGTCAAAGCCCAAATTTCAAATGAATGACAAATGACAAATGCTAAAAACTATGTCCATCCACGAATTGAAATGAAGACTCCATAGGATTACCAGGACTTTTTGAGATGTTATCAGGGAGGGTTAATAAAAGATGTTAGAACTAATTCTCGCGATGAGTTTTGCCGTTTTCATATCCGCCGGATGCTCGCTTTTCGAGGCGGTCCTGTACGCCTTACCCATTCGACATATTGAGCTCATGGCCAAAGCAGGAAAACCTGGGGGAAAGATTTTTAAAAAAATGCGTGAGAATGTAGACCGACCCATAGCAGCCATCCTGTCACTCAATACCATTGCCAATACGGCAGGCGCAGCCGTTGCAGGTGCAGCGGCAACGGCGGTTTTCGGTCATGAGTGGCTTTTCTATTTTTCCATATTTTTTACGCTCATCATATTAGTCATTTCCGAGATTATTCCCAAGACAGCAGGAGTGGTCTATGTCAGGGAGCTGGCACCCTTTGTTGCCTATCCATTGAAATTGCTTGTCTGGCTGATGACGCCGGCCATTTGGTTGAGCGGGCTGATCACACAACTGTTTTACCGGGGTAAAACCAAAGAATCCGTAACCGCCAAAGAGATTCGAATCATGGCTGAAATGAGTCTCAGGACAGGGGGGATCAAACCCTATCAGGAAAAGACTATAGAGAATATTCTGACCCTGCAAAATAAGAAAGTCAAAGATGTCATGACACCCAGGACCGTGGTCTTTTCGCTGAGCGAACATCTTTCACTAAAAGAAGCCATCAACATTCCCAAAAAATGGGAACACAGCCGGTTCCCGGTCTACGATCAGGAGACAGAGGATGTGGTGGGTATTGTACTCACAAAAGAACTTTACATGGCACTTGCCAAAGGCGAGGGAGATAGGCCTCTCACGGAACTGATGCAACCCGTTCATTTTGTGGTTGAAACGGCCCGACTGAACAGCGTGTTGATGGAGTTTCTGGATTTAAGACAGCACCTCTTTGTGGTACTTGATGAATATGGAGGACTCGCGGGTCTTATCACGCTGGAAGATATCCTGGAGGAAATCATCGGTCGGGAGATCATCGATGAATCGGATGAGGTGGCCGATAAGCGGGAACTTGCCAGACAACGTCGAAAAATGATCATCCGGAATTCAGAAGGCGGTTAGCATATCTGAATGGAAAAAGAGATTATTAAACTCTTAATAGATAAAGGCCCCTTGACAGGCTCGGAAATATGGGAAACATTTGGTGGCGATGGGATCAGACTTTGGCAGATCTGTAAAAGATCCAAAAATCTGGCAATCCGAACCGTGGGCACGCGATACTTACGACTTGACCGTCGGGTGGAAGGATTCGCGAGGCTCTCCCCATCCATCTGGCGGGAATTTTTAACCTATTCTGTCATAGGCATTTCCAGGGACCCAAAAGCACTTGAAAACAGGGCCCTGGAATTAACCTCCCACATTGAAACGGTCAGCCGGACCAAACTAAAACTAGCCTACCATGTCGTCTCCGGTCTTACAGATCAGATTGAAACCTTTTTTCCTCCTGAAAACCGCCTCTGTTTCATTATTGCCGGGGACATTGTCTACAACATGGCTCACATTGTACCGCGTCCGGAGAGGAGTACAGGGAAACTTGTCAAAGGCTCGGATATCGATCTGGTTGTTATCGTCGACGATCAAACACCTGATCACCTAATGAAAAAATTGGATGACGCGATCTACCGGGAAAAATATAGACTTCTTATTTCTCCCCACGTCAGAGAAGAGGTCGACTATATTGTAAAGAAGGTTGTGCGGGTTAAGGAGCAGATCAGATTCGAGACATTCAAACATAGGGTTGCCTGTAAAATCCTTCATGAAGGCACCCTGCTGTACGGCAGTGAAGCGCTCTTTAGAGAGATTAAGGCGATGCTGCATCAGACGGGGGTACCGGACAAGCTTAATGAACTTGAAAAGCAGGCAAAGACATTCAGAAGAAATGCAGAGGTGTCTCTTCTCCACGCAGACCCTGAAAAGGCCAATGATGATGGGCTTTTTCTGTTCTTTCCCGCTGAGGAGTCTGAAGAGTTTGAGTAGCGTGCCTCCTATTCCCCTTTAGCAGATCAATGCTTTGCACCCCGTCCTGTCTTCCTTATTTCCCTTCGTCGCTTTCTTTTTGCCAGGGCTTCCGTGTAAAGATATCGATGATGGGCTTTCCATCGCTTGTGGAGCCATACCCAGTGATCAGGATATTCTCTGATGACCCTTTCAATAATATCACTTTGTCTCTGCGTTCCCTCGAGAATGCTTTTCTCCTTGTTTCCTGGGTCAATCTTGAGTTCAGGGAAAAATATAATGCGATGGTGCAGCATATCTCTTGAGCGGACGGTGAACATGGGGACGATGGGGATATGAAATCGTTGAGCTAATGTGGGCACCAGAGTGAGGCTCGATGTCTCCTTGCCGAAAAACTGGCATGTGATCGCCTCTTTTTTACCTGCCTGCCGGTCAGCAAAGATAACCAGATCCTCTCCCATTTTTAGGTTCCGGATGGCCGGTCGAAGCCCGTTTTTTTGATACAGGACCCTTACGCCAAATTTTTCATTATATGCGACTCTTTCTCTCTCCAGATACGGAATGTCAATCGCCCGGACGATGAAATTCAGGCGGTTTACGATACTTGCATAGAGAAGATGGGCATATTCCCAATTCCCGAAATGGGCCCCCAAAAGAATGATTGACGGACTCTTTTTCTTGGCGGCAAGCAAGTGTTCCTTCCCTTCGATGTAAACAAGACGTTCCAATTGTTCCTGACTAATATATTTCAACCGTGCCCATTCACATGCAATCATACCAAATTGCTGAAAGTTTTTTCTGGCCAGGGAAACGATTTCATTTTCTGTCTTTTCCTTTCCAAAGACAAATCTTAGATTTCTAAATGCAATCCTTCTTTGTTGAAACGCCAGGAAATAAAAAAGAAGACCGAATCCCCTCCCCATAAACACCCATGTTTTTAAGGGGAAAATTCGAAAAAAATAAGCGAGTGACACTCCCAGAAGATAAACGCCACGATACCATTTATTAGACTTTTTTCGCATACGATTTTGAAAACTCCAGCGCCAACAAGTGGGAAACGATTGACGGTCAGGGATCACGCCTTTAGACGCATCATCATGTAGATACCCAAAAAGAAAAAAATCACATTTGCTGACCAGGCCGCAAGACCAGGCGGCAACATCCCGGAAAGGCCTAGCGACCGTAAAAACCCAAGATGGATCAAATAAAGAAAGCAGAACCCTACGCCAAGGGATACGGCGAGCGGTGTCCCGCCCCTCTTTATTCCGAGTGCAACCGGGATCCCTATCAGTACCATTAAAAGATTAACCAGAGGGAGCGCCAGTTTAATATTCATATCAACCAGGTATTCAGTATCATCATAGCCTTCAACTCGAACCCTTTCAGCATACCGCTTCAGTTGCCAATAACTCATCTCCTCTGGTTTTCTCACAGGTCTGACAAAGACCTCGGGCCCTTCCGGGAGTTCTATTTCAATTTCATCAAATTTCATGAGGCTGTATCCCCCGTCATCGTTTGCCTCTTGAACAATGCCTTCCTGTATTTTCCAGTTATGTCCGGTCCAAATCCCTTTGCGTGCATCTATTCTTTTGACTAACTGAAACGATTTGTCAAAGAAATACAAACTGAGATCAAGCATCACATTCCTCTTGTTGTCAAAACGCCTGATCAGATAAAGGGCATCATTTCCCTTGTACCAGATATGATCATGCCCATAAAACCGTGCCGGATCCTTTTTCTTCACCTCTATATTCCATATCTCATTACTCCTGGAACTGGTATACGGGACAATAAGCTCAGAAAACAGAAACATGATGGCTGCCACGAGTATGGAAACAAAAATCACCGGCTTCGAGATCTCGAAGAGGCTAATGCCACTTGCTTTCATTGCTGTGATCTCGTTATTCTTTTTCATGAGGGAGAACATGACAATAACAGCGATCAGAGTGGATACAGGCAGTATCTGTGTGATGATCAAGGGGATTTTGTAGAGAAGAAACAACAACAACACCCGCATCGGTATGTGTACATCCAAAAAATCATTTAGTCTTTGGACAAAGTCTATTATCAGGTATATACACAGCGCAATCGTCAGAACCAGCATCAAAAACTTGAAAAACTCTACGCAGAAATATCTTGTCAGCACCCTCAATGGGACATCACTCCAAAAAAACCGGGTTCTTAAAGGCTATGGACTGCTCAACGTGTTCAGGGTAACGAATTTATCATCGGGTTACACACATAAAAGAGAATATAAAAAGCTATTACGGCCAAAAAATTGAGGTGTTCATTATTGTGAAACAAAATATTGAATCGGAAAAAGATCAACTCTCCTTTATCATACACCCTGAAATTCGGCACAAACCGGTTCACCTTCAGGCAATAGTCTCTGTAAGGGTCTCCAAAGATTTTTTCCAGATGCTTCTCTTCCCGTTTCACACGATTAACCATATAAAAATAGTATAGCGCCACATAAAATAAAACAAAAACCAGATTGTCTAACAGGAAAATACCTCCCAAAATAACAAAAAATCTCCCTAAATACATGGGATTCCTGATCAAGCTGTAGGGACCTCTCGCGGTAAGCACCTTGTTCTTTTCCAGGCTACCCGATGACCACACCTGGATTAACTCCCCAAAAATAGAAACGGCGAATGCAAGAAAATAGTGTTCCTGTCGACCATAAACCAGAATAACCAAAAGGAAACCAATTCCCAGAAAAACCCTGCTTTTTACCAGTGCTTTTCGGAGTCCGGGGTGATTAAAGACCTTGTTAATAAACTCCATAAGACCTACTTTCGTGAATGATTCAGGTTTATTAAACCAGAACGCGTGAGTTACCTCTCCTCCGTGCTCTGGGGTAACGGGGTTTCAAAGCCCTCTGGTTTTTCGAGCTGGAAGATTTCTTCCGGTATTGCCTTATTGAATACCACCTGCTTCAGGTCAAATGTCAGGTCACTGCCAGTTCGAGGATCGCTTAACCCCACTTTCCGGGCATAAAAAATGCCATCTTCATTTTTAAAATCTGAAAACGTCAGCCTTATGTCCTGCTCGGGAAAAAGCACCGAACATGGGGTACGGCTTTGCGGGTGAAAATCAATAACCTGCACATACTCCCCATTTGTGTTTAGAAAGGTGATCTGATTCTCTTTTAAGGAAACAGCGCGATTGTGTTCCCGGATGACGGGATATCCTCTTATAAAGGTCCAGATCTGATCGGGTTCTAACGTGCCCGGAAACACCCCCGATGGATCAAGAGACCCAAGATATCCGGAATAATATCTCTTCTCGCTGAAGGAGAGAATTTGAAACCGCCTTTCACGGACAAGGATATAAAGAAGTGGGCGACCCCATGGATGTGTGATTTCAATCTTGATTTTGCCAGAATCCCTAACGCCAGCGGCTAACGTATCCAGTTCGGTTTCTGAACCGCGTCTTTTGATCGTTAAGCGACCTAAAGAGAAAAGCGCATGGACTTGTCTTTCCTGATCCCGGCTCATGGAAACAAGATCGCTAATTTTTTCAGGATCAAAAGGGCGAGACGATTTCTGAACGGAGACAGGGGCACAGCATGGCAAAAAAAAAGAGGAAAAAAGCAAAAGAAAGAATACACCCCGGGGAATTTGTTTTTTCATATTCAATTTCTGTAATTCTCAAAAAGTTTTGAAACGTATCGGGACATACGGGTTCCCCAGGAAATGAGATGATATTCGAATTTTTAATACCTGAATTTTGCACCCAGTATCGTAGCGAGGCGCAGAAAGCTTTATGTTTAAAGCGAAGTTGGAGTAATTTTGATCCGCAGGCATATACCCTATATGGTGAGGATCAAAATCATGAAACGAGCTTTAAAGGCAAAGCGCTTCAAGCCGTAGTAGGTACTTGGTGCAAATTTCAGGTAATAGTTTACTCATTTTTTTCTTTAAGAAGCCGTTCAACCTCAATTATTTTTTGCTTTATCTTGTCTTCTTCGGGGTGTGTCAGCGACAGGGCCCTTTGGTAATGTTCAATGGCCTTCTTAAAGTCCTTCTTTTTAAAGTAAGCATCACCAAGGTGTTCATTGATGGTTGGGTCTTCAGGATTCAGCTCAGCCGCTTTTTTGAGGTAACGGAGTGCATCATCATACAACCCTTTCCTGAAATAGACCCATCCCAGGCTATCGATAATGTAACCGCTTTCAGGCTTTATTTTTAAGGCCTTTTGGATCAGTTCCATCGCCTCGTCCAGCTTTATCCCTTTGTCAGCGTAAGTATACCCTATGTAGTTTAATGAATCCGCATGTTCGGGATCTATTTCTACGATCTGCTTCATCTGCCTCAGGCATGATGCTTTATCGCCGGACTTATCGAGAAGCACACCCAGACGGAACATCAGATCAATATTTTTTTCATCCTGTCTCAACCCGTTTTTGACAACCGCCATGGCTTTTTCGTATTCTTCCATTGTTTCGTAAACCGACGACAGCATCAAATAGAGCTCAATCTTTTCTTTTTTCAGCTGAATGGCTTTTTCGATGACTTTTATGGCTTCATCATATTTTTCCTGCTCACTGAGAAGATACCCCATATGCATTTGTGCACTTAAGAAATATTTTGACTCCGGCTTGATCTGGCCGAAGTGCGTCAGGGCATTATCCATATCCCCTTTTTCTTCATAGGCCGTACCGAGATAGTACCTCGATTTGTCATCACCCGGCCAGGCAGAAACAATCAGGTTTAATTCCTCTATGGATTCATCAAGCTTTCCCTGCCTGAGGTAGATCAGGCCAAGCGCCTGCCTTCCCGGTTCACCAGGCTTTGAATGCTCTTTAATTTTTTCTGTTTGTTGCTCAGCCTTCTCACTCTGACCGAGCGCGAGATACAGATCCACCAGCCTTTTCCTGGCCCCGATATTATCAGGATAAAGTGCCAACAATTTCAAATAGATTTCAACCGCATCCGTGTTTCTGTCAGTCATTTGATAGAGTGTTCCCAGGTCAAACATGGCGGGCTCCAGGGTTTCGTTGAGTCTCAGTGCATCAAGGAACGCCTGCTCAGCCTCTGTATAGCGACTTTGCTCCAAGTTAATCCTGCCCCGATAATAATAAGCGATGACAAGCTCGGGATTCCGCTCTGTCAATATGTCCAACTGGCTGAGTGCTTCATTGAATTGCTCCTTTTTGATGAGAATGGTGGTTAAAAGAAGTCTGATTCGCTCCCTTTCCGGATCAAGATCCACGGCCTCGCGGTATAGTTCCAGGGCCATGTCATCGTCACCCGTGAGGGTATAGAGATCGGCAAGAAGGATCTTGTTTCTCACATTTTCCGGCTCCATACCTTCACATTCGAGTGCATATTTTAAAGCCCCTGGATAGTCCTTCATGCTCTTCAGAAGCAATGCCATTTTTCGGAATAGATAAGGGGATTCGGGGTCTTTTTCGATGGCCCTGGAAAGATAGGTTTTCGCATCCTGGGGCTTGCCATTCGTCACGGCAATAGTGGCCAATGCAAAATTTTTATACGCCTCCTGGACATTGTCCGTTTCTGTAGGGGAGACCGCCTTTCCAGCTTCAGGCGAAACAGACTCTACAGGGGTGACCCGTGCCCGGGGACCAAGCCCAAAACATCCTGAAAGGGGTCCAATTAGAAGGAAAAGTGATAGAACGCCTGTAAGTATATGGTATCCGAATAGGGTTAAGCTATTTCGGGTTATGAACTGTGGGTTACGGCTTGCGGGTTTTTCTTTCATTTTATAAAGTCAGAATATTCTTCTTCAAAATCCGGAATCTGTTCTCTAAGCCACTTTTTGATATTTTTGGTTATCTTTTCCTGGATTTGACGGACTCTCTCCCGTGAGATGTGGTATTTGTCTCCAAGCTCTTGGAGGGTCATGGGCTTTTCTGCCATAATCCGGTTATCAAAAATATCGGCCTTATTCCCAGAAAGTGTACTGCGGAACTCCTTGAGCTTCTGCATTAAAATCTGCTGTCTTTGATTTTCAGAAAGCTGCTCATCGGTGCCCTTACCCGGGTCTGGCAGAAGGGAACCATAGGCTTCCCTCGAATCTTCCCCAACAGGGGCGCTAAGGGAAATTTCCCATCCACCAAGACGCTGGCTCATCTCCACAACCTCATCCTCCTTGACATCAAGACGCGCAGCCAAAAGCTTGGGTTCAGGGCTAAATCCTTCGGCGATCAGCTTGTCTCGCTCCTTGGCTAAATTGAAAAAAAGCTTGCGTTGGCTCTGAGTTGTTCCAATTTTGACCAGTTTCCAGTTATCCATTACGAATTTCAACATATAGGCCTTAATCCAAAAAGACGCATAATATGAAAATTTTATGCCCCGATATGGATCAAATTTTTTAACAGCCTGTAAAAGGCCCAGGTTCCCTTCCTGGATTAAATCTAACAGATTTTTTGTCCAGTACCGGTGGAAATCCATGGCAATTTTCACAACCAATCTCAGGTTTGAGGTCGCAAGCTTGTAGGCGGCCTTCTGGTCCTTTTTCTCTCTGACCCTTTTGGCCAATTCTATCTCCTCCTCCCGGGTCAGCAGATTATATTGCTTTATCTCAAGAAGGTACATCTGAAGCGGATCATAAGGGACCAAGGTCCTTTCTGATTGGGCAACAGGGGCGAGGTGCAATTCGCCGGAGTCAATCGAATGCCCTTTCTCTGTTTTTTTATCCCCTTCTTGGATGGATTTGTCTTCTGTATCTTTCATAATCGTCACATGCGCTATCGGCACGGCCGCAAAACCTCAGCCCTGCTTTGAAAGAACGGGCTCCGGGCTATTCCGGCATAATCCTCACGTACCGCTTTTTACCTGCCCTTAACAGCAAGACGTCCTGCTGCAAATCACTGATGCGGACTGACTGGTCAAATGTTTTGACCCTTTGCCCATTCAGATACCCACCCCCCTGAGAAATAAGTCGACGGGCCTCACCCCGCGTCTTACAAAGGCCTGTTTTTTCAAAAAGGATATAGGCCGGGATCCCTTGATCAAGTTCTTCTTGACCCATCCGGTAGGTTGGGGCATCCTTGGGAAGCTTTCCCCTATCAGGGCCAAAGAGCTGCTGAGCAGCTTCACGTGCACGGTCTGCTTCTTTACGACCATGGCACAGTTTTGTGGCCTCATAAGCCAGCACCTCTTTTGCGTTTCGAATGTCAGCCCCCTTTAAACGTCCAAGCCGACGGACGTCCTCCATGGGGAGAAAGGTAAAAAGGCCTAAAAAACGCTCCACATCACCGTCGTCCTGGTTAATCCAGTATTGGTAATAGTCATAAGGCGACGTCAATGAAGCGTCAAGCCAGACTGCCCCTTTGTGGGTTTTACCCATTTTTATCCCTGTAGATGTGATCAAGAGAGGAAATGTCAGACCGTGGATGACTTCCCCTTCAAGACGTCTTGTAAGATCCGCACCGGCCAGGATGTTGCCCCACTGATCATTTCCCCCCATCTGTAAACGGCAGTCGTAATGCTTGAACAGGTGCCAGAAATCGTATGCCTGGAGTAGCATATAATTAAACTCTATAAAGCTCAGCCCGGTTTCCAGTCTTGCTCGGTAGCTTTCTGCTGCAAGCATCCGGTTCACTCTAAAATGCCGTCCAATATCCCGAAGAAACTCGATATAGTTGAGATCCGTGAGCCAGTCAGCGTTATTGACCATGATGGCCTTTCCATCACTGAAATCAATGAACCGGGACAATTGCGTCTTTAGCCCTTCAGCATTTTTATTGATTTCTTCCAGCGTCAAAATATTACGCATTTCCGTTTTTCCGCTGGGATCTCCCACAAGACCGGTCCCGCCGCCAACGACACCAATCGGCCGGTGCCCCGCTTTCTGCATATGGACGAGTGACATAATGGGGAGAAGATTCCCCACATGGAGACTTTTTGCAGTTGGATCAAATCCAATGTAGCAGGTCGTGGGGGTTTCAAGAAGCTCAAGCACCAGGTTCCGGTCCGTGACCTGTTCAACAAAACCTCTCTCTTCAAAGATGTGGAAAACGTTTTTCATACTAGTCCTGCAATTTTTTTCTTTTGTATCCTTCTGGCAGGTTTAGACGAACCACCTGCCCGGGGTCTCCAATATTTTCAATCGGTACACCATTAAACTCGAGACCAATACCGCCCGCGTTGCCGATCAGCAATTCCATACCCGTTTTGGCTTTCCACACGGGACGACTTCCGGGCGCGAAGATATATTCTTTGGGGTCTTGATCATCCACAAAGACCCTGACCCATGTCTTTTCTCTTATGTTGGCCTTGAGCGTCAACTCTCGGATTTCAGACTCAGGGCGGGTTTCAGGCTCATAGGCTAAAAACGGTTCTGCTGAAAATGATGGGACCGCTTCTTCTTCTGAGGAATTGCTTGGGGTCTCAACGTCAACAGTTTCAGAAGACAGCTCCGGTGGGGACGTCTCTCGGATAACATCCTTCTCCTTCCGGGAGACCTGTTCCACCGATTCGTGGATCACCGCCGATACAGACTCTTTTTGCTCCTTCAAAGACGGCTCTTGGGTTCCGCTGAAGCGTTCCTGATCGGGCTCTGAAACCACCCTGCGGCTGCCAGCTGAATGAATTGCCGGTGCATTCTGCGAGGCGTCCTTTCCAGGGATAACCGTCTTCCACAAGAAATAGGCCATTGCCGCTGTAAGGATTAGAAGGGCCAACACAATTGAGACAACCTTCCTGCTACCCACAGGCTTTCCAAGAGGCTTGGGAGGGGTTGATTCAATGGGGGCGATTTTTTGATACAGTTCGACCACCTCCCGCTCATCCAATCCCACCGCATGGGCATAAGAACGGACAAACCCCCTCACAAAGATCGGTGATGGGAGACTGTGCCAGTCTTCGTTTTCCAAGGCCTGAAGAATATGAGGCTGGATCTTGGTCATTTCAAAGACCTGATCAAAATCGAGCCCCTTTTTTTGCCTTTCATTTTTCAAAAGGGTCCCTACACCACTATCCGTAATTATCCCTGTTTCACCATCCGCCAAATCGGGTCTTCGCGCCGGGCTATGCTCCGAAAGGGGGCCTGATTCGAAGGCAAAGGTTTTTTGGTCGGCAGGAGGCTGATATTCAAGGGTATTCATGTTCGCCCGATTTTAAAAAATGATTTTTGTATATGCCTTTTCTCTCAACTCTTTTAACCAGGAAGAATATCGCTTATTGACCTTCTCCTTATAAAGAATTTCAAAAATGGCTTCTCTAACCTCTTCAAAAGGCTTCACTATGCTGTCCTGTCTTTCTAGAAGCTTAACAATCTGTATCCCGGCCGGTCTTATGATCGGCCGGGTAACATCTCCCGGTATCATGTCCTTTAACACCTTCAGAAGATCCGGATCAAGTTGGGATGTCTTAAAAATTCCAAGATCCCCGCCCTCTTCGGCACCGGGGCCTTGAGAGAACTTCTTGGCCATTTCACCGAAATCCTCGCCCTTTTTCAGTCTAAAGACGATATCTTCTGCTTTTCTTAAGAGGGCAATGGTTTCTTCTTGATTTGACGGGTCTTCCTTCTTCAGAAAGATGGTTGCCAGATGCACTTTTGCTATGAGCCTGAATTTATCCTTGTTATTGGCGTAATAGTCTTTTAGCTCTTCCTCCCTTATAACGATCTTCGACTTAACTTCATAATTGATCAGTTTGTTCCGTTCCAGTTGCCTTTTGATTTCCGCCCTGTACGACTTAAGACTCACGTCTTGCTCTTTAAGTCTGGCAATCAGGTCCTCCTGGGTCAACTGGTTGCTTTCCTTTATCCTTTCAATGGCTTCATCAATCTCGCCGGGTGTAATCTCGATACCCAATTCTCGAATTTTTTCGAAGGCAATTTTTTCATCGACCAGAAGTTCTAAAACCTGACGCCGTGTTTCTATATATCTCTTTTTGTCTTTGAGTTTAAGCTCATCCGGCTCATAACCGGTCACCTCCTTGATCCTGTTATCCAACTCGTAGAGGGTGATCACATCGTCGTTCACCTGTGCCACCACCCTGTTAAGGATTTCAGCCCTTACCCCGGGGTGAAATATCAGGACCAAAACCGCTATCCAAATGGTTATGGAGAAAATCTTATAAATTTTCATACAATTCCACATTATTCAACAGGTCTTGATTAATCTTGACTTCAAAATGAGTGCCCAGGTTTTCTATCCATTTTTCAAGAAATATTTCACGTTTCTGGCGAAGAAGCTTTGTTTCTATTTGCTCAATGACATCCGGGAGTTCCTTTACGATACCGGGTCGAATGGCAAGCACTCTAAAAATATGGTATCCATAGGGTGTCTCGACAATGGGACTCAGTTTACCTTGCGGCATTGAAAAAAGCCCCCTGCCCATTCCCTCTTCCAGATGAGCACGGGCAATCCAGCCGACCTCACCGCCACTTTCCGCTTCAGGCGCTATCGAATATTGACGGGCCAGTTCGCTCATGTTTTCCCCGTTTTTTATCCGTTTGAGGAGGCTTTCGGCCTCGCCCCTGGTCCTGGTAACAATCTGTCTGAATTTTACCATTTTGGGGCACCTGAATTCAGCAGGATTATTTTTAAAATATTGCTCAATCTCCCGGTAAGTCGGCGGAGCAACATCCTTTGAAACCGTCTCTAAAATTTTAAATTCAAGGAGTTGTTCTCCCAATTGATCTTTCCATTGATCAAAATCCACATACTCCCGAAGTAACGCCTCCTTAAACGCTTCTTCCCCATATTCCCGGGTGATGTCATCCAGGGCGCTTTGTAGCGCCCCTTCGGGGAGGGCAATCCCTTTTTCCTTGCCATATTCTAGGATCAGATAATGACCGATCAACTGTTCAGCGAGCTGGTTTCGATACTGATCCTGGTGCCTCTCCAGCCCATTCATACCCGCACTCAGGAATTCCATATCCTTCTTTAGTGCCTCAGTGGTAATTTCCCTGGAGCCGACAACCATGACGACACGGCTCTTTTCCTGTTCAACAAGACCACAGCCAAGGAAAAAAAATACTGCTGCATTGAAAATAAAAATAAGACCGCAGTTTGAAAAGGTCATTCGGGTCTTGTTCTTCACACCAGGGATCATTGAAACATCAATCCTCAACACCCCATTACCAGATCAGCCCTATCGCTCTATTCCCTCTGTTTCAGGATGGGATTTATTGAGACCATAGAACCACAATTTCTTAA
>Ga0272443_10003620_pt1 | contig 17987 bp, 14 predicted proteins | sample SSMAcet12_FD_193581 | JGI IMG/M metagenome (GOLD analysis project Ga0272443, IMG submission 193581) | Marine sediment archaeal communities from Little Sippewissett salt marsh, Falmouth, MA, United States - SSM-Acet-12 | ecosystem: Environmental > Aquatic > Marine > Wetlands > Sediment ... | reverse complement strand
GCCTCGAGGATAATCACCTCGTCGTCCGCCTTGACCCCATCACCGACCTTCACCAGAATCTCAACAATGCTCCCCGGCATGGGTGCTGTTATCTCTACGCTCATCTTCATTCCTCCTTATAATTTTAATTAAATTCTTAAAAATCAAAATTGTACAAACGGTCTCAGTCACGATAAAATCATAACCCGTGTTACCTAGGATAACCCGTAGTTATCAGAATTTGGTGGGCCACCCCGCTAAAAGGTGCTCACTCATTCCTCTGTTTGCTGAATCACGAATGATTTTCAACACATTGATCAGATAGTTCCGAGTTTCACGTGGATCAATGACATCCTGCACGTAAAACTCCTGCGCCATAGGATATGGCGAGCAGTCCTGTACCATGGCCTCGGTCAACTTTTTTCTCTCCTCTTCGGGCAGTTTGCCGAACACCACATCCGCGGCTATCGTGGGATCCATGAACCCTACCTCCGCCGTCGGCCATACCACAAAGTAATCGGGACCGCTGCCAGGAGCACACATGTTTGCCGCGGCCTGACCGTATGATTTTCGTATCACGATCGATATCTTCGGAACCGTGACCTGGTATAAAGCCTGAAGGGCATTCATTACCTTGGCCCCCACCCGTTTCTCTTCCGCCTCTTTGCCCACCCAGTGGCCCGGGGTATCGTGAAGAAACAAGAGAGGGATGTTGAAGGAATCGCACAGACACAGGAAACTGGCAAGTTTTTCAAGACCATCCGTGTCCATGGCCCCCATGTTATGGGCCGGGTTATTGGCGATGATGCCTATGGACTCACCGTTTATCCTGCAGAGGCTGGTGATGAGCATCTTGCCGAAGTTCGGTTTCAGCTCGAAAAGTTTTCCTCCGTCCACAATGCATTCGATGATCTTGTGCATGTCGTAGGTACGGGTGCGCTTCTCAGGCAGCAGCTCAAGAATTTCGGGCATCTTGCCCCCCGAACCTTTCGGTACCGGACGGACCGGCGGCAGCTCCTGGTTATTGGACGGCATGTAATCGAGGAACTCCTTGATGATCTCGAAACATTCTTCCTCGTCTTCAGCGATCCGGTCGGCCATCCCCGTGATCTTGTCATGGACCTCCCAGCCGCCGAGTTCTTCCCCGGAAAAAGATTGACCGATGGCCTTCGCGAGGGCTCTCGGCCCGGAGATGGAGATGGCACTTCCCTTGACCTGAACGACAAAATCGGCAAGGCAGGCCTGGAAATCGGGTATACCATAGCATTCCCCCATGGCGGCCATGATAAAGGGGTGGTTCCTGATGTGTCCATACTCCACACGCAGGGTGTCGGTGCCTCCTCCTCCTATCGAGCAGATCCCCTTTGAACCTTGGACATCGGGCATGCGGGCCCCGCCGGCTTCTCCGAACCAAACGAGGGGAAACAGGTTTTTATTCATCTGGGTCTTGAACTGGATGCTTTTCTTCAGGTTGATCCTCGCATTGGTGGATGCAAGCACCGTAAAATCATTGGCGACCACCCCTACCCGCCGATTATTTATGGTGCCGTATCCCAGCACCACTCCGTCCGCGGGAGTCTTGTCCTCCATTCCGGGCCTGTCCGAGGTTGCAAAGAGGCCCCACTCCATAAAAGAATTTGCATCCAGGATCTTTGCCACCCGTTCACGGGCGGTGAGAGCGCCGCGGTCATGCTGTTTCTTGACCTTTTCCGGCCCGCCCTGCCCAAGGGCCTTTTCCTTTTTCCGGGCAAGTTCTTCGAGAACTTCTTGAAATTTCATCAGCGTATCTCCTTTCAAACGGGCCTTAGCACCTTATGCCCCTTGTTTTTATTCCTAATCGGCTTTTTTCAGTTGGGAAAACGGTTTCGATCCAGTCGCACAGAAGAGACCTCGTGTCCCGAGGATCGATAATATCTTCAATGCAGAAATGTTCCGCGGTCCTGAAGGGCGAGGCGAAGCCCCGGTAGTATTCCTGAAGTTCGTCGTGCCGTGCCATGGGATCCTCGGCACTCTCGATCTCGGACCGGTGGGCCGCATAGACTCCGCCTTCAACGGGGATGTTTCCCCAGTAGGAGGAAGGCCAGGCATAGCGCCAGTTCAGAGAGCTGAAGTCGGACTGAGCCCCTCCCGCCACTCCGAAGCACCTCCTTATATATACGGTTGCCCAGGGGACAGTGGCCTGGATAACCGCCATACTGGCACGCACCCCTTTTCGAATAGTTCCGTATTCTTCCGACTTGCGGCCGATAAAGAAGCCCGGCTGGTCCACCAGGTTCACAATCGGCAGGTGGAAGGTATCACACATATCTATGAAACGCTGGAATTTCTCCGCCACGGACCAGTCAAAGGCCCCCGCCATGAAATTGGGATCACTCGCAAGTACTCCCACAGGATAGCCGTTCAGCCGCGCAAGGACCGTTATCTGGGAGCGTCCCTGATACTGGCCAATCTCAAAGATGGAATCCTTATCAAAGACCGATGCGAGGATCTTTCGCATATTATAAGACTTCTTGGAATCCCTCGGGATCGCAGAGAGGAGAGATTCATCACGGCGGTTACGATCATCTCGGTCGGCGTATTTTCTGAGGGGCATCTCCCATACATTCGACGGCATGTAATCGAGGAATCTCTGCGCCTGTTCGAAGGCGTCTTCCTCGCTTTCGGCCTCATTGTCCACCACGCCGCTTATCCTCGTATGGATCTTGTATCCTCCCAGATCTTCCTTCGAGACCGTCTCCCCCATTGCCCACTGCACGAGCGGAGGGCCTCCCACGAAGACTTGCGATTTCCCTTTCACCATGACGGAAAAGTGTGACTCCACCGTTTCCATGGCTCCTATCCCCGATACTGATCCCAAAACCAGAGAAACAACGGGTACCATGGAGAGCAGCTCTACTCCGAGGGACCTTTCCCTATCCCTACCCGCGGGTAGGTCTACATACCCCTTTTCCGCGATTTCCTTGATGCTCCCTCCGGCGCCGTCAAGGAGCCTCACCACCGGGACGCGCATCTCGTGCGCCACCTTGGCGATGTAGGCCAGCTTTGCCTTGAACAGGTCTCCCACGGAAGCGCCCTTTATGGTGAAATCGTCACCATGCACGACTACCCTGCGCCCGTCTATGGTTCCGAGGCCCATCACGATCGGGCAGGGAACGATGCCGAGAAGCGTATGCTTGCCATCATATGTGGCTTGCCCTGCCAGGACCCCTGTTTCCGAAAAGGAACCTTCATCCAACAGGGCATCGATGCGCTCCCTGACCGTGAGTTTGCCGTGATCGTGCTGTTTCTGAACGTTTTTCTCTCCGCCAAGCTGATAGGCGATCTCTTTTCTTTTTCTTATCTCATCTACTTCAGGCTTCCACATTGTTTGTCTCCCCTTTCGATTTCAGGTTGTTTTTGTGAACAACAGTTGATACCCCCATACATACCCGCGGGATCTTTCTCCACTCGGCAAAAAAGGCCCTCTCTTCAAGGTAAAACTCAAATGGGGTTCCTGCTCAGTCCACGCTGGGGCCTTGTCCCCGATCTGTTGACGGCTTTTTTCACACTCTTTTCATCTCAGTCTTCATCAGAGACGGTCACGGCAAAGCAAAGCAGGTCCGTCACCTGATTGATCTTCTCCATCTTATCAAAATGTTTATCCGCTCCGAGGATGAACCAGCGAAGGGCCAGGTTGTTGAATGACCCTATAAACATATTTCTGAAGACCCGGGAGTCGACGTCCTCACGGAAGCACCCCTCCTCCTTACCCTCTTCAACGACATGTTCGAATGTTTGGAAATAATCCTTGAAGCTGTCGTACTCCTTTGTCCCATAGTATCGCTTACTGAGTTGAAGTTGGATCAGGAAAACCTGGAGAAAGTCCGGATCGGTCAAAAAGAGGGAAAAGTAGTGTCCGATGAATCTCCGAAGTTTCTTGAGCGGTGTCTGGATCTCGAACACCTGCAAGAGGTCCTCCGTGTACCTCTCAAAATGTTTCACCGGGATGGAGAGGAGAAGATCCTCCTTGTTGCCGAAATATTCATAGACGGTTCCTTCGGCGACCCCTGCCAGTTTTGCTATCTCCGAAACCTTGGCCTTTGTGAATCCGTTTTCGGCAAAGATCTTTTCCGCCGCCCTCAGGATCATGTCGGGTTTGCTCTTTTCCGGTTCCTCCTTGGGGAGGATCATGGCGCGCACCAGCCTCATGATCTTTTCATGGTCGGGGGCGGTTTCCTTCGTCTCGCCAAGGGCAAAACACGTTACGCATTCGCAGCCCAGCGTACCTAAAATCACGTCCCTGACCAGATGAAGATCCAATGAGGCGTTGAAGCGTCCCTTCGCAGCCCCCTGCTTGAGGGCTTCAAGAACAATAGCGGAGAACTTACGAATTATGCAGTAACCGTCGCTCAGGTAAAAGTCCTTGGAGGAGAGACACTCAAAGAATAAGATGTTCGCATAGTTGGGATGGGCATCAAGGTACCGGAGGTAAAACCAGATCATCTTACTGAGGCGGCTCTCGACATCCGAGATTCCCTGGAGGTGCTCATCAAGCAGTGAGAAGTATTCCTCTTCCCTCTCGGCGGGTATGGAAAAGAGGAGATCCTGCTTCCCCTTGAAGAATTGATAGATGATCGAGTCGGCCACCTTCGCCTTGTGGGCAATCTCCGAGATGGTGGTCTCGACTATACCCTTCTGCGAAATTATCTCCTCAGCGGCTTTCAATATCGCCTTCTTTTTATTATCTCTGGCACTCATCTCTCGGTTTTCACCTTCCAACGTTTTTCATCTCTAATATCACGGGCGGAAAAAATCTCACCTTTATCATAATAGTCATGCCCCCAATAGGCGTGCGCGCCAAAAATGGGTCGGCATCACGAAACAAACTATCTCTGATGGCCTGGTAGCTTTCAATGTCTTTTCAAGTCGCCTCATTTATGGGGAAAAATATCTCGGAAAAAAGAATAAGTCAAGCCCAAAATAAATTGAGTGGTAATTTTATCTCATTTTTATTTTTGGGTGATTGGGGATGTTGTGATAGTTTAATCTCTATAATATAAAGTAGTTATAGCATATAAATTTTTTTGAGTCATATTCAAAAAATATCTTGACAAGCATGTTTTGAGCTGGCATTATGCATGTCACTACGCAAGTGAGGTTTTTGATAGAATCATGCTCGAAGCCTTTAGCCCCGAGCGTGAGGGGCTTTACTTATCTTAATGGGGGGTATCATGCAGACAAAGATCACAAAACTGCTCGGTATAGAGCATCCTATACTAATGGCGGCCATGGCATGGGTGTCCAATGCGGAAGTAGTGGCAGCGGTTTCTAATGCGGGTGGGCTTGGAACCTTGGGACCAAATGCGGGTGCCAGAGTGGTCACCACGGATGTCGCAGAGACCGGCAAGAGGCTTAGGGCACAGATCAAAAGGGTACGGGAGCTTACTGATCGGCCCTTTGCGGTTAATTTCGTGGTGGGCGCTGCCGGACTGGACAAAGAATTCAGCGAGAAATGCATCGATGTGGGAATCGAAGAGGGGGTGCCAGTGGCCATTGTCTCCCAGGGCAATCCCATGGTGCATACAGAGAGACTCAAAAAAGCGGGGATGAAGGTGGTACATGTATGCGCGGCCGTCGCCCACGCGAAAAAGGCGGAAATGGCGGGTGTAGACGCCGTAGTCGCCTCGGGAACGGACGGGGGTGGACACAGCGGTTTTGATCAGAATACGACGTTCTGCCTGATACCCCAGGTGACCGACGCAGTGAAGATTCCGGTCGTGGCTGGCGGGGGCGTCGCTGACGGTCGGCAGCTCGTAGCCGCTCTGGCCTTGGGCGCTGAGGGGGTGTACATAGGGACGCGATTCATAGCCACCATCGAAAATCCAGCCCATGAGAGATACAAGGAATCCCTGCTCAGGAGCAGGGACGGGGGCACAATCGCGATAAAGCACGGTAGCGTTGGCAAGTCTGGAGCAGGGAATGCCGGATTTACCGGGGAGAGGCGCGGATCCCTTAGAATACTTCTTACCGACAAACTCAGAGACATATTCATCAAAAATTCCGGGGTAGTGGATTTTTCTAAGGTTGCGGAGGCGTTTAGCGGTCCCATTTCCATGGAGAAGGGCGGGAGTGCCACGGCCGCGGCCTCGATTTACGGGGACCCGAACCTTCCCTTCTGGGCGGCAGGCCAAGGAGTGGGGCTCATAGACGAGATCCTCTCCAGCGGTGATGTGGTGAAAAAGATCATGGAAGAAGCGGATAGGGCCCAGCAGAAGATTCGGGGAATCGGAGCGATTAAATCCTCCGACAAATGATCAAAAAGGGAACATGGACATGAAGGGTTATGATCAATAATTTGCAAGGATAAGAAAGCTCAAGAGAAACGTGTGTATTACCGGGTTCTGAAGACATAAGTCTCACGGCAGGATCAATATCAGGAGGCCTAAAATGACCGAGGAAAAAGGTGTGGATAAATCTATATTTGAAAGGATGTGCTCTATTGTGGGTTCCGAGTACGTAACAGTCGAGGAATTCGCACGGAGGGCATATACCAGGGGTCCGTTTTACTCCATCGGAGGGGGCGGCAGGGGCAGAACGCCCGGAATCGTTGTCAGACCGGGTACAACCGAGGAGGTTTCGGAGATAGTCAAACTGGCCAACGAGACCAAGACGCCCATAGTGCCGAAAGGGGGCGGAGGCAGTGCGGCCTCCTTCCCGCCTCCGTATATCGGAGGCGATGACAACATCCTCATCGATACCCTGCGAATGAATAAGATCCTGGACATCGACAAAGAGCACATGACGGTAACTGCGGAGTGCGGAGTCCTCCTCTCCCAGCTTTCGGAGGAGGTCAGAAAAGAGGGGTTCCACATCTATACAGTGGATGTCCCCATTCACATGGACAGCGTGGGTGGAGTTCTGAGCGGTTTTGTCGGAGGGGGTGAGCCTTCGGACATGGCGACCTGCGGGACCATGAACGGCTATCTTCTGGGACTAAAGGTGGTCCTGCCCAACGGGGATATCATCCAGACAGGTGGAGGACCGGGCACCAATATCCACCAGAAGAAATTCCTGCACCGGGATGCAGGGGCGCCCGACATTACCGGGATGTTTATCGGAGACGGGGGTTCCTTCGGTGTAAAGACGGAAGCGACCTTCACCATTCATCCCTATCCGAAGGTCTATCGACCGGGCATCGCGGAGATGGGGACGGATGAGAATATGTGGAAGGCATTCAACCAGCTTGTTGCCACCGAGCCCTACCCCTATACAAGGCTGCTGGCCTTTCGCGAGCCGGGGAAACCCTGGTATTTCGTTTACGTCATCAGGGCGAGCACCAAGGAAGAGGCGGGGATCAAGAAACAAATATTTGAGGATATCGTCAAGGCAAACGGGGGTGGCCCCGCCGAAGCGGGGTACGAGGTAGCGCAGCTGGCGAAGATGTTTTCGGCCCGGCGCCTGGGTCAGCAGGCCCTCCCAAAGAGCTCCACTATGACATACTTCGGAGAGGCCCTTGTCCCGAGACCCCTCTCGATGGAATACCTGAAAGATCTCAACGCTTTGCTGGATGAAACGGTGGGCGACTTAGACATTTACAAGCGGGTCGATTTTATAACGCCCTACCTTCGGGCCACCACCATCACGGGGATACTCCTCTATTTCGGGAAGGGAACGACCCGCGACGAGGCCAGCCAGCGGCTCGCCGAAAAGGCGTTCGAAAGGATGGAGGATCTGTGCTCCGAGAAGTACGGCGGGTGGAGCGAAAACTGCCAGGGGAAGAGCGCGGCCCACAGCGCATCGTTCTGGGCACCTACTCACAGAGACTTTATGAAACAGTTGAAAAAATCGCTTGACCCGAATGACATCATGATGCCGGGCCTTTGGAGGATATAGGTATGGAAATGAATCATCTACAGGAAGTCAAGGAGAATATCCTGAAGTGCATGGGCTGCGGCGTGTGCAGAGGCGTGTGGGAACGGCAGGATCAGGCCATGTGCCCGGTCTGGGCCACCAACATCGGCTTCGAGGATGGCACACCCAGGGGCAGGGTCACGGTGGCCCAGGACTTGCTTGACGGTCACCTCGACTATTCATTGCCGCTTGCCGAGTCGCTATACAGGTGCACCGATTGCGCCAGTTGTGTCGTCATCTGTGATGCAATGGACCCTGAAACAGGCAAACCCATCATCGATGTGCCGAGCATAGTCAGGGCCATGCGCATGGATCTGGTCGAAAATTCAATGGTCCCCGCCCCTGTCAGAGATTACTTCAAGGCGGTACATGTGAACGGAAATCCCTACAAGATTCCGCAGGCGGAAAGGAACAAGTGGACCGAAGAGACGAACGTTCAGGCGTATTCCGGCCAGGAATATCTTCTTTACGTGGGGGACGCAGGTTCCTTTGACGAGAGGGGCATGAAGATGGCTCGTTTCGTGGCAGAGGCCTTGGAAAAAGGAGGTGTGGAGTTTGGGATACTAGGCAGCGAAGAGATGAGCGACGGGAACGACGCCCTCGCGCTGGGGGAATCGGGTCTTTTCGAATACCTGGCGCAAACCAATATCAATACCTTTAAAGAGAAAGGGATTACCAAGGTCATATCCCTTGATCCACATAGCTTCAATACATTCAAAAATGATTATCAGGGCTTGGGTGCCAAATTTGAGGTCGTTCACTACACACAGGTTCTGGCGGGCCTGATAACATCGGGGGCCCTTACGGCTCAGTACGGCGGGGCGAAGGTGACCTATCACGACCCCTGTTATCTGGGACGTCATAATGACATATACGAAGTCCCGAGGGAGATATTGAACGCCATTCCGGGCCTTGAGCTGGTGGAGATGAAACGAAACAAAAAGAACGCATTTTGCTGCGGAGGGGGTGGCGGCAATTTCTACACCGACATGCTGGGAGGCGGTGTCAATAGTGCAAACCGTATTCGTGTGCGAGAGGCTGCGGAAACCGGCGCTGAAATCCTGGCGGTTGCCTGTCCCCTGTGCGCCAAGATGCTGGAAGACGGGATACGGGATGAGGGCCTGGAAGAGACGCTCGCGGTAAAAGACATAGCCGAGATCGTCATGGAGGCCGCAGGCAAAAAGTAAATGAGTGTAAACAACCGGGTCGAAGCGGTGCGGCAGATCTCAGACTACTGAAGTCCGGAATACGATGAATGAAAGCGAGGGGTAAGATATGTCCGAATCTTTTAGGGAAACAGTTGCGAAGAATGGAAACAAGCCTGACAGAAGGGCGGAACTGATGAAACTCAGCAAGGAAGAGCTCTTGGATTACATCGATGTCCTGAGCCGTAATTTCTGGACGGTTCAGAACAACTGGATGGGCAACGTGACGCTGAGGTACGGATCGGAGGTGGCCGCGGAATTTGACGAGTTGCTCTGGGCAAAGTGGCCGGGGGTTGAGGCCTACCGTTTCAAGAAGTTGTTTAATCTCGGCAACGGTCTCGAGGACGTGGCCAAGGTGATAACCCTCTCCCTCGGAGCAGAGGAGGGACCGGAGGGAGAATACGTCGAATTTACCGACAAGAGGGTCGCTTTCAGGGTCACCAAGTGCCCTATGCAGTTGAGAAGGAGAGAAGAGGGCTGGGATGAATTGAACTGCAAGCCGGCCTTTACGTCCATGTGGAAGTCGATCGCCGATGTGATAAATCCGGATATCAAGGTGGTAAAGGTCTATGCCCCCCTTGATCCCCATCCGGATGATGATTGGTGTGGTGCGGTTTTGGAGCTGTAAGCAGTCAGTTCCCTTAAAGGAGTGAAATTCAACCGAGAAGATCCAGTAAGGAGAACCCATGGTAATGGAGAATAAGGATGTTGTAAAGAGGGAGATTGAATCCATCGTGGGTCCGGACAATGTGTCGTCGGACGCGCCTGACTTGATCCCCTATCTCAGTGATTCATACTCTGCCATGATGGGCAGGGACATACCTCTCCCTGATTTTGTGATCCTGCCCAAGACCACGGATGAGGTACAGAAGATCGTGCTGTTGGCGAACAAGTACGAAATTCCCATCTATCCGAGAAGCTTTGGCGTGAATATCGCGGGCTCAGCACTTCCCTATAAGAGAGGGGCCATCGTCATAGACTTGAAGCGCATGGACCGGATCATGGAGATAAATGAAGATACCATGACCGCCACCATTGAGCCGGGGGTATCGTGGGGCAGACTTCGCAAGGAAGCCAACAAGAAGGGGCTTGATATCATTCCCATCGGAGGCCCATACCAGACCAGCCCGATCGGCAACCACCTACTGACCAATATTACCCCCTATTCATCGAAATATTCCAGTGATCGGGCCGTTACCCTGAAGGCAGTGTTGCCCAACGGCGAAATACTGCGCACCGGTTCATGGGCAAGTGCCTTGGGCGGTGACGTAAATCCCTATTTCAGATATGCCTACGGTCCTGATCTTACAGGGATGTTCCGGGGCAGTATGGGCAACTTTGGTATCATAGTTGAGATGGTCGAGAGACTGAGACCCTTGGCCCCATTAGAGAATATAATCTCCTTCGGTTTTGACAGCCTGGACAAATGTATGAAGGCCATGCAGGCCATTGAGCGTCTGGAGTTCTCTCGTACCTGTGGGGCTTACAACAATATCCTAACCGCACATTTTCTCCTTGCTCCACACAGGATAAAAACCCCCGGTGAGAGGGAGCGCATGCTGAAGAAACTTCCTCCCTTTCAGATAAATCTGGGGCTGGGAGGAACAGAGGAAATGGTGGCGCTGTTCGAAAGGATTGCAGCGGAAGAGGCGGGTAACTGGGACGGTTATCCGGTGCTCCTTGAGGGCGAAGATAAGATCCTGCTCGATCAGGTGGGCGAAGGTGCCAGCCGGGGTATTATGCACATGTACGCTCCATTCAGCGGGTTCGCGGCAGTGATTGGATGCCTGCCCATAACCCACGTGGCTGAAATCAATGACATAGTAAAAAACATAGTTAAGAAATACGACATCCGGGATCCTTACTCAGGCGAGCCTCAGGAACACGAGCTGATCATTGTGCCCTATGACCGTTGCTCCACCGTCTATGTGGAACAGGAAATCCTCTATGATCCGGCAGCCGACCGGAGCGTTCTGGAACCGGTAATGCAGTGCCTCAGGGAATGCTATGCCGAGATCGTAGGCAAGTACGGAGCCTCACATACCATTCCCAACAAGACATTGATGAAGATGATGGTTCCCTCTTATGGAAACATCCTCAAGGGTTTCAAGAAAATGGTGGATCCCAAGGGCATTATGCTTCCGGGTGGCCCCTATTCCCTGGAATAGGAAGAGACGATTGTTTGAGGCCGAAGCAAAATCGAGTACAATATGGGCGAAAAGGAGAACTAAATGCTGAAGGACTACAGAGACACTATATACCACTGCCTCAAATGCGGTGCCTGCAGGGAGGCCTACGGGGTCAGTGCCCCGATCTGCCCTTCTGGAATCAAGTTCGGATTTGATTCCCATTATGCCATTGGTCGGATCAGTCTGGCCAAGGCGGTTCTTGGTGGCGAGATAAAGCTTGATTCAGATCTCATGAGACGCGTCTACACCTGTACCAGCTGCGGAGCCTGTGATGAGCAGTGCCACGACGCGGTGGGCGTTGATCCCCTTCAGGTCATAGAAGAATTGAAGTACGCGGCCGTGGAGGGGGGTGTGATTCCCCCCGAGGTCAGGGATTTCCTCAAAAGCATGAATGTCTACGGTAATCCATATCTTCTGCCCTCGGCGGATCGAGGAAAATGGATGGAAAGCACCCCTTTTGAGTCATATTCGGGGCAGGACAATCTTTTCTATGTGGGCGACGTGGGTTCATATGACGAAAGAGGCCGGAAGATCGCAAGGTCCGTAGCGGACTTGCTGCTCCGAGCAGGAATTTCCTTCGGGGTCCTCGGGGAGCGAGAGCTGAGTGACGGCAACGAAGTAAACCGTGTGGGAGAGAGAGGTCTTTACGAGTATATGGCACAGGCCAATATCGAGCTCTTCAAGGAGCTGGGAATCAACAGGATCATAACGCTCTCCCCCCATGCATACAACGCCTTCAAAAATGATTATCCCCAGTGGGGAGGTACCTTCGAGGTCCTCCACTACAGCCAGGTCCTGGCTCAGATCTTGGCGGAGGGAAAGATCAAGCCGTCCGGCCAAGGAGAGATGCGGGTTACCTTCCATGATCCCTGTTTCTTGGGACGGCACAACCATGAATACGAGGCGCCCAGAAGAGCACTTAAGACAATACCGGGCCTGGATCTCGTGGAAATGGAGCGCAACAGAGCGGAAGCCCTCTGTTGCGGTGGTGGTGGCGGGAATTTTTTTACTGATATGCTGGGATCGGGGGATAGAAGCCCCGGCAGGCTCCGCGTCAGGGAGGCCCTTGAAACAGGCGCCCAGGTCTTGGTGACAACGTGTCCCAAATGCTTCAACATGCTTGATGATGCGCTCAAGACCGAGGCTGCGGAAGAAAGGATCGCTGTCAGGGACATTTCGGAACTTTTTTAGCGGCCGGGCAATCACCCCAGGCATAAGATAAGCCCCCTGATTTCAAAAGGGACGCATCTACTTGAAAGGGACGCAACTATGTTAATGGATATTCTGATCAACGGATTAGTGGCAGGTGGTGTTTACTCCGTACTCGCGGTGGGCTTCTCCCTGATCTTCGGAGTGGCCAAGCTCCTCAACATGGCCCACACCGCATTTTATATGATTACGGCCTTTTTAATTCTATATGCCACCACGGTGCTTTCCATCCCCCTTCCTCTGGCACTCCTCGGTTCCATCATCATTACAACCATCATCGGAATAATAAGTTACAAGCTTTTGCTTGACAGAATCAAGCAGCACGAAACTGCCGTGATGATCATTTCGGTCGCACTGGCCATGCTTTGTCAGGAGATCCTGCTTCTTATATTCGGAGGGCATTATAGGGGGGTGCCCCCATTTGTAGGTGGATTCATGGATATCTTCGGCAGCAGGGTTTCCTATCAACACTTGTTTGCCATAGTGACAAGTGCTCTGATTCTTGCTGGGTTATGGTTGCTGCTGTCCAAAACAAGGCTCGGAAACGCCATTCGGGCCGTGTCCCAAGACAGGGTGGCCGCGAATCTGATGGGAATAAACGTCGGCCGCATATTCATGGTTGTTATGGCCATCTCCGTGTCCCTGGCAGGGCTGGCGGGCGCGGTGGTCGCTCCCATCTACCTGGTGAGCCCCCACATGTGGCAACAGCCGCTAACCATTGTTCTGGCGGCGGTTGTGTTGGGAGGACTGGGGAGTATTGGGGGGTGTGTGGCGGGTGCGCTTATACTGGGCTATACGGAAAGTATAGTGACATTCCTGGTGCCCGGCGGTGCCTTTTTGAGTGGGGCTGTTTCTTTGAGTATAATGGTCCTGGTACTGCTGATAAGGCCTGAGGGCCTTTTCGGCGTGGTTTTTGAAGAGGAGCGGTTGTAATATGAGCCTTTTTTATCTCTGGTACGGTCGGTTCAAAGGGGGGATCTTGGCTATCCCGGGGCGGGTTATCGCGCTTTGTTTTTTTATATGCTTGTTTTCGGTCCCGCTTTTTACACAGGATCCCTATTGGTTGCGCATCCTCACCCTGACTACGGTATTTGCTCTTTTTGCAGCCAGTTGGGATGTGCTGTCGGGATTTACAGGACAACTCAATCTCGGACATGCTCTATTCTTCGGTGTAGCGGCCTATACGGCGGCCCTCCTGAACACGCACCTTGCTATGCCCCCCTGGTTCACTATTCCCTGCGGGGCCTTTACAGCGGTGGTGGTAGGCCTCATTGCGGGCTTGCCCGCCCTCAGACTGAGAGGATTCTATCTGGGCTTGGTCACTCTGACGTTTCCACTGATATTGGCGGGACTCCTCTTTGTTTTTCCGGAATTCACGGGAGGAGAGTTGGGCATATCCGGAATAAATAAGCTGTCTTCTTCCCGTGTTGGGAGCTACTACATCGTGACAGTGGTGTTTACCATCTCAATATTCATCATGTGGAAATTCACCGATGCAAAGAGCAAGGTTTTTAGAACTGGTGTCGTTCTACACGCCATACGCGAAGATGAGATCACCGCGCGGGTTTCAGGAATAAGCACTACCAGATACAAGCTGCTCGCTTTTGGCATGAGCGGCTTCTTCGCGGGTATCGCCGGCGGGCTTTACGTCCATTTTCTGCGGATTGCAGCGCCCTCGACCCTGGATCTTTTTTTCTCCTTTCAGGCGATTCTTTGGACCATATTCGGCGGCGTCTGCACTATATACGGTCCAGTGGTCGGCGTCTTCATACTGGTGCCGCTTACGGAGATGATGGCATGTACCGAGTGGGGAGGACAGTTGCGATTCATAGTCATCGCTCTGCTGCTGATTCTGACCCTTCTGTTCATGCCGGAGGGGATAACGGTCTGGGTGCTGGACAAGCTGGAAGTGAAATGTCCCAGATGCAAGGTCGTTAATGTTTTTACACGAAAAAAGTGCAGGGCCTGCCGAGCCGTCCTGCGTATCGAGGAAGAGTGAAGAAAAAAAAGAGAGGGGGGAAAGAATATTGACATCTATTTATGAACAGGCACCTTGGCTGAAGAATTATCCGGAGGGCGTGCCCTCGGACGTGGAGGTTCCCCTTAAATCGGTGGGAGAAGCCTTTGATGAAGCAACCGAGAAGTGGCAAGACAGGACAGCCGTAATATTCTACGGGAACAAGATCAGCTTCAAGGAGTTGAGAGATAAGGTTGACAGGCTGGCCAATGCCCTTACCTCAATCGGCATAAAGAAAGGGGACCGAGTCGCCCTGTTGCTGCTCAACTCCCCGGAGTATCTGATCAGCTTCTATGCGGTCGTCAAGATAGGGGCCGTACTGACTCCGATCAGCCCGGTCTATGTGTCGGGCGAGATCGCACACCAGCTCAGCGACAGTGGCGCAGAGAGCATAATCTGCCAGGATATTCTCTACGAAGGTGTTGAGCGTAGCGGGGTCAAGCTGAAGAATGTCATTCTGGCGGACATTGCCGATTCCCTTCCGAGGATGAAAAAGATGCTTGGGAAGAGCATCCTCCGGGGTGTGTACCAGAAAATGGGTGCCCCGTCTCCGGACATTGTTTCCGGTGAAGGTTTCTACCAGCTTCGTGATCTCATTAAATCATACACTCCGAATCCTCCCGCTGTGGAGATCAATCCTGAGAAGGATATCATCGTACTCCCCTATACCGGGGGAACCACCGGCCCCCCAAAGGGTGTAATGATAACGCATTTCAACACTATCGCAAATGTCATGCAGGTGGCTGCATACCTGCCGACCCTCAGTGAAGGAAAGGAGTCCCTCATAGCCTATATGCCTTATTACCATGCGGCGGGTCAGAGCGTGGGAGTGCTTATTGGGGTACTTCTCGGTTATACCCAGGTGACCATTACCTCCCCCGAGATCGACGACATCCTGACCGCTGTTGTACAGTATAAGGCCACGTTTTTTATGGGCGCTCCAACTATGTACGAGATGCTCAAAGACTATGAGAAGACGGACAGGGTGCCATGGAAGAAGCTCAAGGTCTGCTTGGCGGGAGCCGACTCCCTTCACGATAATACGGCCGTAGAATGGAAGGAGAGGACCGGGGTGATGATTACCGAAGGCTACGGAATGACGGAGACCACTGCCACGACTCACATGGGACCGGAAGGAAAACAGAAACTGGGATCCATAGGGTTCCCCATTCCTGGAACCGCGTCCGCCATACTGGATCCGGACGAGGATGAATATATGCCTATCGGCGAAATGGGAGAGATTGTGTCCATGGGACCGCAGGTGAGCCTGGGATACTGGCAGAACGAGGAAGCAACCAGAGAGTGTCAAGCGGAGATCAACGGAAAAAACTGGTGGCGAACAGGTGATATAGGAAGGATGGATGAAGACGGCTACTTCTACGTATATGACAGGAAAAGGGATCTTATCAAATATAAGGGACTCAGGGTTTTTGCACGGGAAGTCGAGGAGGTTCTGAAGACCCACCCCAACATAAAGGAAGTAGGGGTTATCGGAGTGCCCGACCAATTAGTGGGAAGTAATGTGAAGGCCGTGGTCGTATTGGAGAGCGACGCCAGAGGAAAGATATCCGAAGCGGATATCACGGAGTATTGCAAGGAAAAACTGAGCCACTACAAGATTCCCAGAATAGTGGAATTTGTGGGGGAGATACCCAAGACGGATATAGGGAAGGTGTCAAGAAGAGAAATTAGAGAGGAGACAGAATAACATGGCGCACCCCTTTTTGGAGGTCAAGGATCTTGTCAAGGAATTCGGGGGATTGAGGGCCGTAGATAAGGCGAACTTTCAAATCGGCCGGGATGAGATGGTGGGTCTCATCGGTCCCAACGGGGCGGGCAAGTCCACTCTCATACGCCTTATAACCGGTATTCTCAAGCCCACCTCCGGAAAGGTGTATTTCAAGGGGAGGAACATAACGGGACAGGCCGTGCAAAAAACCGTCAACATGGGACTCGCCTCCACCTTTCAGATAGTGAAACCATTCAGGAGTCTGCCGGTTGTTTCCAATGTGATGGTTCCATGCCTCTGCGGCAGATCAAAGAGGAAAGGGGAATGGGTGAAGACGGTGGAGCTGAGGGCCCGCGACGCTCTGGAGTTCTGCGGAATCTCAGACCTGGCACTCGAACCGGCCTCGGTCCTCTCCCATGGCGATCTGAAAAGACTTGAGCTGGCCCGTGCCATTGCAACGGAACCGGACCTGCTTCTGCTGGATGAGCCTTTCGGAGGTCTGAACCCGGCGGAAACAAGCCTTGTGGCCAAGTCCTTGAAGAGACTGCACAAGGGTGGGCGTTTCGGAAGGCTTCACAGTGAGGGGCCTGCCATGATGATTGTGGAGCATAAGCTCTCGGAGTTGATGCAGATAGTCGACAAGGTCATTGTGGTGAACTTCGGGCAGATCATTGCAATAGGTTCACCGGAGGAGGTCGTCAATAACAAGGAGGTTGTGAAAGCCTACATCGGGAAGGAGGTGGAGAACCTTGCGTCTTGAGGTAAAGGATTTGACCGTGCTCTATGATCGAGCCATGGTCCTGAACAAGGTGAGTCTCCATGTGGACGACGGAGAAATGGTCGGTCTTGTGGGACCCAATGGGGCCGGAAAAACAACGCTTCTGCATGCCGTTGCTGGTCTGGTGAAGTGGGAAAAGGATTCTCTCAAGGGTACGGTAGGGGGCAAGATCACACTTCGAGGAAGCGTAACTCTGGATGGAGAGGAATTGATCCGGTTGCCCTCACACGAAATCGTTTCAAGGGGCCTCGTCCTGTGCCCTGAGAGGGGAAGGCCGTTCAGGGAGATGACCGTGCACGAAAACCTGATAGCGGGCGCATATCTTTGCAGGGATAAGGTGGTGCTGGAAGAGAACCTGGAGAGGGTTTACCAGCTTTTTCCCATATTGAAAAACAGAGCGAATCAGGTCTCGGGTACCGTATCCGGAGGCGAGCGCACGATGCTCGCTATAGGAAGATCGCTCATGGCCCAACCCAGGTTTCTTCTGGTGGATGAGCCTTCGGTGGGGCTTGCCCCCAGAGTAAAAGAGGACCTGTTTGAGCGTATAAAGGACGTGCACGGGATGGGCATCACCGTGCTCATGACCGAACAGGATATCGGGTTTGCATTCGACCTGGCCGCAAGGAACTACGTGCTTTCCCAGGGGCAGATGATGGCGGAGGGAACACCGGAGGAACTGCTTGCGAATGAGACCGTGAGGAAGAGCTATCTGGGCATGTAACCGAGTCCGGTCAAACCGAGTGAGATGACATACTGTAAAAAAAGGAGGTGAGGAAACGTTCAGATCGGCATTTGAGGGGATTTCAGCACAACGTGAAGTGTTTCCTATAACCGCAACTAAAAGGGGGAAATAAAAATAATGAATAAACTTCAGAGAAATGGATCCATGCTTCTATTGCTGATCGTTGCCTTGGTGGTCTGGCTTATTTCCATGCCCGCTTCCGCAGAGGCGGCCAAGTCCATCAAAATCGGGATTATCGGGCCCATGCAA
>Ga0272443_10003618_pt1 | contig 17995 bp, 17 predicted proteins | sample SSMAcet12_FD_193581 | JGI IMG/M metagenome (GOLD analysis project Ga0272443, IMG submission 193581) | Marine sediment archaeal communities from Little Sippewissett salt marsh, Falmouth, MA, United States - SSM-Acet-12 | ecosystem: Environmental > Aquatic > Marine > Wetlands > Sediment ... | reverse complement strand
AGCAGCAATATCATGCATAGTCAAGCATGAAGTTTATTATTAGTGTCTACCACAAAAACCAAAAAATGGATATAAATAAAAGCATTTCAATAGGTTAGGCAATTTTGGCCCCGGAACATCCGTTGAAGGCAGGCGTGAGTGCTTAAGGCCCTGTTTTAGCCAAGCTCTCATAGTGGTGGCCGATACATCGGCGTATTTGGCTGCATTTTTGATGTCGGCCCATCCTTCCATGACAATAGGCCTTATCAGGTGCGATTGACTGGATCAAGAGGTGTGGATAGGGTGAGGCAGAGGAGAGGGGACTGGAGCAAAGGATTGAAATTCCCTTGCCCCGGTCCGGCGGAAATTGTGCCCAAAATGTGCCCGTCAAGGTCAAATTTTTCCAATTTTTGCCAAATGGAACCGAACACGGCTTTCAAATGCCAAGTAAATTCAACATATTGAAAATGCCTCGTTTTTATGTTTTTGAAAAGCAGGTCTCAAAATCCCGCGGGGGCGACTCCGTGTGAGTTCGATTCTCACCTCCGGCACCAAAAAAACAAAACCGGGCAGCCAAAAGCGGCTGCCCGTTTTTGTTTTTAATAGAAGTAAATGATAGCCGGTATGGATTGACGCGGCAGCCTTCTTACGTTATATTTCTTACATAAACCGTCGGGAGGCAGACGATGGATAAAATCATGTCAACGCGAATGGATGAGTCTGTGATACGGCATATCGGCATGCTGGCCAAGAAGCTGGGAACATCCAAAAAGGCGGTCCTTGAAAATGCCGTCCGCTGTTATGCCGAAAAGATCGAGGCGGAGCAGGGCTTTGACGTACTGACCAATACCTTCGGAAGCTGGCAGCGCGCCGAGTCGGCAGCGGAAACCGTAGCCGCTGTCAAAGAGACGATGCGAAAATCCCAGGAGCGATTCAAGCGATGAGGGCCTACGTCGATTCGGATGTCCTCATCTGGCATCTGCGCGGTGAACACAAGGCCCTCAACCTGCTCAAAAAGCTCCGGGACAGCAAGAAGGTCGAACTGTGGACCGGCGCCATGCAGCGCGCCGAGATCGTCTTTTTTATGCGGCCGTTGGAAGAACCGGCAACGCTGTTATTTCTGTCTCAGTTTCAGACCGCAGCGGTCGACCAGCAGATCATCGATGCCGCGGGAGAGTTCTACCGCCGGTGGAACCCGCGAAACGGTATCGATATCAACGACGCCATTCTTGCCGCCACAGTCCAGCAGACGGGCGGCACCCTGTATACTTTGAATACCCGCCACTTTCCGATGCCGGAAATCTCTGTTCGGCGTGCATGGAAATGATGACTGCGGTTCCGCCGCTCACTCGAGAAGATACGATCAGCGTGGATCTTTTCGATGGCCGGACCATCACGGTCCCCTTGGTCTGGTATCCGCGGTTGTTACATGCAACGCCGGAGCAGCGGGCCAACTGGCAACTGGCCGGCGCGGGATTCGGGATGCATTGGCCGGATATCGGCGAAAACCTGATCACGCATGGGCTGCTTCATGGCGCACCTGCGCCTTCGTATTCCTCGAAAAATTGACTTGTCTATCTGCTTTGCTTTATACTGTTGAAAAATATCCGAATAGGACACCATGGAAACGATCAGAGTCGTAAAAAATGGGAAAAGCATCCGAACATGTTGTTTGCCAAGCATGAAAGAAAAGGCGTGCCACCCGCTATGGGACAATAAAGATGAAACGGGATAAAATTCTTGGAATATTGCATGACTATGCTGAAGAATTGGATCAGTTTGGGGTGAGGTCCATTGCAGTGTTTGGCTCCGCGGCTAGGGATGAGCACGGCCCGAAAAGCGATGTGGATATACTCGTTGAATTCGATCCAGCCCGGCGAATCGGCCTTTTGGGGTTTATCCGGCTTCGACAACGTTTGGAAGAAATGATCGGAGTACGTGTCGATCTTGCTACCAAAAAGGCGCTGAAGCCTCAACTGAGGGATCGAATTCTGAGGGAAGCCGTTTATGCCGAATAGGGAGTGGAAACTGCGAATCGAGGACATTTTGGAAGCGATCGACGATATCGCTCATTTCACCCGGGAAATGTCTTTCGATGCTTTCACTGCCGACAAGAAAACAATCAAGGAATTAGGGATATGTCCCCCGCCGTCTTGAGGACAGGACCATATCGGTTTTATTTTGTCAGTCACGATATGGGAGAACCGCCGCATGTACACATCGACAGGGATGCATTGTCGGCCAAATTCTGGCTTGAGCCGGTGGGACTGGCCTATAATATCGGTTTTCCCGCAAGGGAACTGAGAAAGCTTGAGTCGATCATCAAGGAAAATCAGAAAGATTTACTGGAGGCCTGGCATGAATACTTCGGAACCCAAAGCGGGTGAGCGCGTCAAGGACGTTCACTTCACCGAAGATACCATCAGCGTCGATCTTTTCGACGGGAGGACCATCACGGTGCCTTTGGCCTGGTATCCGCGTCTTTTACATGCGACTCCGGAGCAGCGGGCCAACTGGCAACTGGCAGGCGCAGGATTCGGAATGCATTGGCCGGATCTCGACGAAGACCTGAACACGCATGGTCTGCTCCATGGCGCACCCGCACCGCGAAGTGCTTCGAGAGCTGCTTAGGAGGGACGGACATTTGAGAGCCCCGGCAAGAGGCCTTGGCATTGTGCCCAAAATGTGCCCGTCAAGGTCAAATTTTTCCACTTTTTGCCAAATGGAACCGGACACGGCTTTACAATGCCATGTAAATTCAAGATATTGAAAAGTAATTTCAACGCATTCCCATTCTCACTCCGGCGCGCCTGCTCGAACGGATAAAAATCTGATAGTTTCTACCTCTCATCCTACAGGCATACCTTCAAAGGCGGAGCCTCTCTGAGGCTCCGCCTTATTCTCGAAGAATCAGGATGCGAGGCCGTTTGAGGAAATATCAGATCCGAGCCGGTGGCAGCGGGAAATACGAGGCTGGCAATAACCTGCGGCTTCAGCGAATGACTTGAATGGAAACTTCCACGGTAAGCTGCTCCCATATCCGGTCTGCCGTATAGACGGGAATTTTGCGGGAAAGCCCCAGGGCAAGGCACGCCCGACCGCCTAAAGACAAACCAAGCGGCCTGGCAGTGGGTACAAGTGCGGCGGCCAGTGCTGCATCCTCTGCAAGAAACGGGACCGTCTCCACGGCGGACTGCGTGATTTGATTTAGAACCGACCAGGAATTGTGGCCGTCGCGGGCGAATCGGGAAATCACCTCCGACAGGTTCACAGCGGAGATGCAACTCTCGCCGATTTTTTCGGCCACGATCTCGTGGCCGGCTTCGCGAAACATGTAGGCGAGAAGTGCAGAAGCATCGAGGGCGATCATTCGGATGCCGCCTCCCGGCGTCTTTCTGCGATCAGTTCGTCTACAACTGCCTGCGGCTTTTGATTTCCATAAAGCCGGCCCACCCATTCCTGCAGAGCCGATGCAGATGCGCGCGCTTCATCGGCAAGGCTTGCTTCGGTTAAAATCACCCGCACCTCCGCCTCCATACTGCGCCCGGATTTTGCCGCGCGCAGCCGCAGCCGGTCTCGCACCTCGTCGGGCAGGTTTCGAATCGTTAAAACCGCTATATCAGGGCTCCTTTCGACAATCGTATCGTGATCGTTACGTTCAAGCCGAAAGGAAACACATAGTATGAAAGCATTGCTGTCAATGAAGGGGCAAGCTTAGGCGACCGCATATCCACCGGTGACGAACCGGTCCGCATCGTCGAGCAACTCGGCGACAAGGCTGTTCGGCACTGTCCTGCTTTGGGCCAGGCTGATGCCTTTCATGATCAGGGACGCATCCTGCGGATCGAGCACACCGGCGGGAAGGGCCTCGCTGAAAATCCACACGCCGGCGTCCTGAGACGGCACCGGTGCGTCTTTTCCAGCCAGATCAGACGCGTTCGCCAGCAAGGCGGCCACGGCCAGGTCCAGGGCGCTTCCGGCCATGTCCTGTTCCAGCAGGACTTTTGCCGCCTTGAGCTTTTCGGCGGCCAGCCGCCGCATCCGCGACAACCCGTTATGGGTGCTTTCGTCGGCTGCGTCGTACCAGGGACGGGCACCGGCCAGCGGTGAGGCGGCGCCCAACCGGTGAAGCCCCTTTAAGGCCAAAGGATCGATGAGCGCCACGGGGATCTCCGCCGAAAGCCCTTCGGCCACCGCATCGGCTGCCGCATCGACATGGTCCAGCACCACGAACAAGCCGCCTTCGGAGGCAAAGATGCGGTCGATGCGCGGTCCGAAGGCCTGCTGCAACGCCTCGATGCACCGGGCGACAGCCGCATCCAAAGCGGGATCGCCGAAAGCGGCCGGCGCCGTTTTGCCGTCGGCGGGTCTTTCTTCCCCGGTCTCGGCCGCCTCCGCAGCCGCCCCATCTTCGGCAGCAGGTTGCTCTCCGGCCAAATCCTCGATGAGGGCGTCCAACACTTTTTTGGAGACCCCCACCACATCTTCGGTGGCCTCTTCGCCGACGACGTTGTCGAAAAGGTCCTTTTTGGTGTTCACCAGTCCCAGCACCTGCTCCTCATAGGCGCCGGCCGCCACCATGGTGATAATCTGCACCCGGCGCGACTGGCCGAGCCGGTGCACCCGTGAGTTTCGCTGCTCCAACACCGCCGGATTCCAGGGAACGTCCAGGTTGATCACCACCGAGGCGCTCTGCAGGTTGAGCCCCACGCCGCCGGCATCGGTGGAGATAAACACCTGCACGGCATCATCGTCCCGGAACCGGTCCATCAATTCACCGCGCCTCGCCGTGGGCACGCCGCCGTGAAGGCGCACGTATCCCAAATCCATCCGCTCCAGCCGGTCGGCTGCCATGCGGGTCATCCGCTCCCACTGGGAAAAGACCACGGCCTTCAAGCCGGACTGGACGCAGAGTTCCTCCAAAAGGACGGCCAGTTCATCGAGTTTCGGGGCACCCTTGGTCTCCTTGTCCACCAGGCCGGCGGCGTTGCAAGCCATCCGTGCCTGCTGCAGGGCGGCCATGAGCCGGTTTTGCTCCACAGGGGTCAAGGGGCGCCGTTTGGCGATGGAGGCCAGTTTTCCGGCGGCGGCCATGGCCGCGTCGTGAAGCTCGACCTGCTGGGCGGTCAGGGCAACATCGATGCGCTGATTGATGCGCTCGGGGAGTTGGTCGCTGACCAGGCGGCGGTCCCGGCGCAGCATGACCGGTGCCAGGCGGCGGCGCAGCAAGGAGAGGTTGCGGTATCCGAGCACTTTCCCCCTGGCGTCGGTGACATGAAAATCGACCATGTAGCGCCACAGCGGCCCCAGCACCTTGGGGTCGACCACCTGCATGAGGCTGTATAGGTCTTCCAGCCGGTTTTCCAGCGGAGTGCCGGTGAGCACGAAGGCGTACCGGCAGGGGATGGTTTTCACGGCCGAGGCAATCTTGGTGCGCCAGTTCTTGATGCGCTGGGCCTCGTCCATGACGACCAGGTCCGGTTTCAGGGTGTCGATGATCGCGGTTCGGTCGCGCAGGACCAGTTCGTAGTTGAGGATGAAAAAATCCGCGTCCCGCCGGTACTGCACCCCACGCTCCGGCGGCGGCCCCTGGACGATCTGGCTTTTAAGGTCGGTGAACCGGCCGATCTCACGGGCCCACTGCTGCTTCAGCGATGCCGGACAGATAATCAGCGTTCTTCGGACCCCTTCATGGGCCCGGAGCCAGGCGGCGGCGGCGATGGCCTGCAGGGTTTTGCCCAGTCCCATGTCGTCTGCCATCAGGGCCCGGCCGGTGCCGGCCAAAAAAGCCGTACCCTCCACCTGGTAGGGATACAATTTCGCTTTTATCCCGGGAAGCCTTCCGCGGGTGGCGATGATCTGATCACGGATTTCCGCTGCCCGGACCTTGTGGGCGGCGTCGGCCGCCAACCGCCGGGTGAATTCTGCGGCGTCTTCGCCGACAACGATATCGGGCCGATCGGCCACCAGTTCGGTAAACCGGAAGAAATCGTCGGGAATGCGGCCTTTGAACCGGCCCGAGGCATCGAAGAGCCGGTTCAGAATGGCGGCCAGGTCGTCGGCCAGGGCCGGGGCGCGTCGGACCTGGAGCCGAGGTGCGTCTTCCACGTCCCAGGCCAGGTAGACATAGGATGCCGGCGGCGGCTGTTTCCGGATCCGGGCATAGTCCCGATGCTTTTTCAGCTTGTGCAGCACCGCCTCGATGTGTTTGCAGGTCCCAAGATGGTTGTTTAAAAAATCCGGACAACTGCAGATGTTGGCGCGGCCCTGGAGGCTCCGGATGGTCACCCGATAGGTATTAGAATAATGGGTGGCCGAACCGCTGGATTCCGCCTGCCATGTGCCGAACCAGGGTTTGCCGGTAAGATGCTTGACCTGCACCTCGGTTCGACCGCGTTTGATCCGGTCTTTGACGGCGGCATCGGCGGCGGAGACGATCTGCTGCTCGGTTTCATCTTTTTGATCCGCGAAGGCGCACAGGGCAGCAATCTGGTGGCGGCACACCCGGTTGCGGCTCTCGCGGCATTCACAATCGAAGACGAGGCGGCCCTGGTCGTCGAGGTCCATGGACACCCGCAGCGGCGACTCCTCGCGGTCGTCTTCCACATCGGCCCAGAGCCGATCCTGGCTCTGGTCGATTTCCATCACGCGCTTGTCTCTGAAGTCGCGCAGCCCCTTGGCGACGATGGCCGCCGTGGCGATCTCCCGAAGGGCGTCGTGGTCGAAGAAAAACGGATCTTCATAGCGGGGTTCGACGGTAAAAGGCATGGCGCATCCTTTGATAAGTTAAATGTGGTTTTCTGCGAACGGGATTTTACATGATGCGGCCATGGATGTCACGCCCCGGATCGCGCCTGGTGGGTCTCTGCGGCCGAGCATGGCCGATACCATTTCCGATCGACTCCAAGGCGCTCCAGTGCCTTTCCATGACTCGAAAAATTGGTTTGATTCTCGGCTTTGATTTAACCTGCTATATACTATTTGGAGAGGACATGAGCTTGAAATCAAGCACTTCGAAACCGTATGGTGAGCCTTGCTTTTAAAATCAAGGGTATTAATGGTAACAGTGCCCGCGGAATAGGACAATAATACGTTGTAATACCGAAGTATTACGATGGTCTGGAACGCAGCCCATCAGGATCGAGCACGATAGCAAATATGGTCAACACGGCCTTTTCATGCTTCATGTAAAAGTAAGACCGGCGACTAGGTCCGTTGCTGGGCAACCACTTCAAGATGTCCTTGATTTTCACCTCGACCTTTCAGACGGCCTTCAACGACAATGCCGCCATTACCTTTCTCAGCCTTCTGATACCAAGCTTCATGAGACAGCCTCAAATATGCCGTAGCCGCCTATGCGATGGCTGAATAGGATTTACAAAAGTGCCCAAAATGGGCAGTTTGGGGCTTGTCAGCGGGAAATTTGAATAGTAATAAATATCATTTACAAGAAAGCTTTGATACGAACGAAATGATGGGCGCTCTAAAATTTCCGTAAGATCCCCGAAGCCCTTTTCACAACTCGCAAAAAAGTCACAAGATGGAAAACCCCACGCTTCCGTTTGATCCGGAACAGTACGATGCGCACCGGAATTCGATTGCGGTTGTCATGGCGCACTTTTTCCTTCGCTATCTCAACCTGCTCTACCGGGAGTTTGAGGGGGATCTCCTGTTGCCCATGGTGCTCGGTGAGATCGCCCATCACAACATATTTCGGTTTTTTTCCCGCAAGGGCGACAGCGTCGAAGTCAATGAGAAAGCGGCGAATTCCCCGGATCGGAGGAAGCACCTCGAGCCCACGAACGCGTATTCCATCAGCCAGGCAACGGGGATTCCCCGGGAAACCGTCAGAAGAAAGATCGACAAACTGGAAAAAAAAGGGTGGGTCGTTAAAAACGACCGGGGGGAAGTCTTCTTTTCCCCAACGGTCAGTGATCATTTCACCAAAGACTTCAATAAAAAGATCCTTTCCGAGCTTTTAAGTACAAGTGAAACCATTCGGAATCTATTAAAACCGGACTCAAAAAAACCAGGAAAATGACATGAATCAAGACAAACCGGAATCGTCGGGAAAGATCACCCGTCGGCAGTTTTTGGTGGGTTCGGGCGCACTCGGTGCTTCGGTTTTCCTGCCGGGAACCCTGCTTGCAATTGAAAACACGATTCCTGATTCAAAAGGATTTCTCGTCGTCGATCTGAAAAAGTGCCAGGGCTGCGGCACGTGCATGATGGCCTGCGCCCTTGCGCATTCCGGAATCGCATCCTACAGCCTGTCGCGCATCCAGATCCAGCAGGATTCATTTACGAACTGGCCCGATGACGTGTCGATGGCCGTTTGCCGCCAATGTCAGGATGCCCCCTGCGTGGCGGTCTGCCCCGTAAGGCCGATCAAAGCGAACAAGTCAAACCCCAGGCAGGGCAACGTCCGCATGATCGACCAAAGCCTTTGCATCGGCTGTAAAATGTGCCTGACCCGCTGTCCGTTCACACCCAGCCGCATCCAGTGGAATGTCGAGCTGCAAAAGTCTCAAAAGTGCGACCTGTGTGCGGACACGCCGTACCTGGAAGAAAAAGGCGGCCCCGGCGGTACCCAGGCCTGCGTCAAGGTCTGCCCGGTGAACGCCATTGCATTCACGACAAAAATGCCGGATCAGGGCAGCGACGAATCCTATGTTGTCAACCTCCGAGGCCACGCTTGGTCGAAACTCGGAATGACCACCAAGTGAGGAAGATTTCATGACGCTCTACGGTTACGCCGGAAAAATACTTCGGCTGGACATGACCCACCGGAAAGCCATCGCCATCGATACCGAACCGTATCGGCGATGGGGCGGGGGGCACGGCATGGGCGCCGCGCTTTTCTGGGACTATTGCAAGGACAAGACCATCACGGACGGCCGCCACCCGGCCAATGTCTGCTGCGTCATGACCTCTCCCCTCTGCGGGACGATCGTGCCGTCTGCGGGCGGACGTTGCGAGGTGGTCGGCGTCGGTGTGGGCCAGTACCCCGTCTCCTGGTTTACGCGCACAAACTTCGGCGGTCGATTCTCGACCATGCTCAAATACGCCGGGTGGGACGGGATTGTGATCGAAGGCAGGTCAGACAGCCCCGTATGGGTCGACATCCGCGACGGTCAGGTGATCTTCCACGATGCCCAAGACCTGTGGGGGAAGGATACCTGGGCCACGCAGCTGGAGATCCGGGACCTCATCAAAATTCGGCGCGGCACGAAAACCCACTGGCGGGACCTTCAGGCGTTGCCATTGGCGAAATCTGATGACCCGCCGGGAGAGGATTTCGGCCGGACGACCCAGAAGCCGGCGATCCTTTGCATTGGACCCGCGGGGGAACACCAGACCTGCCACGCCGCCTTGATCCACGACGCCGGAAACGGGGCCGGTCAGGGAGGGCTCGGGGCGGTATGGGGATCGAAGAACCTGAAAGCGATCAGTGTCCTTGGCACCGGCGGTATCCAGGTGCACGACCCCAAGGCCCTGCTTCGGGCCCGCATGATCACCAAGGAAAAATATGTCACCCGCTGGCAGGCGCCTGACTTTCAGGCCTGGACACGCATCGGCCGGCTGCCCAACCCGATCATCCAGGCCGCACCGCCGACCGATGAGCGCCGCCCCCAGTCCTGCCAGGGGTGCATCAACGGCTGCCGGTCGCGCTACAACGTGGGCTACGGCAATGAGTCCGCCTGCCAGGAAACCTTCTGGTACGGGCCGTATGTCCGCAAGGTCGCCAAAAGCCGGGCGGAGGACACCGAAATCAATCTCAAGGGGGCCGACATCGTCCAGAAATACGGGCTCAATTCCTTTGTGTTACAACCCGGCCTGCATTGGCTCGAGCACCTGTACGAAGACGGTGTCCTCGGCCCGGGCCGGCCAATCCCCTCGGATCTTCCGTGGGAATCCATCGGGACGCTCGATTTTGCGGAAAAAATCGTCCGTGCCTTGTCCACGCGGACGGACATCGGTGCAGACTTGGCCGACGGATGGGTGCAGGCGGCCTTGAAGTGGGGACGGGAGGAGGACCTTCACACCGGTGCGCTCCAGTTTTCCTACTGGGGCGTTCCGGAGCACGGCTACGACCCCCGGGCCGAGCTCGAATGGGGTTACGGCAGCCTCATGGGGGACCGCGATACCAATACCCACTGTTTCAACTACATCTTCACCAATGTCAGCGCGGCCTTTGCCTTCGGCAAACCCCTTCGGATCGGGGCGGAAGAAATGGTCAACCTGCATGCCAAAAAGATGTCCCCCTATGCCAAGGACCGGCCCGAGGTGCTCGATTACAGCGACGCCAACATGTACTCGGAGGCGGTTGCACAGATCGTCCGCTGGCAGCAGCATTACTGCCGGTTCTATAAGAATTCCGCGTTGTACTGTGATTTAAAATGGCCTGATTTCGTCAATACCAATGTCCCGGATCTCGAAGGCGCCACTGCATCGCCGGACGCCGGAGAGCAGGTGTTCTGGAATGCGGTGACCGGCGACACCCTCCGCTTCGAGGACGGGATTGAAATCGGGCGCCGGATCTGGAACCTGGACAACGCCATCTGGGTGCTCCAGGGAAGACACCGCGACATGGTGCATTTCGCTCCCTATATCTACAAAACCGTATACAACAAAGGCGAAGTATTTCCATTTTTCATGTGGACCTGCCGGGATGACGATGGGAAATGGCATTACAAGGATCTGATGGGCCGTTCGATGGATAAAGCCAAATTCGAAGAATGGAAAACCATCTTTTATCGGCTCGAGGGCTGGGACACGAAGACAGGCTGGCCCAAACGAAGCACGCTTGAACAGATGGACATGGGGTTTGTGGCCGATGCGCTTCAGGCGGCCGGCCGATTGGGGGAGGAAGCGTCATGAACTTTTCTTTGTCCCAGCCCAGCGAGCCCCTGTCCCGCAAGATCCTGAGCCCCGTCCCCTTCAAGGATCGTTTTCCCGCCGGCCGCCTGAAACCGCCGGTGGGAATCCTGCCCGGCGATGTGCGCAGCCTGCCGGAGCTGCACCTGTTTCTTGAGCCGGATGTCGCCTCTCTTCCCGGCATCAACTTGAAGGCCCTTGCAGAATGGGTCGAGGTGAGCATCGGCGACAAGGAGCTGGCGGAAGCGATTCGGGCCATTGTCGACACCGCGGTGAATTACGTCGAGGACTGTTTGAGAGTCTACGAGGCAGTGGGGGTTCGACTGGATCAGGCACGCGGAATCATCAAGGAGAATGCGGTATGAAGATCTTGCTCGCGGCGCTGTTCTGCCAGCTCGTATTTTGTAGTCATCTGACTGCGGCCCAACAGACGGAAATCACCGGTGCCGTGGCGTATACCGAAACGATGCAGTTCGACTACAGAAAGGACGGAATTCGGAACCGGGTGCAGTTCTGGCTCGAATTCAAAGGCAGCCCTGCTGTGGGCAAGGCCGGGGACGCGGGGTACAGACCCGAATCGGGGGCCATATATTACTATCTTGTCGACATGGACAACAAGAAAACCGTCGACAATTGGCTCATGGGGTTCAGCATGATGGAAGGGCCGCCGCCCAGCGGCCCCTATCCCATGACCGGCATCGAAATCCGGGCAAATCAGGCGACGTTTACGGCTTTCGGCATGAAGTGGACCGTCATCGACGGCGGAGAAGGCTATGCCAAGGATACGGTGAAGATCGATGACGGATTCAGAAAAAGAGAGATGAAGCTCTATGGCGGCGATTTTAAAATCGTCGATGCCGAAATAGAAGCACACGCCGCATATCAGGATTGCGTGAAATGTCATGAAGAGCCAACCATGGCGATGCGGGCCAAGGGGGGCAAGCACAATACGGTGGGCTGCGGCGACTGCCACGACGGCCATCCCCCGGAAGTAAAAGAGCCCTACAGTGAATGTATGGATTGCCATGAACCGCATTCGGACGAAATGACCGAAGATGCCTGTAGCCAGTGCCATCGGGCTCATACCGCCTCCGAGGTCACCTACGCCTATAATGTGCCCTCCCGGTATTGTCATGCCTGTCATCGGGATGCTGCAAATGACCTGTCGGCGAGCCGCAGCAAGCACAGCGACATTGCCTGCGCGCTCTGCCATCAGGAACAGCACGGTGCATCATCCACCTGCCAATATTGCCATGGCGGGACCCATCCGCAGCATGTAATGAAGAAAACCGACATTTGCGCGGCGTGCCACCACACGGCCCATGACTTGGAAAGTGGGCGTACGAAATAAGAGCGCCCGGCAATTGGCCGGAAAAGAGAAGAAAGAAAAAAGATACCCTTCGGAGCTGAAGGAAAGGAGAATACGGCCATGGGCAAAGAAAAAACCCAAACAAACCCCTCCCGCCGGCGGTTGTTGAAAGGCGCTTGGGCCCTGTTGGCAGGCGGCGTGATCGGCTGCGCATCCTTCGATTTTTCCGCGCCGTCGAAAAAATCAGCAGAAAAACCGCCGCAGCTTCCATGGGAGTGGGCCCCGATCGATCCCATGGAAGCCGGTGTACGTGCGTACCATATCTATCTTGAAGCCGGAGGTTGAGGCAACGGGGCCTGGCTGGGGGTCCTCGGCCTTTTGAAAGATTCGGTGGGTTATCCCTGGACGACCATGCCGGACCATATGTACAGTCATTTGTCGGCTGGCTATGGTGGCCAGGGAACACTGTGTGGCGCACTCGGCGTTGCCTCCCAATATTTCAGTATGGTTGCCTATGACCAGGAGAAAACCCACGTCAAAATGATTGATGAGTTGTTTCAATGGTACAGCCGCACCGACTTTCCCACGCAGCGATTCGACGACATCTGCCATTTTCCGAACCAAGTGAAACGAAACGCCAAAACCCCGCTGTGCCATATTTCCGTTTCCCAGTGGACCCTGGCGGCCGGGGCCACGGTGACCTCCAAAGAAAAAAAAGATCGCTGCGCCAAGGTGACTGGAGAGGTGGTCTATCAGGTGGTAACGATGCTCAACCTCTATGCAGAGGGTCGATACCAGCCCCGGCACTACCCGTTTGAAGAAGAGAATCAGACTTGCCTGATCTGCCACGGTGTGGCCGACATGTGGCACGACAAGGACGGCATGAACAACCAGCAGGGGAAAATGGCCTGCATTCACTGCCACCAGGCGCTTTACAAATAGCCTTTTCCGGGAAGGATCTGCACTTGTCTACCCGCAGCTTTCTCCAACCATGGCTCTTTTTATTCGCACTTCTGTTTGCATGCAGTTTGGCGGGACCGATCTGCGGATTTGCCCGAACCGGCACCGGCGAGGCCAATAGAGGTGTCGAAATTCAACCGGAGCTCGCTGAGGGACGCCCGATTCATCTCGTGTACATTCATCTGGTAGCATCCACGGGCGATCCGGCAAAAGATGAAGAAGTAAAAAACCAGGTGGTCGATGCTTTTGCGGTTGATAAAGGGGACACCTTTCGCCAGCTTGTCGCCGAATTCGGGCTGAAACGGGTACGACAGCTTGCTTCGGTTCAATCGGCAGCGTTGAAGCTGTACCAAACGGTGCCCAGCGGCCAGGTGGTGGTGGCCATATGGGTCACACCGGTGGAAGAAGCGGCAATCGTTCCCCCGAAAGCCAAGGGCATGCTGCCCACCGGCAACATCCGGGACTTTCCGACCATTTTTGAAAACGACCGCTCTAAGTTCGTCTTCACCCTGAATGGCGGGGCCGGCATATTCAGCGACACCGATCCCTGGTTTGGTGGATACGGCCAGGCCTTTAATGGAAGTAACCCAACCGCCGAAGATCCCCTGGGATCCGGAACCTCGACATGGATCGAAGGATATATCGAACCCGGTTTCGGCGGAATCTTTCAGCTTTCCGATACCCCGCTGTATCCCTATGGTGCAGTGTCCTATCTGATGTCCGGGTCCGATGGTCATGATATATACAACGCCGGCACTCGCGGCTACGGAGACTTCGAAAAGCTGTATGCAGGAGCGATTTGGGACTTGCCGGGCAAAAATGCTTTGGTGGATGTTTCCATCGGCAAGCAGGTCTATCAGCTTCGAGACGGTTTTTTGCTTTCAAAGATTCCGGTTTCCACGTCGATCGGTGAGCGCGCCGCCCTGTACCTCGGGCCTCGCCTGACCTCGGAGAACACTGTCCTGGCCCGTGCCAAGGCCTTTGGCTTCGGCCTGGATGCGTTCCTGATCGAACCGAGCGAGATCGATGAAATTGAAACAGATACCCAATTGTTCGGGGTGAATTTGCAATATCAATTCGGCAATATCAATCCGGCCTTCACCTATTTCTACGTCCCTGAAACAAAATCCATATACCGGACGCCGGACGGCCGCCTGCTGCCCCGGGAAGGGCTGCGGACATTTAACCCGAGCCTGTCGATGACGACACTTTTCGGCCTGAACGGATCGTGGATCAAGGCAGAGTATGCCTTTCAAAACCACGAGGATTTCGATATGTCGGCGCAAGCCGGATATGTCTGGGCCGGATATCAGGCGCAGCAGTTTAAGTGGCGACCGGCCCTCAGCTACCGCTGGTCGATTTTTACCGGGGACGATCCCGACACGCAGACCTTTGAGCGATTCGACCCGTTGTTTTCGGGGGGGCTGGGCAACTTCCTGCCGGGGATCGTTTTCAGCAAAGTCTACAAGAATGCCAATCTGATCACGAACAGGGCCACTTTCAGCGTCAAGCCCGATGACACCCTGGAACTGATCCTTGATTATTTTCATCACCGGGCCGATGATTTGAACAATCTGGGTGGCATCGGGCCGCTCCAGACCCTCCAGTCCAAGGACATCGGGCAGGAATTGACCCTGACCGCATTCCATTACATCGGAAAACATCTTTTCTTTCAGGGGATCGCGTCTGCCGGCATTCCCGGAAAGGCAATAGAACAGGCCTTGGGGGACCGTGTAGAAAATTGGTATACACTGCAGGCCGCGCTCTATATGTTCTTCTGATGAGGAGACACGAAATACTCCATTTCGACATTTCCATTGTATCAATTCTAACCCCTTGTGATTTGATTCATGAGCCCAATCCCCGTCAACGCTGCTGTTCGGACAACCCCGGCCGAAAATCTTGTCACCCCGGATCATCGCCGAAGGTGGAGATCTCTGCTGGTTTTTTTGTTTCTGTGCACGATGATCGCCCCTGCGGGCGGTATGGCCGCGGACGCTTCTCCGGCAGAAAAGCCGGAATCTTTAGAAACCCAGCCGGCGATACCGACGGGGTTGGCCGAGCTGATCCCCAAAGCCGCCGCATTGAACGAGCGATTGGCGCGCTTGACGCGTCAGCTTGCGGCCATGCCGAACGGCAATCAGATCGAATCCCAGCTGTACTCCCTGGAAGCGAAAGTGGACGCCTTGGCCATGAAAATGGTGGAGACGAAACAGCAGGATCGTCTGCAGTATGAGGGGCTGCTGGAATTTCTCGGCCGCATCGAGGCGGTGAATATGAACCTGGTCGGTTTCAACGAGCCGCTCACCGCAGAACTTCGCAAGATCGATCAGTGGCGCAGGGATTGGCAGTCTGAGTCGACATACTGGCAAAAATGGAGATTCAGTGTCGGTAAGGATCTGGATCTGCCCATGGTGCAGACCGCTTTCGATGGTGCGATGCAAACCATCACCACTGCCCGGGCGCGCATTCTCCGGCAGATGCAGCCCATGATGGCCGCCCAGAAGCAGGCCTTCGACATCCAGGTGCGCATCGACGAAATGCGGATCGAACTGGAGTCCATGATCAAATCGACCCGCGGTGAATTTCTGCACGATATCTCCCCTCCGATGTACAGGCCCGACTTTTTCTCCCAGTTCGGCAGCTGGTTGGCCTATGATCTCATTTCCGGTCTGGCCGGGGCCTCGATTCCGAGCCGGGAGTTTTTTGTTCGCAGCAGCTGGGTGATCGCTCTTCAGATTTTCCTTTCCGTATTCATTGCCTACGGGATTCGCAGATCGGAAACGATCCGGGAAGGGACCGAGTCGCTGCGTTTCATGCGGCGCAGGCCCCATGCGGTGGGTTGGCTGATTGCAGCCGCCCTGTGCTACAGCTTTTACGGACAGATGCCGGCACTGTGGCGGCTGTCGATGGAGGCCATCATCTTGACGACCACGGCCCGGTTGATGGCCCAAATGGTCGAAGACCGACGCCGGGTCGCGATGGTCTACGCACTGGTGGCCATTATCCTGGCCACGCGTTTGCTGCTCAGTATCGAGTTTCCTCCGCCCCTGTTTCGCCTCTTCCTGGTCACGATCGCCGCCGGCTTGGCCATCTTGTGCGTGCGTTTTTTGTGGCGCCCTTCAACACCCCGAAAATCCCGCATTTCGACCGCCATATTGGCCGGCATGGCCGCCGCAGGCACGGCCGCTGCATTGCTCGAAATTGCCGGTTACAGCGCCCTGGCCCGGCATATTTTCCAATCCTCGCTGACGACCGTATTTATCGTGGTCCTGGCTTGGCTGGCGATGCAGCTGGTCCGCGGGTTGCTGGAGTCTACACTCCGGAGCCGGACCGTCCAGAAGATTCCCTTTTTGCGGACCCAGACCGTTACGATCATCGACCGCACCGCCAAACTGCTTAACCTGTTTGTCCTGCTGTTGTTTTGCGGTGCCGTGCTGGAGGCCTGGCGGGTCTTTACCACTTCCTGGGACCTGATTTATCGGTTGTTCACCTTCGGTGTTACGATCGGCTCGACCCGGGTCACCGTGGGCCTGGTGTTGGGCGCGGCGGCCTGCCTGTACGGTGCCCTGCTCGCCTCCCGGCTTCTTCAGTTCTTTCTGATGCGCGACGTCTATTCACGGCGATGGGTCGATCCGGGCATCGGCCTGTCCATCAACCGATTGCTGCACTATGCCATTGTTCTGGTTGGCGTATTGCTGGCGCTGTCCACCCTGGGATTCGAGCTCACCAATCTGACGATTATCGCCTCTGCGCTCAGCGTCGGCATCGGGTTTGGCCTGCAGACCATCGTGAACAATTTCGTGTGCGGGTTGATTCTGCTTTTCGAACGTCCCGTAAAGGTGGGGGACATTATCCAGCTGGGGGAACAGTGGGCGACGATCCGCGATATCGGCCTTAGGGCGACCACCATTCAGACCTTCGATCAATCCGACATCGTCGTTCCCAACAGCGACCTGATCACCAACCAGGTCACCAACTGGACCCTGGCCGACCGCAACATGCGCCTGATTCTGTCTGTCGGGGTCGCTTACGGCTCGGACGTGACGTTGGTCCTCAACACGCTGGAAGAGTGCACCCGGACAAATCCGCGCATCCTCAAAGATCCGGCGCCGCTGATTTTTTTCATGGGATTCGGCGACAGCTCGCTGGACTTTCAGCTGCGGGTCTGGATCGACGATATCGATTACATGAACGTGGTTCGCAGCGAGCTCAACCAGGAGATCGATCGCCAATTTCGGGAAAAAGGCATTGAAATCCCTTTCCCTCAGCGCGACCTTCATTTTCGAAGCGTGGCGCCTTCGGCAGCCGGTATTTTCTCCGTCGGTTTGCCCCAAAAAGCGAAAACCGACGACAGTGAATAAAATCCTGAAACGAATTTTTATGACGCGACGATGTCGCTGTAGACCATCGGTCCGATGAACGAACCCCGCGAACATAGAGAAAGCGCCGAACTGGATGTTGAACAGTCTTCCGGAGGCGTGCTGCTGCTGAGGCTGTCCGGCAGCTGGAAGATGGGCTCGACGCTTCCCCGGCTGGAGAGGGTCCGGAAGGTGCTGAGCACGACGCCGGGACCCGACCGAATCGTCTTTGACACCGAAAAGATGACCGGCTGGGACAGCGGCCTGCTGACGTTTCTCAGAAATCTGTCCGACCTCTGCCGCGACAGCCGGATCACGCTCGATCTTCAGGGGCTGCCGGACGGGGTGCGACGGTTGTTGAATTTGGCCGCGGCGGTACCCTCCCGGAAAACGACCGGCCCAGCCCAGGGATCCGGCACTTTCTTTCTTTCCGGTATCGGCGGGTGGGCAGTCGATTTTTACCGGTCCTTTTTAGGGTTTCTCGATTTCATCGGAGAAGCGGCGGTCG
>Ga0272443_10003616_pt1 | contig 18008 bp, 15 predicted proteins | sample SSMAcet12_FD_193581 | JGI IMG/M metagenome (GOLD analysis project Ga0272443, IMG submission 193581) | Marine sediment archaeal communities from Little Sippewissett salt marsh, Falmouth, MA, United States - SSM-Acet-12 | ecosystem: Environmental > Aquatic > Marine > Wetlands > Sediment ... | reverse complement strand
TCCGGCCCATTGGATCCGGCCTTCTCCCCTTCCCTCTTCTTCCTGAACCTTCTGTACCCTTTTGCCCATATCACGAGCAGGGAAGGAAGGACGATCACCGATGACAGGAAGGAGTAGATGATCGCAAGGGCGGTGACCTGTCCGAACTGCTGGAGGGGGGGCATGAGTGAGAATGTCAGGAGTCCGAACCCCGCTACGGTCGTCGCTGCTGCCCCGAAGAGTGCCGTACCGGTGTTCTGTATGGTGAGCCTGGTGACCTCCTTTAGGTCGGTCGATTCTCCCATGTCCTCCACGAAACGGTGTGTTATGTGGATGCCGTAGGTTATTCCAAGGCCCACCGTCAGCGAACCGATCGTGATGGTCATCACGTTGAGCGGGATGCCGACCAGCTCCATGGTCCCGACTATCCATATGACACAGAAGGCCATGGGAAGGGTTGCTACTGTGCCCAGAAGCATGGACCTCTCCTCGATATAGAACACGATCGTTAATACGATCAGGGATACCAGCATTGTTATGACAAGGGACCTTATCTGTGAGTTGGTGATGGACTCGGTTATCACCGCTATCAGTATGGACGACCCGGTCACCCTCGTACTGACATCAGTATCGATCTCCCCCTGTAGGGGCTCCCTGTAGGATTTCAGGTCGTTGTAGAGTTCCCAGGCATCCCCGTTATCGCTCGTGAAGACGGTGAAAGTCACTGCGGTCATCGTGTATTCCCCCCCGTCGTCCCGGTACAGGATCCTCCTTGCCAGTGGGGTAAACGAATCGTAATAGATATCAAGCACGCCCTTGATGTCCTCTCTGGTGGCGTTCCTGTAGGGGAGCCCGTTTGACATGTCGAAGTGGGAGGAGTAGTCCACGACCAGGGGGTTCTGAGGTTCCACAAGTGCGAGGTTGTTGGCAGTCCATCTCAGTGAGCCGAGAAGGTAATCCACGTTGGGCCTGGTCGAGTTCCCATCCTTCTCGGTGGCTATGAACCTGGAGGTATTCCGGGAGGCCCGTTCGACAACCTCACCGAGACCCCTTATCAGGTCGGGGTCCGATATGTCACCGTACACGACGATTATGCCCGTATCTCCAGACCCTCCCAACCTGAACTCGTTCATCAGATACGATATGTCCTTTGCCTCCTCCAGGTCCTTCGGCAGAAAGTCGTTCACATCGAACGTAACCTTGCTGCCAGAGGCGGCTATGGCCATCCCCAAGGTTAAAATTAAGGCCAAACCTACCACCAACATAGGTTTTTTCTCCGATGTGAGGGCGGTCCAGACGATCGCCCTGTTGAGTGCCTTCACACCCGCGTACCCCCTTCCGTTCGCGATGGTCTCCCCCTCCTTCACCTTGGAAAATAGGTTCCAGTGCCTCTTCGCCTTCCACCTGTCCATCAGGTACTTGGCAGAGGGAACGAAGGTAAGCATTATCACAAAGCTCGATGCGATCCCCACCGCAGCCATTACACCGAACTGGAGTATCAGTTTCACGGGAGAGGCGATGTTGGACATGAAAGCGAGGACCGTCGTGAACGTCGCAAGCATCAACGCGACCCCGACCGAACCGTACATGCCCAAGAGGCTTTTTTTGATCACATTGCCCTTTCTTATCTCCTCGCGATACCTCATTGTGATATGTATCCCGTAATCTATACCAAGTCCTATTATCAGGACGGGAACGGCGGTGATCATCGGATTGGAGTAGAAGCCCATCAGGGATCCGAAACCGTACATCCATATGATGGCCATCCCGAGGACCGCCAGATTGAGCAGGACATCTATGACATTCCTGTAGATCACGGAAAGTATCAGTACCACCATGATGAATGCAATGGGGAGCAGGATGACCATCGATTCGTTGCTGGCCTCGGTGATCCTGTCGCTTACTAGCTTCATTCCCATGGGATGGAGGGAGATGTTCGTTCTTTCGTCCTGTTCGTCCACGATATTCGAGAGCTCTTTCTCGATCTCGGTGAGCTTTCCCGGGTCCTCCCCGTACATGTCGTTCAGGGTATAGTTCAGGTGTACTATCACAAGGCATCCCTTGGCGGAGAGCTTTCCATCCTCCGGAGCGAGATCGGCCGTCATGTAGTAAAGAAGGGAGAAGGCTGCCATCGAGTAATCGCTCGATATCGATCCTATCCTGATCGGGTCCACTTCCCCTCTTGCTTCCTGCGTCGTTGCGGATATCTCACCGAGCGCGGACTGCAGGTCGGCCCTTGCTTCCTCCAGATGGAGGACCACCTCCCGGTCCTCTGCATCGTCCAAGGCTCCCTCTATGGCCTCCAGTGAGGCCATGAGTTCGGGTATCAGGGCTCCAGCCGTGAACAGGTAGGAGCCGATCCTTGCCAGGGAGGTGTTCGTCTCCTCCCCCATAACGTCGTAGGATAGAAGCTCCCCGATCTCCGCCTTCAACTGCCCTTCTTCCATCGAACCGATATATCCGACGGGGGTTCCCTGATCCCTTGGTACGGGTGTGGGGGCGTCGGCGGTGTAATTGTGATATCCCTCGATGGAATCCATAAGACCAGCGAGGGCCTTTTCGACCTCGGAGGTATTCGCAAGGTCAACGTCCTCCAGTTTGCCTGGAAGCGCGGATGCACTCGCGTTTAGGTCAACAAGCGAGGGCATTATCGTAGCAAGCTGGACCCCCCGCTCCGCAAGATGTCGGGCACGGTCCACCGCACCCCTCATAGCATACAGGGCGGTGGGGGGGGAGTCGGGGTTGGCTCCCAATGCATCCCTGTCCCTCCACTCCCTGAAAGTGTCCGATGCGGATAGGTTCTCCTCGAGGTAGAGAAGATCAAGGAAAGAATCCCGGTCGATGAGGTCTCCGTCATCGGACCTTACCACGACGAAGAACTGATAACCGGTCGCGAACGAAGAATCGTAGTCGTTCCAGGCCTGCGCGACGGGCATGTCGGGCAGGAAGTCCTCGTTCTCGAACTTTTCCTCCATCGGTTTTATGGTCATCTGGAGGAGAGCCCCGGCTGTGATCAGGATAATAATTACCATAGATATCCAAGGATGGGTTATTACAAGCCTACCATACCTTTCCATGAGCATGCCGGACACCGCTTTGTGCCGGGCAAATAATGTAACTATATAAGGGTATTCTCTAAATTATCTCTCCTTTTCCGGAATTTCAACCTCGCAATCAGCCAATCTCTGGAACTTTTTGGCATCTTTTCTGGAACCGACGATATCTCCCCAGTGCATGGGCATTGCCTTCTTCGGCCCGATCAGTTTGACCGCCTCTGCAGCCTCCTCCGCATTCATGGTGTAGGTGCCTCCGACCGGGACAAGGGCCACATCGATATCCTTCAGTCCCTTCATCTCCGGTATGACATCAGTGTCCCCGGAATGGTATATCCTGTAGCCTCCGATATCCACCACAAAGCCCACCCAATCGTTCTCTTTGGGGTGGAACTGTTTCTTCGGGTTGTAGGCCCTGTGCGCCTCCACCTTCACCCCCATCACCTCCCTTTCATCTCCGGGTCTCATCGGTATTGCCCCGGGAAGCTTGGATGCGACATCGGTCGATCCGATGATGGCCGTTCTTCTCCCCCTGACCTTTGAGATGTCGTCCTCGCTCAGATGGTCGTGATGGGAATGGGTTATCAGGATCAGGTCGGCTTCCTTGGCACTCTTCAGCTTCCACGGGTCCACGTATATGACCATCCCCTCGCCCTCTATCCGGAAGCTCGCATGTCCCAACCACGTTATATGGGGTTCCATTCTATCACCTTTTTTCCACGTATCTACATGATGAAGGTGAAATAAAACGGTTTTCCCTCAGGGACGGATACGGTAACCGCATTTTGTACAATTGGCAGTTTTTCCACCGTAATCCATCCCTTTTTTCCCGCATTTGGGACACCTTATGCGGTCGAAGAAGTCCTCGAGCCATGCATCGCGGACCTCCGGCTCGTCGGCTGAGAGCGCCTTATGCAGGCTCTCCTTCTGTGACCTGGTCCTGGCCAGTTCCTCGAGCCTCTCCCCCCAGGGTTCCTCGGGTTTTGCCTCACCCTCGTCCTCATCGGGCCTTATCATCGCGGCAAGCGGAAATGCACCGAGCAGTCCGCCCAGATGGGCCGCATGGGAGATGTGGTCGTTGGTGCCCGCGAAGACCAGTACGGTCTCCATTCCCCCGTAGATCATGAATATGAGCGATATGGGCCATTTGCGTATCAGGATGAGGGGGAAGAACACCTCGTCCTTCGGGTACAGGAACCAGTACCCTCCGAGAAGCCCGAAAACGGCTCCGGATGCCCCTATTGAGACGATATCCATCCGCTGCCCCAGAGCCTCGAAAGGGGAGAGTATCAGGACCACCGCGTGGGCGATGATCCCCGACCCTATGAAGAGCAGAAGGTACCGCTTCCATCCGATCTTGCCCTCCAGCTGCATCCCCAGGAAAAAGAGGGGCAGGAAGTTGGAGATAAGATGAAGGAAATCGCCGTGCAGGAAGATCGGTGTGACGAAACGGTGGACGGAGTAGTTGTCCACGATGTCATCAGGATAGAAACCGAGGTCCCGTATGATGCTGTTTTCCACCTCCATGAGGTCCAAAAAGAACACCACGGCCGATATCACCAGGATGGATCCCGCAAGCACCATTGAGCAGGAATAGTCCCTCTTCCAGGGCAAATAGACGGTGAGGAACAGGGAGATGATTATCCCCGATAGAACAATTAGGGACCAGATATCATCCGGAAGGGGGGATACCATTCACTTTCCCCCCTCTGGAGTTTCCCCCTCCTCGTTCATCTCTCCTTTCATTATCCTGGTGGAGGATATCGGGCTTCCCTTGGCACCTAGGACCATCTTCACTTTATGGACCCTGAGGGGTTTTAAACCTCCCCTGAGCCTCTCCTCGTTGATCTTTATCGCTGTTTTCTCGGTCTCTTCGGACACAACTATTCCGTCGTAATCCCCTGTCAGCGTGGGTCCGTATGGATCGGAAAGGGGTTGTATCTCATAGGTTACTCCGTACCTCCCCGACAGTTCATCCAGATAATCACCCAGCATCTCATATCTCACCCCATACTCTGCCACCTCCCTTTCCCTCATCTCTCCCGCCATCCTATCATTGGTCAATCCAACGTAGACGGTTGATGCGATCCGGAAGGCCTCTTCGAGCAGTGTCCTGTGCCCCCTGTGAAGGGGCCAGAATGTTCCTCCGATGCATATACGCTCCTTCACTTTCTCCATACGGGAGATCACCATCTCTAGCTATTTGCGAGTACCAGGATCCAGAAGAGGATCAACAGCGCGGTCCCGATGATCGGCAGATAAGTCCAGAGCTTTTTTCTCTTTAGCATCTTTTCCCACTCCAGTCTGCAGCTTTCGGAACATGTCTCCCTGTCCGCCGGTATGGAGACACCGCAGTTCAGGCAGTGTTTGTGCTTCGGTATTATCTCCTTAGGTCCGCTGGTCGCCTTATCGGTGTAAATGGACCTTTTCTTTTTCTTCTTTCCGCTCTTAGGGGACTTCTTTGCGAGCATCATGTGCCTTCCCCCTTGGTAGTCACGACGGTACCATCGAAGGGCTCACCGGAGAGGCATCTGCCCAAAGCATCGAGGTCCCTGCCGTCCAGTATGGCCGTATCGATCCCAGCCCTGTGGATGATCTGGGCGGCAAGCGGGTCCATGACCGAGTGGGAACCCGCCTTCTTGTCCGTGCGGGAGACCAGTTCAAGAAGCTCCTCCGTTGTCAACCGGTCCAGCCTTCTCGCATCCGGGTTCTTTTTGGGGTCCGACGTGAAGGCACCGGGGACCGCGGTAAGGTTGACGAAGAGGTCTGCACCCCACATCTCCGCGATCAGGGCGGAGACGGTATCCGTGGTGTGGCCGGGATGGGTCCCACCACCCACGGTCAGACCATGGGTGCGTACGGAAAGGAGCCCCTCCTCGAGCGTCCCGAACGGGACAGGATACGAGTACCCTTTTAGGGCCCCTATCAGAAGTCGGGCATTGACCCGTGTCACCGATATGCCAAGCCCGTCCAGGGAGGCCTCGTCCATACCCAGCCGTCTTCCCATATCTATGTAATCCCTGGCGGTTCTGCCCCCGCCGGTCACGATGACGAACCTGGCCTCGTCCCTTCGGGAGAGTACAAGGTCCGCTAACCCCGCAAGGTACCCGACATCATCATTTCCCGGGACCATTACGGAGCCACCCAGCGACATGACTATCTTCTTCAACCGGAGACCTCCTGCGGATGCCTGATACGGCCGATACCAGATATATGTAGTGGTCTATAGCAGCTCCGAAAGATCGTCCGATCTGGCCGTCTGCTGTCCCTGGGGGACGGCCCCTGGAGGAGCCCCCTGCTGCTGCGGCATCGGCTGTTGTGGAGCACCCGTCTGAGGCTGCTGTTGTGGAGCCCCCTGCTGCTGCGGCATCGGCTGTTGTGGAGCACCCGTTTGAGGCTGCTGTGGTGGAGCCCCCTGGATTGGGGCCGGGGGTAGCTGGGCTTGCTGCGGAGCAGGGATCTGCTGAGAGGGGGGCAGCGTAGGCTGCTGACCGCTGGGGAGTGTGCCGGCACCTCCGAATATATCGTCAAGCCCGCCCTCCTGCGGCGGCAGGGCCGGACCCGCGGCGGGTGCCGGGGCCATCGCAGGTCTGGTGGTCTCGATGGATGGCAGGTCCCCGTATAGGTCCTGATCCTCGTAGAGGCTCCTTTGAAGCTCCTCGGCCTGTTTTCTCTTTTCTTCCTCCTCCCTTGCCTTTCTCCTGTTGTTGTATACGTATGCTCCAAGCAGCCCAAGGATCAAAAGCAGGATGATCAGAGCCACTACGATGATTATGATGATGTTGAGCGGCTCCTCGTACCACTCCTTCTTATCGTCCGGAGGTTTGGAGACGAACTTGTCCAGGGGCGCGTAGTCCTCGCCGTCGATGACACCGTCGTCGTCCGAGTCATTGTTGTTCGGGTCCGTCTCATTTCTGTACTCGTCTATGTTCTTCATCTTGTCCCCGTCGGCATCCTTATCGGCATCCGTAGGGTCGTAGGGGTCCAGATCGTTGTCTATCTCCCACTGGTTTGGCAACCCGTCGTTGTCCCAGTCCTCCTCGTCCCTCTCGCCGTTGACGGTGATATTCACTGTGGCGGCTATGTAATTAACCCCGCTCTTGTCGTATGCCCTGCAGGTGACCTTGTACGTACCCGCCCTCAGGAAGTCCCAGTAGACGGAGTGCCCTACCGCGTCCTCCTGGAAACCGTCACTGGCATCGAAGTCCCATATGTAGGTGAGCGTGTCGTTGTACAGCTCGTCGGGGTCCCTGGATTGACCCACGGTGAAGCTGTGATGATAGAGTATGGGGAACTCCTGCCCCTCCTCGGGCTCGTATATCGTGAGGAGGTCTGGTGGGTCATTCACATTGATAATGATTATCTCCAGGGGAAGCACGTTGACAAGGCTCGCCTCGTCCTGGTCCGTTATGATCACCTCCGTCTTGGTGGAGGGGAAAGTTGGTTCCCACGTTGAGAAGTACTCGTACTTCCCCTCTGCAGTGAACTCCAGGTAGGCCTTGAACGGGTCCCTCGGGTCCAGGGATAGGAATGTCATGTTCCTGGAGGTCAGGTTGCATCTGTAGGATAGGCCATCCTGTATCCCTATATCGGCATCGTCGTCGTAGGTCCTGATCGTGAGGTTGAAGACCTCATGCTCCCATACGTGGAAAACGATCCTCTCGTGGATGTGTCTCGGGAGGTCGATAGTGGTCGTGCCGTTGGAGATCGACACGAAGTAGGGCTGGTCGTTCTCATCGGTGACATTGAACCAGAGGACCTGGGACACGTTCGCATCACCGTCGTCCACCCACAGTGTTACCATGTGTGGGCCCACCTGTTCGTTCCTCGGGAACCATTCGATCTTCCCGTCCCTTGTGCAGGTGAGCCATTCCCTGTCGGATTCCTCCTCGTATTCGAAGGTGTAGTTGAGGAGTACGCCGCTCTCGTCGCCGTCGGCCGCGTCGGACGCCTCTATGTAGGTATTGCCGAAATCGTCCTGACTCAGCTTGTACTGAAAGTCATCGTCAGGTTTACCCTGAGGGGGGATCACAGGCGGGTCGTTGACCGGCAGGATCTGGACGAGGAACCTTATCTCCTCGGAGTAGAGGACCCCGTCGAACGCCCTGAAGGTCACATATTTTGATTCGCTAGGACTGCCCTTGTGGTACTTGTTGGGTTCCGGGCTTATCCTGAGGGACCAGTCCTCCGGGTGGGAGTCCGAACCGTTGACGAGCCTTGCCGTGAACATCTCGTTCTCCTGGAAGGTTCCCCATGTGGTACCCCTCTTCATCGATATGTTCATCAGGGCACCGTCGGCATCGTAGAACCAGTCGTACACGTCCTCGAAATAGGTCACATGGTCCTCCAGGATCGTCAGGTTGGTGGAGACCCCCTCGCTGAGTACAGGATGCCTGTTGTACTGTGAGACGGTCAGTGTGAAGTGATCGTTCACCACAGCGCCTCCCTCGTCATACATGGTTATGTTGATCCTGTACTCACCGGCGGGGACGGTCTCGGGAACGGTAAGCTGGAACTCGTAATAGGCCTGGGAGGTGTCGGATTCATCGTAACCTGTGGGCCTGGCGTAGTTGACATATCCCCTCTCGACCGGCCTCAGGTCGGCAACGAATGCCCTGAGGTCCCACGCACCGTCTCCGTCGCGGACGGTTATGTTGATCGTTGCGACCTCGGCACCGTTGTTCCTTACCGGTAGAGGCGACTGGACCGTGATGACCAGCTCCGGCGGTTTATCGGCGGGATAGGCGGACCTCCTTGCGTATATCGCATCCCCCACCCAGACGACGTCGTCCAGGCCCTCCGCGTCATTGTCGAAGTTACCCAGTGCTACCGCCATAACCGCGGTTGCGGGAAGGCTGTCCGGAGATTCCCACTTCCTCAGCTCGGTGAACTTGGAGGGTGTGTTCGGATTGTAGTTCCTCAGGGCCGTAATCCCCCACCCCTCGATCCCGTCGTAGGGGCTCGGGTCCCTGCTCTGGTCCTGCTTGGTGAAACCGATCAGGTCGTCCACGGAGGTCGCGCTATTGTTCAGGTTCCCCACCGCCAGGCCCCTTATCTGATAGTTCCACTGCTGGGTGTATGCCTCGTTTGAGTTGGCATCATCGAATGCCCTATCACCCTGGTCGGGCCTGGGGAGCTGGCGTACCAGGTACAGGGACGCGTCGGAGTACTCGTTGTTGAAATTCGAATTCACGGATACCACTATGTCCTTGTAGGAAACCCCGGAGAAGTGACCTGTTGCCAATGCATAGGGATATGACGGAAAGATACCACCCCTCGTTATCTGCCCCAGATTGACCGGGTTCCCGTAGGTGGATCCTGAGCCCGAATGCCACATGATGAAAAGGGTTGTCTCGAGGACGGACCCGCTCCGCTCCCCGCCGACGGTATAAACGATGTCCGGGTACCCGAGCACCTCGCCCCCCGCCGAGTCGTCCATCTCGGTCACCGATATCTGACCCCAGATGTAGGCGGAGGTGAAGGCATGCCGGTATATGTCGAGCCCGGACAGACCTGCAGGGTCGTAGATCACCGCGGAGATCTGCAGCCCCTCCCCTCCGTTTCCCGCGTTGCCGTCGGTGTCCCTGTTGTAGTGGACAACCGTGTCCACGTAACCGTCAGTGTCTATGTCGGCCACGTCCATGTCGAAGACACCATCATGGAAATACCACCAGTGGTGCATGTGGATCGCGTCGTCGTACACGTAGGAATCTTCAAGTGTGAAGGCCCCCCCGTCGTTCTCTAGGTAGAACACCGTCAGGTCCCCGATGGTCGGGCCCTGTTGGGAGTTCACAAGATCGTCTGCCATGTAGTAATATTCCTGCCCCAAAGCTATGATGTCCACATCCCCGTCCCCGTCGTAATCAGCTGTTTCAACCTGGGTTATATAGCTACCAGCCAGCGGAAGGGTCGTGGGTCCGGTGAACGACTGGCCGTTGCCGTTGTTCATGTAAACCAGGACCGCCCCCTCCATCCCGGCGGCGAAATCGTCGTTCTTCTCCCCGTCGAAGTCCCCGGTCGCAACACAGAGCGCCCTGGAGGAGGGCGTGGATGACCAGGACCCGGAAAGGGAATAGCCCCATCTCGTCGGGGGATCCTCGGAGACATCCTTTGTGTCCCCCGCACCGGTGAGGGGCACCACCATAACTGCTATCAGGAGCGCTGCCAAAATAACGGACCATCGCCTGCTCATGCTTATCACCCTCTGAACCCACGGAACCAGACCCGGGCCGGGTTCGGACTGTCACAGTTCATATACTGTCTTGATATAATACGATTTCGAGTAAAGCTATTACATAATTGGCATCCGTACCGGAACAACGTACTTCCCCCCGGACCCGGCTGTCTTCTTTACCTCCGGGACCAGGATCGAATGATCGGATGGAATTCCGCGGATGGGATCCATCTTCTGGGGTTTCCCTCCTTCAATGGTATAATGGGCACCGAATGAGATGACCGGATCCTGGAGATAAGGTTTATTAAGGCGTGAGGAGTGATGTGGCCCCTCACCGGTGTGAAAGATGTCCAGATTGACCCCGAGACAGAGATACGAGTTCAGGAAGGTCCTAAAGCAGCTGGAGGAATACAGGGGCAGGGCCACCGAGCTGATCTCACTTTACATACCGGGGTCCAAGCAGATATCCGATGTCATGAACTACCTGAGGAACGAGTATTCCCAGTCCTCCAACATCAAGTCCAAGTCCACAAGGAAGAACGTGACCTCGGCAATAGAGTCCATCATGTCCAGGCTGAAGAACATCAGAACCGCCCCGGAGAACGGATACGCTTTCTTCGTCGGACATGTTGCCGTCGGAGCCGACCAGACCAGGATGGTGGCGGAGGTCATCGAGCCCCCCATGGAGATAACAACGTTCCTCTACAGATGCGATTCCTATTTCTATCTGGACCATCTCAGGGAGATGCTGATGGAGGAGGAGGTCTACGGCATGGTCGTCATAGACCGCTCCGAGGCAACCATAGGTCTTTTGAAGGGCAAGAGGATAGATATCATCAAGAACGTGCAGAGCCTGGTCCCATCCAAACACGGAAGGGGGGGACAGTCCGCACAGAGGTTCGAGAGGCTGATCGAGATAGCTGCCCACGAGTATTTCAAGAAGGTGGGGGACATCTGCACCGAGGCCTTTCTGGACCAGGAGGAGCTCAAAGGCATCCTTGTCGGCGGGCCGGGGGCTACCAAGGATTTCTTCCTGAAGAACGACTATCTTCATCACGAACTGAAAAAGAAGGTGGTCGAGTCCTTCGACACGGGATACACCGACGAGTACGGTCTGACCGAGCTTCTGGAGAAGTCGGTAAGGACCCTGGAGCACCTGGAGGTGAGCAGGGAGAAGGAGCTGATGAACAGGCTCTTCTCCGAGATCAGAAAGGAGGATGGGGGCCTATCAGCTTACGGGGAGAGGGAGGTAAGGATGGCGTTAGAGGCCGGTGCCGTGGACACCCTGCTCGTATCGGAGGGGCTGGGAACGTGGCATCGGGTACTGAAGTGCGAGGGTTGCGGTACAGAGAAGGAGGACTATTCCAGAAGGAAGGATGCCGAGCCCGAGATGTGCGACAAGTGCGGGGGCCTTATGGAGGTGGAGGTGGAGGAGGACATAGTGGAGGAGCTGGGGAGGATAGCGGATGATTACTCCACCGATATGGAGCTGATCTCGACAGAGTCCTCGGAGGGCGCAATGCTGCTCAAGGCCTTCGGCGGGATAGCCGCAATATTGAGGTACAAGCTGAATTTCGGTTAACGGACCATTGACCATTTGGAATTTTTTTCTGTAGATCAGTCATCACGGACGAACTCCTCGAGGAGATGTTCCGTCTGGTCCCTTTTCTCCTTCATGCCCTCCAGGAAAGCCCTGAGGTGCCCTATGGCCTCCTTCTTGCACCCGCCGCACAGCCTCTCACCCGCCCTGCATTCCGCCTCGATCCTCTCCATCTCCCTGTCATCATCCACCAGATGGTAGAGCATGGTCAGATAGACGGAGCACACCTCAGGTCTTCCACCCTTCTTCCTCTGCTCCTGGGCGGTCTCCCTTCCGCCGGTGATGGCCTTCTTCATCTTCCTCTCCCCCTCTTCCGGGGTGTCATCGAGGAAGATGGCCGTCTCCGGTTTGGATGAGCTCATCTTCTCCCCCGTCAGCCCCTTGATGAACCGGTGGTAGGTGGATGCCGGAGGCAGGAAACCGTATTCACCCTCATCCACCTCCACCTTCGAGAGGGCCTCGTCCATTGCGATGAGGTCCCCCCTGGAAGCACCAGGCACATAGAGCGCCTTGTACCGGGGTATCCTTTTGAAATCAAGGTACCCAAGCTCCCTGAGGGCACCCTCCGCCTTCTCCAGCAGCCCATCCACTCCGTCGTCAACCTTTACGAAGGCACCTATCCTGCCGTCGGAGGTTTCCGTGGCGTTGAAAAGTCTGAATGAAGATGAGAGGTCCCTGCAGAGCCTCATATGGGGGTCCTGGTCGACACCGACGGGTACGACCACGGGGATAGGCCCCAGTTTCAACTGAGGGTGAAGGATGTCCCCCGCCTGCAGCAGGGGTGAATACATGTGGCCCAGATTCGTGCTGTCGGTGAACCCGTAGATCGCCCTCATCGTTGAGAGGTTCACCTTCCTTCCGAGGATGAGTGCAAGGTCCTTCACCTCCCTCCTCAGCGACTGGAAATAGACCTCGAACCCCTCGATCCCTATCCCGAGTGCAAGATAATTCCTGACGTATGAATTAATGGCGAGATCCCGGGCCCTGGAAAGGGGCATGTTCCTTGTCGCCAAAGATTCCAGGTCAGCAACCCCAACGAAAACGCGCGCCCCGTAACCCTGAAAATACCTTATCTGATCGATCACCATCTTGTGACCCAGGTGCATCCTTCCGGATGGCATGAGGCCAGACATTATGGCGAAAGGCTCTCCCCGTTCGATCCTCCTCAGTACCGGCTGGAAGCCCCTGTGCCCGAATACGATCCTCTGCCTGAACAACCTGGGTTGTTTCTCCGGGTCCGGCAGTCTGTCCGGGTCGAACACCTCTATCCCGAACTCATCCATGAGGTGGGAATATTCATCCGTATCCGAATATGACCAGGGATCGATCATCTTTTGTTCCAGCTGGCCCGGGGGCCGACCTGTAAATGAACGAACCCCCTTATTTTTCTTTGGACAAAGCCGACCTCCAAATAACAACCTCATAGGGAACAGGCGATACCGGTCAGAAAAGGATAAATATGGTACATCCCAATAATATCGAAACCCAGCAACAGGGGGTCACAGCGATGGAGGAGAACACCGTATACATAGGAAGGAAACCATCCATGAACTACGTACTGGCCGTGGTGACCCAGTTCAATTCCGGGGCCGAGAGGGTCTCCCTCAAGGCCCGGGGAAGGGCGATCAGCAAGGCCGTTGATGTTACCGAGATAGTCAGGAACCGGTTCGTAAGGGATGCCGAAGTAAAGGACATCAGGATAGGTACGGAGAAGGTCGAAGATGACGATAGGGACGAGGGGATCAACGTCTCATGGATAGAGATATCCCTGGACAAGGCCCGGATCGAAGAGACGCATAAGGAGTGATGAGGGCCCGAGATACCGGATCTACACGATCGCGAAGACCACATAACAGGGGTCCGCTACCATCTATAAATATTAATAGTGGTTCCAGAATACGCCCTAACTGCACCGCCCGGCAGGGGCCGCAGGTGATCCATCATGAAGATGCCCAGGAACCAAAAGAGATACTGTCCCAAATGTAAGACACACACCCTCCAGGAGGTGGAGAGGATAAAGAAGAAGAGGGCAAGCGAGCACAAATGGGGACAGAGGCGATTCCGCAAGGTCACGGCGGGTTACGGGGGTTTCCCCAGGCCCAAACCGGAGGGAAGGGAGAAGCCGACCAAGAGGATCAACATCAGGTACAAGTGCAAAACCTGCGGCAAGATGCAGCAGCCAGCCTCTTTCCGTGCCAAGAAGTTCGAGCTTGTGGAGAAATGAGGTGGTTGATATTATGAGCGATACCGGTAAGAATCCCAAAAGCAGGTTCATCAGGGTCAAGTGCAGGGATTGCGATAACGTGCAGACGGTGTTCGACAGGGCCTCAAGCAAGGTCGTTTGCCAGGTCTGCGGGTCCACGATGGTCCTACCCAGGGGCGGAAAGGCCGAGATACACGGAGAGATCCTCGAGAGGGTGGACAAGGATATCGAATGATGGAGAACCAAAAATGCCAAGCTATGACGAACCCGAGGAAGGAGATCTGGTCGTAGCCACCGTGAAACAGGTGAAGAACTTCGGTGTGGTAGTGACCCTTGATGAGTATCCCGACAGGGAGGGGTTCATCCATATCGCCGAGGTCGCCTCGGGTTGGGTCAAGTACATAAGGGACCATGTCAGGGAAGGCCAGAAGGTGGTATGCAAGGTAATGGGATCGGACGACCGCAGGAAGTTCAAGTCCATAGACCTGTCCCTCAAGGCTGTCAACGAGCACCAGAAGAGGGAGAAGATCCAGCAGTGGAAGGGCGAGCAGAAGGCGAGAAAGCTCCTCGAGCTGGTGGCCGAGCAGACTGGCCAGAGCCTGGACTCCGCGATGGAGGAATACGGATACAGGCTCATCCAGGAATTCGGTTCCCTCTATCAGGCCTTCGAGGCCTGTGCCATCAGGGAGATGGCCCTGTCGGAGGCCGGTTTCAGCGGAAAATGGACAGCCCCATTCCTGACCATAGCCAGGGACAACATCACGCCCCCTTACGTCGAGATATCCGGCATAATGGAGATGTCATCCTCCAATCCCGCCGGGCTGGATGATATCAAACGGTCCCTGACCGAGGCTGACAGGCAGGGGAACGAGGAGGAGGAGGTCAGGTTGGACATACTCTACATAGGTGCCCCGAAATACAGGATGATGCTCACCGCTCCCAATTACAAGATCGCCGAGGATGTTCTGAAGGAGGCCGCCCAGGCAGCTGTGGACAGCATGGAGTCCCTGGGAGGCACCGCCAGGTTCATCAGGAAGGCATAGGGGGACTTTTTGTTTGAGAAGCAGGATCAAAAGATGCCCGGGTTGCAGGAGATATACCCTCTCCGAGAGGTGTCCCGAATGCGGAGGGCAGACAGAGAACACCTTTCCCCCGAGGTACTCCCCAGAGGACCGTTACGGGGAATACAGGAGAAGACAGTACAGGGACATACTGTCCCTGGAAGAGGAGGCTGAAGATGATGGATGATGCGATCATCAGTTACGAGAAAAGACCCGACCTGAACTCCCCCGTACTGATCGAGGGTCTTCCGGGTGTGGGCAATGTGGGTAAGCTCGCCGCCGAGCACCTGATAGATGAGATGGGCTTCACGATCTTTTCCAGGATCTACTCCAAGCACCTGCCCCCCCAGGTGATGGTCGACGAGGAGGGATTGGTGGAGCTTGTCAACCATGCCCTGTACTACCGAAAGGGCGAAAAGGGCCAGAGGGACATGATGGTCCTCACCGGTGATTTCCAGGGTCTCACACCCGAGGGGCAGTACGTTCTCTCCGAGGAGATAGTGAAGCTGGCCGAGGAACTGGGCACCTCCCTGATAATGACACTGGGCGGATTCGGTATGATTAGGATGGTGGAGGAGCCCTCGGTCCTGGGCGCGGTAACGGATCCGGGCCTCAGGGGGGATTTCGAGAAGCTGGGAGTGACCTTCAGGAAGGGAGAGCCCAGTTCCGGCATAATTGGAGCGTCCGGTCTTCTGCTCGGTCTGGGCGGTCTCCGCGGCATCCCGGGCATATGCCTCATGGGCGAGACCTCGGGTTATTTCGCCGATCCCAAGTCCGCAAGGGCCATTCTGGAGGTCGTTTCCGGCTACCTGGGTATCACGATCGACATGGCCAAACTGGAGGAGAAGGCCAAGCAGGTGGACGAACTCACCTCCAGGTTGAGGAAGGACCTGGAGGAGAGCGAGGAGGAGGAGAGGCGGTCCGAGGACCTCAGGTACTTCGGCTGATCTCAAGGTCCCATTAGTACTCAACATCCGCGTGTCACGGATAACGATAACAGCGGATCTGCTGCGTTATCCTCTGTATTACGGGACGGTGTCTGTTCGGACCCCTCTGGTCTTTTTTCAGATCGGTTCTGCCATCCCGGGTCGGGAATGGATGGTTCCGGCCTGTACTGCCCGGACGGCTCAAGGGATGTACTCAACGAACACCAGGTTCATTGCGTCCTCCTCCGTATAGAGGGTGTAGGACCTGCCGTAGGATGATCCCGAACAGTCGAATTCGATATCGATGTCTATCCTGTAATCCCAGAACTGGCTTCCCAGGAAATCGAGCTTAAGCTCCACGTTCTTCCCCGGTTCCAGTTCGTTTACACCGGGGATGTGGTTCGCGACCTCCCCGCCGCCAACCCTGCTGACCCTGTAGGCGCAGATGAGGGAGGTTATCTCCCGGTTCCCCTCGTTGGTCAGCAGTATGTTCACGTGCATGATCCCCGCGGTCCCACCGCCCCCGGGTGTCTCGTGGTAGACGGTTCGTATCTCCAGGTCCGGCCTTGGTATCAACCAGTTGTACGTGACGAATATGCCGGTCAGGACGAGTATGGCGATTATGATGACGGCCCATCTTCTCTGTCCGCCTAAAGCGCCCAGCTCAACCACCTCCCCACAGGGGCGAGAGGGCCCAGTACCAGAATGAGAGTACCGGTGCGGGAACTATGATGTTGCCGTCACCTTTCTCCAGGTCCACCACGGAGGTGTCCCTGGTGACCGATATACCCGTCAGGACCGGAAGACCGAGCACATCGCTCCTTTCCAGGTTTATGAAGAAGAGGGTGATATCGTGCGAGGAGCCGCCAAGGTCTATCTCCTGGGAGGTCCTGATCTGAAGGCCGCTGCCTCTTGTCTCCTCGACGCGAATCACGGGAAAGAGGCCAAAGAGCATCTGTATCTCTATCTCCACGTGTTTCACATCCTCTCCAAGCAGTCGCAGTGAGTTGAGGGTGAAGCTATCCATGGCAGGGACCCGGTCCATGTCAAGGTACAGGAAGCCGATCCCCTCGCTGTCAATGACGTACCTGCCGTCCTCGTAGTAGGTCCTCGTATCGGCGATGTCCTGTGCGTATATCTGGAATCTCCCCCTCTGTCCAACACCCGATCCGTCGTATTCCACGAACACGTCCAGCCGGTCGTTGGAGGAGTCGATCACCATCTCGGGAAGGCCCTGGAGGGGAAACGGCTCCTGTATTGTGAAATCCGTGTTCTGACCTATGGAAATGTCGAAATCGGTGGGAAGGTCATGGAAGAAGGCATAGATCTGGGACCACCTCTCCTCCATCCTCTTGAGGATCTTGAAATAGAGGTACTCGACCTCCTCCGACGCGCTGTAGTCCATCTCCAATCCCTTCTCGAGATGTGCGTAGAGGCTGAAGTCCGCCGGCACCTGGGGGAGGTACATCTGCCTTATGGAAAGGATCGGTTCGGATTTGCGGAGGGTACCCAGTATGGGTCCTATGTTCAGAGGGTCCCCGTTCGGGTCCCTGTTCTTCACCGAAAGCCGTATCGCCATCTTTCCTCCTATCGAGAGGTCGGTGGTGATATTGACATCGGTGAAAAAATCCATCCCGCTGACGAGACCGGTCACGTACAGCGAGATGTCCCTGCTCTGAACCCCGGCCGTCCTTATGAGCATCCAGTCGAAGTCTGGGCTGTAATCCACCAGATCGAAGGAGGCCGATATCGTCTCCTCGGAGAATGAAAGGGAGATCATTCCAACGGAGGGCATCCCGTTCAGGTAGACCTTTCCCTTCAGGGATCCCTCGATGCCGGCTCCTTCCTGCTCTATCCATATCCCATGGGTCCAGTGGGGGTCGGGTACATCATGTGCACCCCTCTTCTCGACCGTGAGCACCAGATCGAGGGAGGAATCCTCTTTTCCAAGGTCCCAATCCATCCTAAAGTCCGTGGAATACGTGCCCACGGCCCGTGTGAGCGCCGAGGAG
>Ga0272443_10003613_pt1 | contig 18012 bp, 17 predicted proteins | sample SSMAcet12_FD_193581 | JGI IMG/M metagenome (GOLD analysis project Ga0272443, IMG submission 193581) | Marine sediment archaeal communities from Little Sippewissett salt marsh, Falmouth, MA, United States - SSM-Acet-12 | ecosystem: Environmental > Aquatic > Marine > Wetlands > Sediment ... | reverse complement strand
AGTAATAGTAACTATGGGTAGTTATTAAACTATCGTCTAGGCCGCGCTCTAGCGCCCAGGGAAGGTTATCACCTGGTACCACATTCCAGGCTAGTAAAATATCCATGCTATTATTGTATTTCGTATAGGCATTATTGCCCGTTGCTACCTTGTTGGCTATACGCAATATTGCTATTTGTGATTTGTCGCCGTTATCAGATACGGCATAGGCGCTAAACTCTAGCGGTGTCTTATATACTCTATACTCGCAATATAAAGAATTATCCGCAGCGCGCGTACCGTGGTAGTCATCGCACAATAAAGGCCCAGACATATATACATCTATCCGCGCTACGCTGTGGCCTGGTAGCGGATCCCAGGCGGACACCGATATATACCCATCGTGATAATCTGTTTTTATTTGTATTTGTGGGAGTGCGCGTTTTACATGTACTTGATACTGATAAGATCCCAAATAATAAAAGTAGGCCGCGCCGGATTTTAACAGATCGGCCGCAGCCTGGCCGCATATTGCTATAATATCTTCCGGCTGCGGTACGTCTACCAGGCTATCAGTAAGTATGCGGCATATTTCATAATTCCAGGCGCCTATTACCCATATATACGCTGTCCTGGTTTGCTGTACTATCTCATACCTGCCAGGATCCGCGCCGCTAGCGCTGGCCGTTGTCGGTATAGCGCCAGGTATAGCGGCCAGTAATAGCGTTATACATAATTTTAAGCGCATCTTTGGCCATGCGCGCGCTATCGCGCAATATATGTACTTTGCTATTATCATCATGTACCCATTTTACCGGCTGTTGGTCTATATAAATATCTAGCGCCCTGGCTATATGTAATAATTCTACATCTAACGCGTAACCGTCCAGTGTAGCGCGTTTAGCCAATTCTCTAGCGGCCCAGTTTGTATATACTTTAAATCCGCATTGGCTATCTGGTATACCTAATATTAGCGGTTGCACAAATAACCAGTTAAAGACGCTAGACGCCAAAACGCGTAATTTATTTTTACCGCTTACGCTGGCGCCAGGCATCGCCCTAGATCCTATTACTACCTCACAATCTACAAACTCTACGCGCTTTATAAATCGCGGCAACTCATCTAACGGCGTAGATAAATCTACATCGGTTACTAAGACAATATCGCCGCGCGCCATAAGCATACCGCGCCGGACAGCGGCGCCCTTACCTGGCTTTGACGTTTCTATCTTTAGCGTTAGATTGTTATAAGGTCGCCGCGCAATCTCTAAAAATGTCTTGGTTGCTACCTGGCGCGTGTTATCTGTACAGCCATTTAATACTACAATTATCTCTATTTTTTCATCACTTATATTAACAGGAAAATGACACATAAAATACTCTGCTGTTGTTATAAGTGCTTTTTCAATTCTGGCGGCCTCGTTGTAAGCTGGAAAAATTACCGATATATAAGGATCCATATATTTATTATCCTTCCGGCGTAAAGGTTGCCGCTGGCGTTGGTGTATATGTATAATATAAGGATCCATATAATTATTATCCTTCCGGCGTAAATGTTGCCGCTGGCGTTGGTGTATATGTTGCTGTAGGCGTTGGTGTATATGTTGCTGTAGGCGTTGGTGTATATGTTGCTGTTACTATCACTGTTACTAATACTGTTTCTTTAACTACTTGCGTTATTACCCAGGGTACGGCTACCGTTATAACTATTGTGCGGTCTCTATAAATTACTACCGGCGTATATGTTAGGGTTGGGGTAGGGGAAATAGTCGCGGTTGCTGGCGTAGTCGTAACAGATGGCGTTAACGTATAGGTAATTGACGGCTGCGGCGTATTTGTAGGCTCTGCGGTTGTTGAAGGCGTAGCAGTCCAGGCGGCGCGCGCTGTTTGTTGTGCTATTGCTGCTTCCTGTTCTGCCTTTTTATTGGCGCGGTCTCTGTAATATAAAAAAGCTGACGCGGCCAGGCTGATAGCAATAAGCCAAAAAAAAGGCCCTATACATCCGCCGCGCTTTGACTTTCTAGCTTCTGCGGTCATAGGGTCAAAACCTGGTTCGGGGATCGTAAAGGAAGGACGGCCCGATATAGCATCTAGGGCCTTTCTGATAAATCCCATTGGTATACCTCTCCGCTATTACGTGCTGCATGGCTTTCCCATCCCCTGCAATTATACCATTGTTTTTATCCTACAAACGGTATCATATCTTTAATTGCCATCCAAATAGCGCGCAGCGCGCGTATAGGTTCCGCTATAAATATAATCGTTAGTACCAGCATGGTTATGGTTAGGTTTAAATTAGATCTAAGTATTACGTATAAAGATCTAATAGCTATTCGCGCGCCGGATAGCGCCAGTGGTACTAATTCCCTTTCCTGTGATTGGCTATCACTTAACGGCGCGTATGTGTCGGTTATTTCCTCTACTGTATCATATGCGCGGCTCTCTGCAAAACCAATTAAACCATCCCATATCTGGCCGCCGCCTGTGTTTTGATAAATGGGTATGCTGTAGGCGGCTGGCGTTACCGTTGGGCCTCCAGGCGTTACCGTTGGGCCTGGCGTTGGTACTAGCGGCCTGTCTCCCCATTGGGCAAACATATACTGCCCTGGCCCTACTTGCGCGCTGCCATTACTCCAAATACCGCTTGCTCTATGTAGTACCCAGTCCTCTACTCTAAAATAATCTTCTGCGGTATTTAATACCCAATGTAAATGATAACTAGTATCGTGCTGCTCTGTATATCCACATAAGCTATCTACGCAATTAGGGTTACTGGCTGGGCATCCCTTCCAGGCTGTTTTAGGCGTTAAATGCGTACCTGTTATTAACGCGCCTAGATATGATCCTTGCGGATGATATACGCCCTCGTTTAGTGTAGAGTTGTCTACCAGGTGATAATATGTAAATTGGCCTATTCTTACCGCTACCTGTGTATCATCCTTACATACCCAGGATATATCACCGCCCTGGCTGACATATACGCCGTTAGGAAATACGCTATCACTGTAGCGCGTGGTACCACCTACCCAGTCTACAGCGTCATTACTGCCGCCATGTACGCCCAGCATACCATAATATGCCGTATATCCGGCTGCCCAGGGAAACGTATAATAATAAGATCCTGTACCGCCTTCTGATGGGCTTGCTATATCTTCTAATCCTGCGGCGTCTAACATGGTGTCATAATCTTCGCTGCCTTCTATATATGCCTCATATGTGCCGGTAGGGTTTTCATATGCGATACCCAGGCCTGACCATACTACGCTATCATCAATCATATCCCAGGTATCCGGCGTAGGCGTTCCGGTTGTATCTATTCCTGCTACAGATACCCAGTAATAATAATCTGTATCACTTTCGTTATAATTTGTTATGACAAACATATCTGCGTGAGGGGTAGCCGTTAGGCCATCTGGCCTATAATCATTAACTGCCGTTGCTATGGCCGCTTCTAATCCTTCATCTATGTATATACTGCTATCGCCCAGAATTACCGCAGGGGTAGCGGTTGGCGTAATCGTTTCTGTAGGAGTGTTTGTTGGTGTTACCGTCTCTTGTTCTGTACCTACGGTTACAAATGTGCCTGACGTTATATTGTTATATTCCGCCTCTATCCAGTCCGCGGATCTATTGGATGATGATATTCTAATTTCATCTAGGCGCCCATCTAAATAATTGCCTTTGCTGCCGCCGTCTGCCGCGTCTGTGTCTACCGCTATCCACCAGTCCTCATCTGTAGCGCTGGCGGCGTCTGTTGCTGTATCTGTATCCGGCGCGCCGTCATTCTTATATAGTCGCCAGGTTGTACCGTTAAAATTCCCGTTAAAGTATGTCCAGGTTGTAGCGCTTACCGGCTGCTCTGTTAGTGTTTGCGTTGCTGATCGCCAAGTCATAGTACCGGTTCCTGACCATAACTGTAAGTCATTGGTAGACCCATAATAACGATCTATTACCATTTCATCAGTAACAGTATCCAGGTATACCCAGGCTGATATATGTATGTTGTCTAGGTTGTCAATGCTGCCGCCCTGGCTTGCCGGTATTTGTATATAGTCGTCTGTTCCGTCAAAGTCCTGGCCTGGCCCAATAATGCCAGTCTTGCCGGTATTCCCTACATAATCAGTACCATCGTTGCTATTTGCTGTACTATCGTAAAATGTGCCGCTAGTCTCTGCCAGGTGCCAAACAGCGGCATAGTCATTACTCCATACATCGGTTACGTTTTCCTGGCTTGTAGTTGTGCCGCTATCGCCATAACAAAAATATATTATTGTATCTTCTGAATGTGATAATGAGGGAATTTTTACCCATACTGTTAACTCACCTGTTGCCGCGTCATAATACTCCACCTCAAAAGATAGGCCACTACTACAGTCGTTATTAGTTCCTATATCAAAATCTGCCGGTACTGTTACGCTGCCAGAAGCGCCGCCGCTTGCTATGTTTTCTATATGGCCGCCGTTAGCCGTTGTTTTTAATTCCGCTATAGTCTCATCTATTACGATAGGTATATTAGATAATGTGCTTGTTACCTCATCGCTTTCCAGGGTGATAGATCTATAATAATCGTAATCACCGGCTGCCATAGCTTGCCGCGGAATAGCTACCAGGGCAATACTGGCCAGCAGCAATAACGCCGTAATAATTGGTAATAGTTTTTTCATGTTAGCCTTTTATTGCATACTGTCTACCCAGTTCTTTTTAATATACCAAAACAGCGCAAACAACATGCCAAGATCCCAGAGTAACTGAAACCAGGTATTAAGGCCCAGTCTATCGGTTACGTTAAAGGCAAAACATACCGGCGCGGCCAGGCGCGTACCTAAACTATCCGCTAATAGGTTATCGCACTCTGTACTATATGATTGTCCTGTAGGGCCTAATAGTGTTATTTCGCCGGATCCCCATATACTATCTTCGCCTACTATTGGCACATCGGCGCCGCCGCCTTCGCCTGGCGCAAATATATAATTTGCTGGCGGCTGCACTTCTGGCGCTACGTCCTCGCCGCCGCCCTCATCTACCCAGGTATATGTATCTACTTCTGCCTGTACGGCGCGGCCCAGGTCTACTAATTCCATTATCGTACTGAAAGGTTCTATACCTGTAAATTTATTACGCAATTCATTAACGCGCGCTGTGTGCCAAGGACACCAGGCCAAAAATGCTACAATTCTACAGCGCGCAAACTCTACCCAGGCGCCTACCTCTAAAGGGCCTGGCTTGACGCATTTAGCGGTACAGCCATAACTATAGCCATCAGGAAGTATTGAAGGATCATAGCGCGTATCATTGGCCTCGTCATCTATTGTATCTGTATAAAAGTTAATCGTTATAGATCCCTGGTTATTAATCCATAATTCCTCTGGATCTCTTACCCGTAGCATAAATGGGCCATCTTCTGTTACATTGGATTTATAGCCTCTAATATGGCTATCTACTGTTACTACACAATCTAGCCAGTCGTTTAGCGCTTGCCAGGTCGCGCCGCCGTTAGTGCTTATATCCAGGTCGTAACCGGCATACGGCGCGCCGCTGGATGTCCAAGGGCCACCGCTTGTTATAATCTTGTAATTACTGTCGCCTGATAAACTATTAGCCAGTAAATACGCGGCGCCTAAATCCTCGCCTTCGCCGCTATTATTAGCCGCTACCTGCTCATCTGCTATGATCCAATACCACTCATCTATATTATGATAGTCTCTATACTCGCATCCTTGCGCTGGATTTTTTATTGTTACGGAAGTATATACCTCAAAAGTATCTGTACCGCTTTCGCTGCCGTAATTATGGTTACGTATTTCGTAATCACTTAATGCGTCTGCCTCAAACCATACGATATGCTGGCCGCCGTCTAACTCTGTACATAATGCGCCATCCCATAGTATCGGATCCTGGTACTCTATCGCGCCGGATCCTGAATAACTGCGGCGTATATCAAAGCTATCATTAACGGCTAACTTGTATATCTGGCCTGGCTCAAATACTGAATGATCTATACTGTAGCCGGTAGAGCTGTCCGCGGCGTAAGTATCAGTATATACCAGTGTATTAGCTGTATAATAGTCGCTGCACTCGTCATCATCTGGTACAACGTTAGAAGAAGCGCCATATAATTCAACTTGTAAAGTACCTATATTGTCATCATAAACGCCGCCGCTGCTATCGGCGCGTAACCACATAAAATCACCATTATCATACTCGTTTAGAGACGGCAGCAGGTCGTAATCTGTTTGGAAATAATAACCATTTCTTTCGTGATCCACCGCCGTTACACAATCGGCATAATAATAATCCGGCTGCCAGCTTCCCAGCGCTAGCGCATTGGGTTTAATCTCAAAGTCATAACTGCGCGTATCACCGCCTAACATATACGGCGTTACGGGTTCCAAATAATATACCTGGTTATCTTCTAATTTAGGTAATGAGATTGGCCAGCTAATACCGTTACTAGATAGCGCCGGTACGCTGATTGTTTCCAGGTAGGTACCTTTATCGTAAGTAGTAGCACAATCTGAGCGCGGCGCGTTATATTCCGCCTCGTATATTTCGGCGTATATAGTACCTGAGTTATTAGAAAAGTTTAAAGGGGTTTGATTGTCCTCTACGCGGCCATATGGTGTAATAGGCATCCCATAAGTATAAGCAAAATCATAAAATGTTATACGGCTGTTGCCGTAATATTCTTTATATTCGTCTGTTTCTAGGTCGCAATCTACGCCAGTCCATAAGTTATAATCTACGTAATCGCGCTGCCATTCTCCGGCCAGATCTGAAAAGTTAGATACGGCTATATCGTTAGCCGTTACGCCGTTATCTAAATACGTGCCATCTACCACCAGGGCATATACGCCCTGGCTGATAAATTCCGATACGGGCAAAAATGTTTGCCAATTACTATTAGTCGCGTCAATAGTAAGCGATAATATTTTATTGTTCATCGCCCAATAATTGTCACATCCCTGGCCAAATCCTGGCGCGGCCGTAGAAAAGACATAGTTAATACTGTCCTCGTTATCTGTAAATTGTCCTTCCTCGTCATTAACGCGGATCTGAAATTTAGCGGTTTCTTCTGTCGCCGTCCATGATAGGGCCTCATTATCTTCGCTATCTAAAAAGCTATCATCGCATATATCTTTAGGATCTGCGCTTTCGTCTACAAACTCATTTAGCGCGATAAATTCTCCCCAGCTTTCGCCGTCAAAAAACCGTATGGCAATATCATAACGGCTATCTGTGCCGTCATCCCAAGGGCCATCAGTAGTAAACAGTAAATACTGTTCGCCTACTATTAAATCTTCTATAACGCGGCCTACCTCATCGGTACCCAGCAGCGTACCCGTCTCTATCTCATCGGTATTATCCAGGTCTAACGGGTTACAAAATAAACCATCTGGATCCATAACCAAGCCATAATAAATAGGGGTTATTGTAAAATTTACGCTGCCGCTGTTACCTAATTGAGCGTAGGTGTGAATATCTGGTACATATTTATAAGTATCGCCTGTAGTGTATCCTTCCCAGTCGCTATCAGTATCTACCTCATAACCAGCAGCAGCACAAGCGCCGGAAGTACCTACACAAATAGTTTGGCCTGCGGTCATTTCAATCGGCGGCGTGTCCCATACATCATTAAACTTTTTCACCCAGTCGGTATTAGTTTGCTCTACTAGTCTTACATCGCCGTTATATGTTACGGAATTTAATTTAACTAGTATTCCGGCTGGCGCGTTTTCTTCCGGCGCGTATAAGTCGGGGCAATCTGCTTGCTCATCTATATCGGCCAGCCAGCCGCCGGACGCCAGGCAAGCGCTGTTACCATCGCCATTAGTCCAGGTGTACGATTGAGTGTTGGCCGTCCAGTAGTTAATAATTGTAGGGGTTGGGGTTGGATCGTCCAGCAGCGGCGCGGCTGCTGCTGAGTTGTAAAATGAGAGAAGGATTAAAAACAAAAAACAAGCCAGCGCAATAACTGGCAAGAAGCGCCGCGTATGGGCTTTAGACATAATACACTCTCCGCATTATATTTAACGGTAGGGGAAGCGCGGAGAGGGGCAACTTCCCCCAGGCCGTTAACTGTGTTCGTTAGGGTTATATGTCGGCTGCGGCCTTACCGCACAATACGAGAGAAGGCGCGGACGATGATACCCAGGATACCGATACCCAGGGAAATACCCAGCGGCACAAGGTAAACGGGAAACAGGCCGTTAATCATGGTGCTGGCCATGTCAAACACATCGGTAAAGTCCAGGCTGAAAGATAACATCTTATACCATCCTTTTTTAATTGGCTATCGGTTTATTTATCCTTTATATTAGTGATCCCTTGCCGGATAGCCAGCGCAGCAGGGCCAAAACTAAAATATATAAAGGTATCAACACGCCACTAAATACTATTGCTGCCAGGTAATAGCCTATAATTGGCTCATAGACAAATAAAAGCGCGGACTGTATAAATTGCCAAAGATCAGAAGCCATTAATGGTTATATCCTTGCTGTTGTCTCCCCAGGAATGAGTAAAGCCAAACCGCCGTATTTGCCTCATTAGCATTGTAGCAATCATAATGCCAAGGAAGGGTATCATGTGTACTACAGCTATAGCCGTTATAAGCTGTACGGTATCCTGGTTAAGTCCTAGCATAGCGGCATTTTATAATAACCGGCGCCTGGTTATCAAGTACGTATATTAACCAAGTAATAACCGCTATATAAATCCTCTTGCAATGCTGTTGCAGTTAGTGTAATATATAAGGGTAGAGCGGCCAGGTTGCCGGTTATCTGTTTTATCTCCCTTCCGGCGCCCTGGCCGCAAAAAACGGGAGATAAAAAACAATGAAAAAACAACAGATAAAAAGCTATCCAATAACCGGCGCTTGTAAGCCAGGACGGTTATACCTGGCCGTTAATGCGCTGCTTCCAGGCGGCGGTAGGCTGCCAGTAGAAAAAATGGAAAATATATTTAAAAAGCGGTTCGGCTATAATCCGGCCGCTGTTTTCTATGGAAAGCCTAACGGATCGTTAATATATGCTGGCCCTGTAATAGAACAAGGAAATTAATTACAATGCAAACAATAATAAGAGTACAAAAAAATGATAAAGCGGATCCATTCGCCAGGATAGATAAAATACCCTTAAATGATCCCAGGCTATCGTACAAAGCCAAAGGCATATTAGCATATGTGCTATCTAAACCGGATGGATGGGAAGTTAATATAACTGACTTAAATAATCATGCGGCTGACGGTGAGAAGTCTATAAGATCTGGCATTTTAGAGTTAATCAATAACAAATACTGCCAGCGCCGGAAGCTGATAGACAAAAATACAAAACGTATAATTAAATGGGTTTTAGTCTTTTACGAAAGGCCATATAAAGGCCCGTTACAACAAGCATTAGTTATCAAAATAGACCCAGATACCCAAAATGGCAATGTGGATAAAAAGCCAGATGCCTGTTTTCCACATGTGGAAAAGCCACATGTGGAAAAGCCACATGTGGAAAACGACACCCTATTAACAAATATTGTTAACCAACAAAAGAAAGAATTAACTATAGAGGACAACAACAACAAGAATGGCCGCGCGCCAGGTCGCAGCAATAATACTGCTGTTGTTGGTAGCCTTTCTAAAAAAGATAAAAAAGAATTTAAAAAAATCATAAAACAGGTAGAGTTATTAGGCTGGGTAGGATCTGTAGACGAAATTACCCAGGCATACATAAAAGACAAAAACCTAGTATTAGCCTGGTTAGAGAGAACAAAGACATTAAGCAACGTTCTTAAAAACCCTGCCGGTTTTCTGCGGCGCGGTATTCAATCAAAGACAAAACCAAAAACAGAAAAAGAAATTAAAAAAGAGAGAGATAAATTAGATCCATATAAAGATTTTTATGAAAATTAAAGAGATTATTTTTTGTGTGGCCGTTGAGTTAGGCGTACTATACTTACTGTATTTTATTGGCGGCCTGTATCGTGATTATACGCCCTGGCTGCCAGTTATCGCCCTGGCGCCGCTGCTGCTTTCTGCTGCCGTTGCTTATAGCGTATCGGAAATATCAGACAAAAAAGAGAGGGTTAACCATGATTAAAAACATGTGGGAAAAAATTAAGCCAGGTATCGCCCAGGTACTAAACCGCGCCGGATCTGACGCGGATAGATACGGTGATAAGGCGTTAGATTATATCATCGTACTAATCACATTTTTAGTATTATCGGCTGTATTTGCTGCAGTTACTTTTGTAATTGTAGCGGCTGGCGGCCTAGAAACGATTATAGCGCAACAGATGGCCGCCGCGTGTATAAATAATCCAGGCGTACCATGCGACTACCAATTACTATTAGCTACAGTAGGTATGACTTTAGTGTTAATTACTTCCTGGTCTATATATTTCTTTAGAACAGTTATTAACGCTGAAAATAGTTTTAACGCCCAGGATACAGACCCTAGCGCGGAATATACAGAGCATATGAAAAGTGTATTAATTGACATTCAAACACTAGGCGGCGTAGAGAATTTAAACGCCCTGGCTGACTGGAAAGGGATACCATATACTACGCTGCGGCGCTGGGTTAGCCAGTTTGAAAAAGACGGTTATGTAACAGTACATAGCAACGGCCGCGGCTGCCCTGTAACCGTAGATCTAAACGGTTAGCCAGATATGAATACCGACAATTATTTATCATGGCAAAATGCGTTATTGGATAGAGACAAGGCGCTATATAGTTTATTGCTGTTGGCCTTTATCCTTGTAGGAAGTTATTTAATAACTTATATGCTGCCGCCAGAATTCGGGAAAAGGTTAAGGGTAGCGTATGAAGTAGGCGGCATATTGTTATATATCGGAATTGTAGCGGTATGCGCTGCTGCTGGATAGGGAATACAAAAACAATGAGCGACACACTAAAAATAGCTATTGTAGTTATAACTACAGTGATCTTGCTGCTGTGGGTAAACTATAAACTTAATACCGTAACCAAAATAGAAATAAATGACAGGGATTGGTAATTATGAAAATAGTAATAACGATATTAATTATATTGGTAATCCTGGCAGGCATTTTATTAATGGCTGGCCTGGCTGCAGGGATTGTATACGGCGCAGTAAAAGACGATATAGATTTATAACAAAATGGCGGAGAGGGTTAATCATTGGCAAAAATAAAAGATAAATATATATGGGATGAGGATATACAAGATTTTAAGTTAGCCAGGCCAAAGATCGTTACGCGGATCCTGGCCCTGGCTGACTGGGTTATATCGTGGCGCGCCATAACAAAGGCGTTAATAATAGCTGCTGCGCTACGACTATACCAGTTAGGGTATGGCGCCTTTTGGTACGATGAGGGAGTAAGCGCGATATTTGCGCGGCTGCCGTTTAGAGATATGATAGCGGCAACTGCCGGAGACGTTCACCCACCGTTGTACTACTTATTGTTATGGATCCTTCCCAGGCTAGGCATACGTATAACCGAGTTTAGCGCGCGGTTTCCATCTTTTGTATTATCGGTTATAGCCGTTTATTTAGCATGGGAATTATCCAAAGAGTTTATAACGACTAGGCGCGGCCGCTGGGCTGTATTGGCATGGGTTATTATATCGCCGCTACAATTACACTACGCACAAGAGGCCAGAATGTACGCGCTATTACAAGTAGAAGTATTAGCGGCGTTTATCTATTTGCTACGAGATAAAAAGATACCGCTAGTTATAGCGCTTGCGGCTATCATGTATACCCACAATTACGGCGTATTCTATTTGCCTATATTGGGCCTGGCTGCGTTTATAAAATACTATGGCAATTATCTTGCTGGCTTTAGAGTAGTACCAATATGGCGCGCTGAAAATTTTTACACATTCAAGTTATCGGCCCTGGCGTTTATAAAAAAATGGGCATTATGTTTTATTATTCCGGTAGCGGCCTGGCTGCCCTGGTTTATAGTCCTGGCTGGCCAGATGAATACAGTTAGCGCCGGTTATTGGATCCAACCGGTTAAGCTGGCATCGGTATTATTTGTACTGTATCAAATGTTATTTGCTTTTTCTATGCCGCCAGTATTCCAGGGGTTAGGCGTTTTATTAACTTGCGGCCTATTAATATATATGGCCTGGCGCATATACTTAAGCCGTCCTAAAAACTGGCTGCTGCTGGCTGTACTGGCTGGCGGCCCGTTAGCGCTGGCCGTTGTGGGTAGCGTAGTATGGCGCCCTATATTACTATTTAGGGGTTTAATAGGATCGGCAATACCTTTAACTATATTGGCTGTAATGGTAGTAGAGAATATAGGCCCAGTATATAAAAAATATTATGTCTATAGCCTGGTAGGGATAACGTTACTGGCTGGAGTAGCAGGACATTATTTATACAATGCTGAAAACAAAGGTATGACTACAACATGGGTACACGATATTAAAACCCAGGCGGAAGCCGGAGACGTTTTACTAGCGCTTAATGATAACGGTATAACGGCTGCTATGACATACGCGCCGGAATTAGATTTATATAAACTTGCTGGCTGTGGCCAGGAAGCGTTAGGATCTCTAAGCGTTGCCACCAGGGAAGCGCTAGGCGTAGAAGATAGGACGCTAAACCAGCTAATACCTATAGACGGAGTAGATTTATATAATAGGCGGCCATATAGCCGCGTATGGTTTATATCTACTGTATCGCCAGTATCGCCGCAATGTGAAATAGATCTGGCAAACAGCATAATAAACTTACCTGGTAGCCGGTTAATGATTGATCTAAAACATGATGAGTATATGCAAGCTGGCGTATATCTGATAGCGCCGCCGCATATATACTAATGGAGTTTATTTAATGGCCAGTACCAGAGATAGACTATATAGGCGTATGGTAAAGCGTATCAAAACGCCAGCAGCGCGCGAAGGATCGGCCAGGCCGCAGGAAGGAAAAACGCCAGCGCATGTAAATAAATCGCGCGAAGGTATACGCGAAGATACCGAGTTTAGCATAGATAAAACATATACGCCGGATCTAGAAAACGAAGGCCCAGAACGTCAAATAATACATCGTATGCCGGTTGGTATAGAGCGCCGTATACGCAGGATAGCTAAGATTAACGCCCAGGTAAATAATTATATATATGGCCTGGTAGATAAGGTATGGGATATGCGGCCCTGGCGTGAAAAAACGCCGGAAGAAATAGAGTTAGAAGAAGAAATAAAGCGCCGCCAAAAAATGGAAAGGACGTTATACAAAGAAGGTATAGAGTTTGCCAAGCGCGCCTCCAGGGCATACGCTAGAATGGGCCTAGCTTATACGCCGCCAGCGTATCAAAGGAGTTTAATTAACCAAACTCGTTATGTAGAATTTAGTAATATTGTAGCGGATCGCAATGCCATATATATGCAAATAGCTACCGATAGGCTGCCTTACGGCGTAGACGTTTTAAGCCTGGTAGATGATACTAACGTACTGACAAATGTTAGCGCCAGTTTGCGCCACCATGTAGAAGGATTGTATGACGTAGAGCGCGGCGCCTGGTTATGCGTAGAAAGGGGTAGAGGGGTACGCGGTATACCGCAGGAAGTTACATATAAAAAACAAATGGAATTAAAGCCTCCAGCAGCGGATAGGTTTACTGTACCGTTAGGGGAAACAGTTAACAGCAAAAGAGTTTATAGATCTCTCAAAGATTTCCCACATATGTTAGTTGCCGGTTCTACTGGCCAGGGAAAGACCAGTTACCTTAATGTAATATTGGCCGCGCTAATAGAAAACAATACGCCAGAACAAGTAAAGATAGTATTAGTAGATCTAAAAAATGGTATAGAGTTTGACATGTATAGAGGGATACCGCATTTATGGAAGATTGGCGGCAACAAGGTAAAAGAAGAAGAAAAAATAGCGCCAGATGGCATAGTAGGCCGTACCGATAAAGTAATAAAATTATTGTACCGGCTGCGCCAGGAAGGGGAAAGAAGGTTAACGTTATTTAAGCAGCGGAAAGTTATTAACATAGATGAGTATAACCGTAAATATAGAAAGTCCGCGCTAGATCGTATTGTAGTAGTTATAGATGAGTGGGCCAGGATAGCGCTACTGCCGGAAGGCGTAGAAGCAGATAGAGTACTAGCGGAAATTACCGCCACATATCGCGCCGTAGGCTTTCATGTAATACTAGCGACCCAGACACCTATAGTTAGAGTAGTAAGTACATTGATAAAAACCAATTTTAACGCGCGCCTGGCTTTTGGCGTTCCGCATAATACGGCCAGTATGGTTATTTTAGACAGTAATAGAGCTAAAGGATTATCACCAGTAGGCCGCGCTATATTCCAATATGGCGCGCATGAAATAGAGACACAGGTACCATATATCACTAGGGGAGAATTATTACATATAATCAAAAACGCAAAAGAGGACGGCGGCCAGGTAGAGGAAGGCGTAAGCACTTTAGAGATATTGCAATATAGTTTAGAGTGTTTAGACGGATCTCTAGCGATTGAGAGAATATACCAACAGTTTTCAGATCGTATAGGTCATAAGGCCGTAGCAGCCAAGTTAAAAGCGTTAGATAAAATGCTAATAGACATTGACGGCGTAGAGTATATTATAGAGCCGCCGGATTATGGTAATAAACCCAGGATGATAAAGCCGTATAAAAAGGATCCTAAGCCAGAAAAAGCCGATACCGCTACTCTTGCGGTTGATTAAAGCTTAATGTATAATGCAGGATAGCGGCAAGTTTGCAGGAAAGGATAGAGCCATTGCAAGGCCCGGCCAGCTACAGGCCAGGCAAATACAGTTACAGGATAGCCGCAATATGAAAAATACAACAGCAATATTACTAATAACTATTGTAAGCCTGGCATTTATCGCGCTTACTTGTATCACGCCAGCAACGCCAGCGGCTGCAGCGCCGCCGCTACAAGCGACTACAACGCCTATAAGCGATAGCGAGTACTACGAGATAGACGGCCGCGACCTGGTTATAGACCATCATGTAAGTTTAGGGGATATTAGTATAGTTATAGCGGTTATGTTTGTAGCTGCTATCCTGGCGGTTTACGTTTCTTTTAAGATTGTTACCCATTACCTACAATGATAGCGGCCAGCGCCCAGGAATTATTATTTATTTTTATTATTTGTGTGGCCGCTACTGGAGCAGCATTTTACCTGATTATTATTACTATGAGATATATACAGCGGAGGCTACAATAATGGCGCGCAATATGGTACCAGATACATTATTTCCCAGCGATAACCAGCAAGGCGTACCCGTATTAGATCTAGCCAGGGAGTGCGAGTTAGTAGATATGCCGCTAGCTGCATGGGGGAGTGTAGCACGCGCTAGTAAAATGCTAGGTACCTGGCATTTTTATACAGATGATTATAGGTTTAGCGCGCTATGGGATAAGCCGCATACGGTAGTTAATACTGGATGCCGCGCAGTAGTAGAAGTAAATTTTACTATATCGGAGCAGATGCCGTACCCTGTAGCGCTATATAAAATCTATCAGAAAAGATGGTTATCAAGATACTGGCAAAGCCAGGGTATTAGAGTAATAGCAGATTTAAACGTAGCCAGGCCGTTTAGAGAGTTAAATATGTTGGGTATCCCTACCGGCTGGAAAAGTTACGCTACACATGGCTATAATGACAGGATCCCAGACCTGGAAGAAGAATTTAAAGCAGCGACAAAAAGAGCAGGTACTAAAAGCGTGTATTTCCTGGTATACGGCGGCGGCGCGGCCGTTAAAGAATACTGTAATACAAACCCGTATATAGTCCATATTGACGAGTACAGAGAAGCAGTTAAGGCGGCGTAATGGCCAAGAAAAAGGACACCGTAGGAAGAAAGCCGAGAGAACGCGAGGAACGCTATAAATTAAGCGCGCCCAGCCAGGCAATGAAAGTAGAGGGGAAAGAGGAAGCAGAAGAAAGCCGCGCGGTTATTCCGGCGGTAGAAATGGCCAGGGATAAGCAGACAGTAAAAGAGTTAGCGCCAGAAGCTAATAAAGGTATCGCGCAGCCGCCCAGGCCTGGCGTAGAGGGAGACGTTAGTAAAGCGTATGGCGCAGATCCAAATAATAAGTATGCCGTAAGATATGAAGTAAGAGAGTTAAGCGACCTGGTAGCGTCTAATACCGATACAGGCGCGATTAATCCTGACTACCCAGCAGAATTACAGCCGCGCGATAGGACGCGCGCAGCCAGCCGCGCCCAGGTAGCTAATATGGCTAATAACCTGGTACCAGATATGTTAATAGAGGAATTTTACAGTACAGATCGCGGCGCGCCCATTATTGGCCAGGATGCCGTAGTAGAAAGCGGCAACGGCCGTATATCCGCGCTGCGGCGCGCGGCTAGAGACTACCCAGAAAAATATACCGCGTATCGCGAGGAATTAATAGAGCGAGCCGGAGAAAGGGGAATTGACCCAGAAGCCGTTAAGGGTATGCGCGAGCCGGTATTAGTTAGGGTAAGGATCGGAGAAGGTAGCCGCGTAGAGTTTGCCAGGGAAGCTAATACCGCCGGAGTATTAGCAATGAGTGAAACAGAGCAAAGCCGGACGGATGCCGATAGGCTAAAAACAAGAGACATATTAAACTTTAATTTAGGCGCTACCGGCGATATAAGTACAGATATAGAGCGCCGCGATAATCGCGAATTTGTACGGTCGTTTATGGCGGCGGTACCTGAAACAGAGCGCGGCGCCTTGATGGGGAAAGGCGGCGAGTTAACACAAGCAGGTAATAAACGAATACAGGCGGCCATGTTTACAAAGGTTTACGATGATACCCAGGTAGCCGCCCTGCACTTTGAGAGTACAGACAGTAATGTAAAAAATATAACTGGCGGTTTAATGAATAGCCTAGCCGATATGGCCAAGGCCGAGGAAATGATTAAAGGCGGCGCCAGGGCAAAGGATCTATCAATAACTAAAGATATTACTGTAGCCGTCAAAACGTATAAAAGTATTAAAGATCGCGATGATATGACGGTAGAAATGTATTTAGACCAAAGTCAAATGTTTGACGAATATAAAATAACGCCCACACAAAGAAAGATATTAATAGGGCTTCATGAGCGCAGCCGGTCTAGTAAAAAAATTCAGTCATGGGTAGGATCATGGGGTAATGTAGTGCAGCAGCAGCCACACCCTGACCAGGTCACAATGTTTGACACCGGCGGCGCAGATAAAGAAGTTTTATTAGATGCCTGGATAGCCGGAAAGTTTGAAGGCCATGAGCAAACGGAGTTATTTTAAAAATGGAAGATTTTATAAAAGAAAAAGAAATAGTATTATCACAAACTAGATCGTACTTAATGGCCCTGGCTGATACTGGCGCGCCGCCGGTATTAATGCTGGCTATTCTTAATATTAGGGATAGGGCAGCAACGGCCAATAAAAGCGAATGGAAAAAGGAAGGGTATTATCAATGGTGGCTTGATACTCGGCCGGAGTATTTAAAAACGCAATAATAGGCGGCCGCTATGTACCTGGTAAGCGCGGAGAGGGCCAGGTACTAGCGGCCAAAATGGAGAGATACCAGTAATGAGCAATAATAATGCAGGGAATACGAACAGCTTGCATATCATAATACGCGCCGCAGAGATAACGCTATACATATTTTTTATTCTTATTTCTGGCTATCGTTATATGATGGCAGATAAGATGGTAGCCGCAACGGCCTATATTGTTATCGCTGTTATTTCTTCCTGTTGGTTTAGTTATTTGTTGCTGGAAAAGAAAAAAATACACGTACCGCCGCGGCCTAGTGTTTATTTATTATTGGTGCTATCTGTTATTACCTCATTTGTACATTCTATAGATCCTGGCGCGTCATTTAATGAGTTATCGCTATGGTTTATTGCTGCGTTTATATTCCTGGTTATATACAACCTGGTTATATATGGCTATCCTAAAAATTATTTAGTAGACAGCGCGCTAGTAACTGGCGCCGTTTATGTGATCCTTAAACTATTCCAGGCTGTTAGTCTCTATATCAACAGAACAAATACATGTAGCAAACTTACAAACCTACAAAATAAAACGGCTGGCATGGCT
>Ga0272443_10003611_pt1 | contig 18014 bp, 19 predicted proteins | sample SSMAcet12_FD_193581 | JGI IMG/M metagenome (GOLD analysis project Ga0272443, IMG submission 193581) | Marine sediment archaeal communities from Little Sippewissett salt marsh, Falmouth, MA, United States - SSM-Acet-12 | ecosystem: Environmental > Aquatic > Marine > Wetlands > Sediment ... | reverse complement strand
GGAGATCCTGATCAGAGTTTATATGGAAGACTTTGTCTACATCGCACCGTTTGACGGATCAAAAAAATTCCTGATACCGGAAACTTCAAAATTTTCCTGTGCCTCCTGGGTAAGTTTTTCTCCGCAAGAGTTCACCCTTCCTCCTTTCGGCAAAAAAAACATTGATTATACGATCCGGGTTCCTGAAAATGCCCGGGGCGGACATTATTCTGTGCTCTTCTTTGAAACCATGCTCGGCGAGATGCAGAAAGAAGAAGGGTACAGGGTTAACGTCCTGGGCCGGATCGGTTCTCTGTTTTTCATTGAGATGAAAGGGGCAGAAAAAAAGGCAGAAATCACGGAAATAGCTGTTAAGGAAAATTCTTTCCGGGGAATTTACGCCAATACCGGAGATCTGTTTACAAAAGTAAATACTACTTTTTATGTGCTTGATTCTCAGAGCATGGTCATTGACCGCAAAGAAGAAAACGAGATCTATATACTTCCTCCTGACCAGACAGAATTCACTCTTACGCCTTCTTCGGATCTGGCTGCAGGAGAATACACGCTTATCGCCACCTTTGACCTTCAGGACGGCGACACTTTGATCAGAGAAATTGATTTCAGCAAGGATCGAAACGGAAAGCTTACTATCCGGGAGATAAGAGATTAAAGGTATCATCCGATGATAAAAAAAATACTGAGCTTTATTCTGGTTTTATTTGTACTGATACAGGCTGTGCCTGCCTTTGCCCAGTATACGGAAACCTACCGTTATGTCTCAGGTCTGGCTTACAAGGCTCTGGAAAATAATTTTCAGGAAGATGCTTTGCGCTATTTCCGGATAATGCATCAAATAAATCCGGCAGCAAAAGAGCCGCTGATCCAAATCAGAAGGCTCACCGGCAGAGAAGAAACGCCTCAGTCTGCATATACTTATCAGCCTTATTACCGGGAACAGGATTTTCTGGAGAGAGAAACTTCTTTTTCCGACAAACGGGAAAGCAGTTTTACCGAACCTGAAGGAAAAACCGTTCCCGACAAACTGGTCTTGCCCGGGATAAAAGTAACCGACAAAAATTCTTCAGTTTCTTCTTTCCTGGACAAAGCGGAAACAAAGATTTCCCGTTCACGCAGATATACCCCTGCGGCAGCACCGGCTATCAGCAAAACCGGCTATCAGCCGGCAATTACCCGGTCTCCGGCAGTCAGCCCCAGCGCGCCTTCAGACGTGGCAGTCCCGCCTTCATTTGATTTTACTCAGGATAAAGCGCGCATTCTCTATCTGACCGATGAATTGTATGCCAAACAGCCAAAAACAAGGTTACAGGTACATATCGAAGAAAATTTTATTATTGAAGGCAAAAGTATTAAACGTTTTCTTATTATAAATCCCGATGTTCTGGATATAGAAAGAATCAGTGACGAACAGATCAGAATAATCAGCAAAAACGTAGGTACCAGTCTGATCCATATCTGGGACAATACTCAGCGCTGGACTTTCACGGTCAAAATACTGCCGCACATAGTCGTACCCAAAGAAGAGGATATACGCCGGGAACTTTATTTCGCCGATCCTTTCAAAGTTTTTTACAACGCGGAATGGAGGAATTATTCACGCGGCCGCAGGATAAATTCTCTGGAACGGGAAACCCTTTCCTTTGACCAGGATCTGGGCTTTTACGGCGACACTCCTCACGGCACCCTGGACGGTTCCATGCGTTATGCAAAATACGCCGACACTTACGAACTGACTAACTACACTCTGGGGCTGACTAACGGAAAATGGAAAAATTTCCGGGATTTTGATGTCCGCATTTTTGATATCTATGACGGATTTTCCGATCTTTCCTATCCCGGAGGACTGCTGCGCGGATTTTACCTTTCCGCCGATGCCTTTAACCGGATGATCAATTATACCTTTATCGGGGGAGAAGAAAGAGAAGGCTCTTACGGTTATTTCACTCCGGGTATCCTGGAAGAAAGAGATTCCAAAATCTACGGCATACAGCTCAAGCTGTTCCCTTATGAAACGACTAATTTTTCCTTTAATTACGCCTGGGCTACGGGAGCGGGAAGAGAAGAATATCTGGGCGATGAAGTCTATTCCATAGAGGCCAGGCACAAGGCTAAGCCGTTCGATTTTTCCGCAGAACTGGCCTATGACCAGGAAGCTTTTGCCGGGCATGTCAATACTGAATACAGCAGCGCTGACCTGCGTCTTTTCGCCAATCTGCGCAACATCGAAAAAGATTTTACCACTATCAACGGACGGCCGGGCGATCTGGGTGAAATAGGCGCGGTTTTTGGGGTCGGCAAACAGATCAATGAAAAAAATCATCTCAGCGCTACCCTTGATGTTTTCCGGGACCGCTATCTTTTTAATCCGGGCAAAGAACATGACCTTAATTATGACCTGGAAGCTTCTTTATCTTCCATACTCAGCGAAGCTTCTTCTTTATTTACTAATCTCAGCTACAACAATGAGCCGGGGCTCTCGTTTCCCCGACGCTATTTAAATCTGCGCAGTACTTATTCGCATAATTTCAAAATATTTAACGATCATACCCTGAATACTTTTCTCAGTGCCGGTCTGCAGAGAAGCAGGAATCCCACTTCTCCCGGATCTGATTATGATGTATTACTGTTGTCTTCAGGAGCCAGATATTATCTTACTCAGGCCCTGTCCGTTTATCTGAATTATACCTATCATTTCCTGGACGAAAAACTTATCGATGAAAGATATAACCCGTTCTATTACGAGGCCGGGCTGGATTTCTATAAAAAATACAGCGACAAATTCAGCACTGATTTCCGCCTTTATTTCCGTGATGAAGAGGAATCAGAACCTGTGCACAGTTTCCTGGCCGGAGAAGACAGCATCGAAGGATCTCTGCGCCTGTCTTACATGCCGAAAGAAAATATCGAACTTTACCTGGACGGCAGAATACGCAATGTCTGGGCCGAAGCTGCGAATGCGGAAAAATATGTGGAAAGCGAGATCAGAATGGGGATTTCCAGTACCTGGGATACTTTCTTCAGTTTTAATCCGCAGGGCTATATATCGGGTTATGTATTCAAAGATGCTAATGCCAACGGAGAAATAGACCCTCAGGAACTGCTTCTGGAAGGGATTACCGTACAGGTAGGGGACCAGACCCTGATCACGGACAGCCAGGGACTTTACCGGGCAAAGATAAAAGCGAAAAAAGCAACCGTAGCAGTTAAAACCGATACTCTGCCCCGGGGCTATGTCCTGACCACACCTTATCTTCAGGAAGTAGAGATCATCAATAAAGGTGAGAGCTATGTCGATTTCGGGGTCAATACTTCTTCCAGTATTTCCGGCGCAGTATTTTATGATAAAAACGATAATAACCGGTTCGATGCCGACGAAGAAGGTATCGGTGACGTTAAAATATCCCTTGACCGGCAAAGCGTACGCACCACCCCTGACGGACGATATTATTTCCGCAATTTAGAACCGGGTTCATACACCATCTCCATCGACATAAATACCGTACCTATGGAGTATCTTCCAAAATCGCGCCTGAAAAAAGCAGCTGTCCTGGATGAAGGCATGAATTATATCTTCAAGATTCCGCTCAAAAAGAAATAAGCTTATTTCCTTAAACAATCTGCTGCACTTTAAACTTTAAGGTCAATCCCTGTAAAAACAGCAAAAGGGACCGGCCTTTCGGTCGGTCCCTTTGCAATATGTGGAACAGGGGTAAAGATTTCTCCGTGGCTTGCGGCTTTTACCTTAAAAGTACGGTTTTGATTATCACCCGTCTTTTTTTTCTTTTTTTATGCTGATACTGGATAAGCATGTCTCCCGGTGTTTTTTCTTCCAGTTTTGCATCTGAAGCAGCATCTTCGGTCTTTTCACTTAAAACGATTATCCTGGGGATAACACAGGAGACAGGTATATGCACTGTATTCTTGGCCCAGACCGGAAAAGCAAAGATAACCAGACAGGCCAGAGTGATCAATCTTTTAAACATCTTTACCTCCTTCTTCCACCCTTCCCACAATATTGGCAATGAGCTCTTCGTGGCTGGCGGCTCCCTGCTCATTTAATTTCTGACAAAGATCGACAATATGTTTAAGAATAGTGGAGCGGGGGACTTTAACACCCTGAGAAAAAAGAATATCTTTACCGATCCCGTCGAGGAAATCCAGCTCTTCTCTTTCCAGGAAAGTCACCACTCTGTGTCTGATCTTATGTTTTATTTTCATATTTGCCTTAAAACAAAAAAAACCCTAAGGCCACCGTGAACCTTAGGGTTTAAATTCTTATTCTGCCCCTTTGGTAACTCCGCTATCCCGTTTCCGGGACCGGAAGTTTTGCGTCCCAAGGTTTCCCCTGGTTTGCCTTTATCAGTAAGCACCTAATTGTCAATCTACTTTATTGATAACATATGCTGTTTCAAAATGCAAGGGGTCAAAAAAATATTTTTGCTGAAATGTATTTTGTGCATTTTTGCTTTTTACCTTATAATTATTGACAGAAACATCAGCCGAAGCTAAAATTACTATACGTTCTTTACAATTCGACATTGCGTATTTCCGGTGCCCTTACCCGGGCCTAACAGGGAATCCTGTGAAAATCAGGAGCTCTCCCGGAGCTGTAAAAAGAGACGAAAACTGTTTATACGCCACTTTCCCGTTTTAAGGGAAGGGAAGGTACAGCCAGTAGGAAGATCTTTGAGCCAGAATACCTGCCGGAAATATTTGTAGTGTTTTGCGAGGTACAAAACATTATAAACCATAGGGCCAAGAGATCAGGGTGCACCTCTATGCGAAAATGCGGAGGTGCATTTTTTTTGGCCGAAACAAAAAGGAGAAGATATGCTTCTCAAAAAAGTATCAGGGTTTTTTTTATTTATCTGCCTGTTTTCGGCACAGCACTGTCTCTGCGAGGAAAGCAGCCTTGATCTGGGCAGAATAATAGTCACTCCTTTCCGTACCGATGTAGCTCTTTCGGCAAATCCCGCTTCTCTGGATATAATCGAACTGGACGGAAAAACAACGGCGGGGATGCTGTCCTTTACTGAAGCGGTCAGGTCTCTGCCTTCTGTAGCTGTTGCTACCACCGGCGGAAAAGGAGGAGATACGGCTCTGTTTATCCGCGGTGCCGACTCAGACCATACTCAGGTTCTGCTTGACGGCATAAAACTGTATGATCCTATTTCTACTTCAGCTTATTTTTACGGGTACAATTATATGTCTGCCGATAATCTGGAACGGATAGAAGTGGTCAAAGGCCCTTACAGTTCTCTTTACGGATCTGACTCTATAGGAGGCACAGTAAACCTGATCAGTAAAAAAGGTAAAGGAGAACCAGGACTGTCCTATACCCAGACCATGGGCAGTTTTCAGACTTTCAAAGAGCTGCTCCGGGGCCAGGGAGAAAAAAATGATCTGGCCTGGTTTTTTTCCGTAGCACGGACTGATATCAATGCTTTTTACTCCGGACGATATAAAGACGGCAATTATGAGACAGACCCTTATCACGGAACTAATGCCTCATTGCGTCTTGATTATGAGTTAAGCGAAGACACTCATCTGGGACTGATCACTGATTATTCATGGGCTAAATACGAATACGATGCTTCCGGCGGTTCAGACAATGATGAATATTACGCTTATTTTAATCAGGGGGTGGCGGGGTTGAATCTGGACCAGACGCTCAGCGACAGGTTTAAACATAAGATCATTACCGGCTATACCCGCACTTACCGCAAAGACTGGTCCTGGGGAAGCAGTTCTTTTTACAACGGTATAACTTATCAGGCAAAATGGCAGGGCGAAGTCAGCCTCACTGACTGGTGGAAATCGGTCACAGGATTCGATTATCTGCGCGAACAGGGAGAATCCACCTGGAGCGCAAAAAAAACAGCAAACACCAGAGGATATTTTCTGGAACAGATACTGACCCCTCTGGATAATTTTTTTGTCAGTGCTACCTGCCGCAGCGAAGATCATTCCCGGTTCAAGCAGCATGAAGTATATAATCTCGGAGCCAGCTACAGGATAGAAAAAACCGGAACTAAATTAAAATCTTCCTGGGGAGAAGGATTTAAAGCTCCCTCGCTTTATCAACTGTTTTCTCCCTATGGCAGCCCTGATCTGAACCCGGAAAAATCGGAAAGTTACGAATTCGGGCTGGATCAGGAGCTTGGTGACAAACTTGTACTGGAAACAACTTATTTCAACACTGAGGTCAAAGATCTTATCCAGTACCGCAGCCTGGGCGTTCCTCCCTGGGGCGAATATTATCAGGAAAACAGTAGAGCCCGGATCTCGGGATGGGAAAACCTGGTCACCTGGAAACCGGATACATCCTTATCTTTATCTTTAGGCTATACAGCAATGGAAACAAAAAACAAGGATACAGGCAGCCGTCTGGAGCGCAGGCCGGAAAACAAGCTGAGCCTGAGCATAAACAAAAAACTGGATAAACTTACAGTTTCCTCTCTGATCAGCTATACAGGCAACCGCATTGACGGCGCGGAAAAACTGAAATCATATTATCTGGCATCGATTTCCGCGGTTTATCAGATTAATGAGCGCTGGGAATCTTTTCTCAGGGCAGAAAACCTGTTCGATCAGGAATATGAAACAGTAAACGGCTACGAAACTCCGGGATTATCCTTATATACAGGGGTTAAAGTCTCGTTCTGATCTTTTTTGATGCATTTTACGGCCGCAGGCAGTCTTTACGGGTCTCCTGCGGCCGTTTTAAAAGCCAAAACACTTGTTTTTAAAAGGTATTCTTTTATAATAAATATATAATGAGATATTTATGGTTTTTGTCTATATGCCTGTCCCTGGCTTTGCATCTGCTTTTACTGGCCGGCATTCCCGGATTTAATTTCTCCCGGCCTGAACCGGAAAAATTTAAATCTCTGGAAATACTTTCCCGGGAAGAAATACAGGTCGAAAATTCCCGAAAAATAAATAACCGGCCCCTGGACCTGGCAAAACCTCCTCAGTTTATTAAAGAATTCAGCAAAAAAACTATCCTTAGATCAAGCGACGACTTTCTTCTGGAAAAACCGCTCATCGAAGCACCGTCCAAAGAAATAATCTTCTCCGAAATCGACATGGAAGAGCTGATGGAAATTAAAAAGACTCCTGAATACATGGATTACTATAATCTGATCCGGGAAAAAATACGCGATAATGCTCTTGCCTTTTATCAGCGCACAATGCAGGGGGTGGTCCATCTTTCCTTTATCATCCTGGATAACGGCCAACTTTATCACCTGAGCCTGCTCGATGATTCCAGTTCTGATCCCGACCTTTTACAGATCGCCAAAAACAGCGTAAAAAAAGCAGCACCGTTTCCGCCGTTCCCCTCTGAACTGGCTTATCCTAAACTGCACTTTAATATTTCCATACATTTCAAAAACAATTGACAGTAAATAAGGGCATTGTTAATATGTGTCTATGATCAGACAAGCTGTTGTACAAGGTAAATTCTACCCTGAGACCAAATCTGAACTTGAGTCAATGCTCAGGTCTTTTTGCCCGAAAAAATACAGCCTGAACGCAGCCAGAGCAGCAATACTGCCTCATGCCGGTTACATCTATTCGGGAGAAGTAGCCGCAGCTACCGTTTCCCGGATAATCCCCAGGAAAAAAGTTCTGATCCTGGGCAACAATCATACCGGACTGGGAGACAGGTTCAGCCTTTATCCTGAAGGGTCCTGGCAGACACCTCTGGGCCAGGCAGCGATAGATGCACAAATGGCGGAACAAGTTCTTTCCGGAAAAGGTCTGATCACTGCAAATACAGAGGCGCACAGATTTGAACATTCGATAGAAGTACAGATACCTTTTTTGCAGTATTTTTTTAAAAATTTCAGTTTTCTGCCTCTGTGCTGCCGGATCTCAGCTCTGGAGGACTACCGGACTGTTGCTGAGCAGCTTTACGCAGCCCTGCATCAGTTCAGCGATGATCTGATCATTCTGGCTTCCAGCGATATGACTCATTATGAACCTGACCAGAGCGCAAGAAAAAAAGACAGGATCGCCATCGAAAGTATTCTCCGCCTGGATGAAAAAGATCTGCTGGAAAAAGTCAGACAAAATAACATTACCATGTGCGGTACAGCTCCGGTAGTGATAATGCTGATTTTAAGTAAACTGCTGGGAGCCAATAAAGCCAAAGTAATACGCTATCAGACCAGCGGAGACCGGGGAGGGGATTATTCGGCAGTAGTAGGCTATCTGGGAGCGATAATCACCTGAAAAACACTAATGCAAAATAAAAGGTATAAAATCCGGTTAGGTTTAACGGTTACGATACCCGTATCGGCTTACGGTTAAGGTTACGGCAAAATATATTAAGGAGTAGCATTATGAGCGAAGAAAAGAAAAAAGTGGATGAAAGCTGGAAAGAGCAGGTAAAAAAAGAAAAACAGGAAGCAGACCAGAAACAGGAGACTTATCATGAACCCACCTTTACGGTGTTCATGTCATCCTTAGCCATGCAGGCTATGATCGCCCTGGGCAGTATTGAAAACCCGGCTACAGGGCAAAAAGACAAAAATCTCGATCAGGCCCGATTTTTGATCGATACTCTGGGAATTGTCCAGGAAAAAACAAAAGGCAATCTCAGCAAAGAAGAAGAAAAGTTTCTTTCGGAATCTTTATATAATCTGCGCCTGGTTTATGTGCAGGAAAAGGAAGGGAAAAAATGATCAGCCCTGAGTTATTAGCTGTTCTTGCCTGTCCGGTATGTAAACAAAGCCTTAAACCGGGAAAAAACAGTCTGCTTTGCGCTAAATGCAAAAGGGCTTATCCAGTACGGGAAGGCATACCGGTTTTATTAGCAGAGGAGGCAAAAATTGAAAAAAAAATCTGAACTTAAAGCAAAAGTCCTGATCCTGAACGGGCCCAATCTTCATCTTCTAGGCAAACGCGAACCCGGGATCTACGGCAGCTGCACTCTGGATAAACTGGAAAAAATAAACCGGGACAAAGCTTTAAAACTGGGCCTGGACCTGGAACAATTCCAGACCAATTCCGAAGGCAAAATTGTCGATATTATAACCAAAACAGACTATGACTTCCTGATCATCAACCCTGCGGCCTATACGCATACTTCGGTCGCGATCAGAGACGCGATCCTTTCTGTGAACAAGCCTGCTCTGGAAATTCACATTTCCAATATTTATAAACGGGAAGATTTCAGGAAAACATCGCTTATCTCCGATGTTGTAATGGGCGTGATCAGCGGACTGGGCACTTACGGTTATCTGCTGGCCCTGGAAGCGGCTGATTCATTTTTGCATGAACAAAAAACTTAAACAACTTAACCGGGCGTTCCGGCAGCAGGGTGCAGACGGGCTTCTCATCTCCACTCCGGCAAATATTTCCTATATCAGCGGTTTCCGCGAGATAGAAGCTTACCTTTTACTGTCTGCGGACAAATGCGTTTTATTTACTACCCCGATCTATTCCCGGGAAGCAGCCCGGATATCTTTGTGGCAGGTGAAATGCCGAAAAAAAAATCTGTTTCAGGACGTGGCTGAAACCGCAAAAAAACTGAAAATAAAAAATCTCGGATATGAGGCAAAAAATATTCCGCAATTAGAGCAGGAGCACCTGAACCTGGCCTGTGCCGAAAAAAGCATTAAACTGGTACAGACCGTAGACTGTGTCGAATCTCTGCGCGCAGTGAAAACAAAACCGGAAATACAAGCAATACGTTCCGCAGTCAGGATAACAGAGCAGGCTCTGGAATTCGCAAGCGAAATCATCGAAGAAAACACCACAGAAAAACAGCTGCAGATCGAAATCGAAAAAATAATGCGCATCAAAGGAGACAATGATCTGGCGTTTAAGCCCATTGTTGCTTTCGGCAAAAACTCAAGCAATCCTCATCATGCGGCAACCGGACAGAACCTTAGTTCTAAAAGTCTTATTCTCATAGACTTAGGTGCTAAGTTCAACGGCTTTTGCGCTGACTTGACAAGAATATTCATTTTGGGTAAAATGCCCATTCATTTAAAGAAGATCTATGATATTGTGCGTAAAGCGCAGGACTGTGCAGTAAAAAAAATCAGAGCAGGAGTCAAAGCCTGTGAAGTCGATCAGGCTGCGCGGGAAATCATTGAAAATGCCGGATACGGAAAATTTTTCGGGCATGGTCTGGGACACGGGGTGGGAAGATGCGTGCATGAAATGCCTTTTCTCCAATCCCGCAACCAGTCCAGGCTTAAAGAGAACATGGTTATAACCGTAGAGCCGGCTATCTATCTGCCGCAGCGCTGCGGTATACGTCTGGAAAGCATGTTTATTGTAAAAAAAACTAAAGGAGAACGCATAGATGCCGATTCCAATAGGTAGTTTAAAACCGGGCAAAGCGATCATTTATAATGACGAGCTCTATATTATCACCAAATGCGAACATTCCAAGCTGGCCAGAGGAGCTGCTTTTTGCCGCACAAAACTGAAAAATTTCAAAACCGGACAGACCATGGAATGTACTTTACGCGATTCGGACAAGATAGAAGAAGCCTTTATCGATAAAAGAACTTTGCAGTTTTCCTACCGCGATGACAATATTTTTCATTTCATGGATATGGAGACCTATGAAGATATGGTCCTTGATTCCGATATTATCGGTGATCAGAATATTTTTCTTAAAGATAATCTTGAGCTTATCGGTCTGTTTTATCAGGATTCCCTGATCAGCTTTGAACTTCCCTCCAGTGTAGACCTTAAGGTTATCGAGACTGCGCCCGGAGCCAAAGGAGATACAGTTAAAATGGCCACCAAACAGGCAAAACTGGAAACCGGGATGCTGATTCAGGTACCGCTTTTTATCGAAAGCGGAGAAACGATAAAAGTCGATACAAGAACCCGGGAATATGTAGGCCGGGCCTGAACCTGCCGAGAAACGGCAGGAACAAATTTTTTATTTTGCCTTTAAAGATCTGAATATCCCAAACAAAGGGGGTGCACATTGGATTTAAAAAAATTAAAAAATTTTATCAGTTTTATGGACGAAAACAACCTCTGCGAACTGGAAATAGAGGAAGAAGGTTCCAGAATAAAATTAAAAAAATCCTCGGGCCAGCAGCCGGTGATCATTTCCAAAGATCTGCCGCCTCAGACCGGGCCTAATCCAGTACCCCGGACAGACCGGAAAAAAGAAGGCTTGATCGAGATCAAATCGCCCATGGTCGGCACTTTTTACCGGGCGCCGGCACCGGGAGCCAAACCATTTGTGGATAAAGCTCAATCGATCAGCCCGGGAGATACTGTCTGTATTATCGAAGCCATGAAACTGATGAATGAGATCACAGCTGAGATCGGCGGACAGATAGAAGAAATTTTAGTACAAAACGGAGAGCCTGTAGAATTCGGGCAGCCTCTGTTTTTAATCAATCCTTCTTGATCATGTTTTCAAAAATACTTATTGCCAACAGAGGAGAAATAGCGGTCCGCATTATCCGGGCCTGCAAAGAACTGGGTATCAGTACTGTAGCGGTTTATTCCGAGGCTGACAAAAATTCTCTGCATCTGGAACTGGCTGATGAAGCAGTCTGCATCGGAAAAGCTTCAGCACAGGAAAGTTATCTTAATGTTTCCGCTATTTTAAGTGCCGCCGAAATAACAGACTGCGAAGCAATCCATCCCGGATACGGATTCCTGGCCGAAAACCCCTATTTTGCCGAAGTCTGCGAATCATGCGGTATAACCTTTATCGGGCCCAGCAGCGAAAACATTTCTCTGATGGGAGATAAAGTCAAGGCCAGGGAAACCATGAAAAAAGCGGGTATACCTCTGATACCGGGAAGTAAAGGGGTGATCAAGACCAAGGAAGATGCTCTTGCTCTGGCCAAAAAACTGGGCTATCCGGTTATTCTCAAAGCCAAATCCGGAGGAGGAGGCAAGGGAATGCGTATATGCCACAGTGATATGCGTCTGTTAAACGCACTGATGACTGCCCAGTCCGAAGCAAAAGCTTCTTTCGGCAGTTCGGAAGTGTATCTGGAAAAATATCTCGACCATCCCCGTCACATTGAAGTTCAGGTGGCAGCCGATAACTTCGGAAATATACTGCATTTCGGGGAAAGAGACTGCAGCATTCAGCGGCGCCACCAGAAGCTGATAGAGGAAGCCCCGTCTCCTGTGCTGAAAAACAAAGAACGGAAAAAACTTTACGATCTGGCCCTGAAAACCATCAAAGCCATAAATTACCGCAGTGTGGGAACCGTGGAATTTCTTTTCCAGGATAAGAATTTTTATTTTATAGAAATGAATACCCGCATCCAGGTCGAACACAGTGTAACCGAAGAACTGACCGGTGTAGACCTGATGAAACTGCAGATACTTATAGCAGCGGGTGAAAAATTGAAATTAAAACAGGATGAGATACAGATCAAAGGCGCTGCCCTGGAATGCAGGATCAATGCCGAGGATGCGGATAATAATTTTATTCCCTGTCCGGGAAAAATCGATTTCGGATATTTACCGGGAGGTAAAAACGTCAGAGTAGATACGCATATTTATACCGGCTATTCAGTGCCGCCCTATTATGATTCTCTTCTGGCCAAAATAATAACCAAAGGAAGCAGCCGGGACCAGGCCCTTAACACCATGCAGCGGGCTTTAAGCGAAGTCCTTATCGAACCGATAAAAACGACCGCGCCTTTCTGCCGTAAAGTGATCACTGATCCGGATTTCAAACGCGGCCTGTATGATACTTCATTTTTAGGTAAATTCCTGGAAAAGGAGGAAGAATGAACAAAGAGCTCAGTTCTGAATACGGTCAAATCAGGATTCACCGCAAAGTCGTAGCCCAGATCGCCGAACTAGCGGCTAAAGATGTGGATGGAGTTACCAGAGTAGGCCTGGAGTGCTACGGTCTGCTGGGAACTCTGCTGCGCATTTTAAAACGCAGCGGCACAAAAGTAATCACTTCCAACATGAAAGAGGTCAGGGTCATCATCCCGGTTGTCACCCGCTATGAAAGCAATGCCGTTGATCTGGCCTATGACATCCAGAAAAAAGTGACAGCCAAACTGTTAAGCACGCTGAACATGGACTCGGTTACTGTGGACGTGAAGCTTAAAAAAATAGAAAGGGGGACAAAATGATCTTAATCCATGGTTTAATTTATTTGATTACCTCCCTGGCTGCCGGTTCGCTGATAATAGGAATTGCTGCCGGACAGATAAACATCGACACGATCAGCAAAGTAATCGATACTTTTTTCTTTGCCGACAGACTTTCGCCCTGGCTCTGGAGCGGGATCGGGATCCTGATTTTATTATCCTGTCTTCAATTCATATCCCGTCTGTTTAAAAATGTGCGCAGAGAAAAATTCATCACCCGACAGACTGCCGAAGGGCAGGTAAGCATCAGCCTTAATGCCATCGAAGATATGATCCGCAAGATACTGGAAGACAAGGAAGAACTTTCTCATATCAAACCCAAAGTGACTTTTACCCGCAAAGGCATAAACATACTGGTCAGAGGGTACCTCACTTCCGAGGTTAATCTGATAGAATTCACTTCCGATATCCAGGAGATCATAAAGAAAAAAATAACTTATCTTCTGGGCGAAGACGAAGTCCTGAAAATAAATCTGGAGATTAAAAAGCTGGCTTTTGCGGCTTCACGCGATGTCGTCGAAGACGAACCCCGCGTTCCCTTCAGAAATTATTAATAGTTTTATCAACTTAAGAGGAGGTCCAAAGATGAAAATAGGAATGCTTACCGGCGGAGGAGATTGCCCGGGATTAAACCCTGTGATCCGCGCAGTAGTAAGAAAAGCGATTAAAAACGGAGACGAAGTCGTCGGCCTGCGCTACGGCTGGAAAGGCCTGATGGAAAAAATAACCATGCCGCTTGATCTTCGTTCTGTTTCAGGAATTTTACATAAAGGCGGAACAATGCTCGGCACTTCCCGCACCAACCCTTATAATCAGGAAGGCGGATCTAAAACTGCCATTGCCAATTTTAAAGAATTAGGTCTCGATGCCCTGATCGCCATCGGCGGAGAAGACACTTTAGGTGTAGCCAACAAGCTTTATAAAGAAGGGGTCAATGCAGTAGGAGTACCCAAAACCATTGACAACGACCTTTCCGGTACTGATGCCACTTTCGGTTTTGATACTGCGGTCAATATTGTCATGGAATGTATCGACCGGCTCCATACCACTGCCGAATCCCACAACCGCGTACTGGTAGCCGAAGTCATGGGCCGCCATGCCGGATGGATCGCTGCTTACGGCGGTATTGCCGGCGGAGCGGATTACATCCTTATACCGGAAAAACCGGTTGATATCGATGAAGTCTGCGATTCCCTGAAAAAACGCCATGCCACAGGAAAAAATTTCAGTATTGTGGTCGTATCCGAAGGCGCTACTTTTAAACAGGATGAATTTACGACCCAGGAAAAAGAACTGGACCAGTTCGGGCATGTCCGTCTGGGCGGTATCGGCAACCAGATCGGTAAAATGATCGAAGAAAAAACCGGGTTTGAGACCAGAGTTACGGTTCTGGGTCATATTCAGCGAGGAGGTTCGCCCACGGCCTCAGACCGCATTCTGGGAACCCGCTACGGGATCAAAGCCTATGATCTGGTTAAATCCGGAAAATTCGGACAAATGGCTGCCTTGCAGGGAAACCAGATCGTAAATGTTTCTCTGGAAGAAGCGACCAAAGAACTTAAAACTCTGGATATGGATATCTATGAAATGGCTCAAATCTTCTTCGGCTGATCCGTATCCCGGAAAAACAAAATAACAACAGGACGGCCCGCACCCGAAGTGCGGGCTTGTTCTTGTTTTAAAAACCGAGGCAAATCATGGATACTGCTATCAAAAACGCATATCAGCTGCACAAAAAAGCTTTACTCTTACTGGAACAGCAGAACAGCCTGCTGAAAGCTATTGCCGACAGATGTTCAGCCTGCCTTGAACAGAAAGGCAAGATCATGTTCTGCGGTAACGGAGGAAGCGCTTCCGACAGCCAGCATTTGGCCGCGGAACTGGTCGGCAGATTCAAAAAAGAACGCCGGCCTCTTCCTGCTCTGGCTTTAACCGTAAATACTTCCGTTCTCACGGCCATCGGCAATGATTACGGATACGACCAGATCTTTTCCCGCCAGATATCAGCCCTGGGGAAAAAACAGGACCTGCTGATCGCCATGTCCACTTCCGGCAATTCACCCAATGTATGCCGGGCAGTGCAGGCGGCAAAAGACAAAGCCATCTTTACCGTAGGATTCTGCGGAGGTGACGGAGGACAACTGAAAGATCTGACTGACCTGTCCCTGGTCATCGATATAAATGATACAGCCAGAGTCCAGGAAATGCATATTCTTGCCGGACATATAATCTGCGAACTGATAGAGGATAATTACGATGGGTAAGATCATTGCCCGGAATTCTTTAAAGAAAAAATGCCGGATTCTTTCCGGAGAAGGCAAAAAAATAGTTTTTACCAACGGCTGTTTTGATCTGCTTCATCCCGGGCACATGCAGATACTTAAATTCGCCAGAAGTAAAGGGGATATCCTGATAGTAGGTCTTAATTCCGACAGTTCGATACATAAAATAAAAGGAATAAACCGGCCGATACTTGATCAAAAGGCAAGGGCTGCCAATCTCAGCGCTGTCTGCTATGTTGATTTTGTCACTATTTTTGACGAGCCAACTCCCCTGGAACTTATTTCTTTTATCCGTCCGCAGATACTGGTTAAAGGAGGCGACTGGGATTCAGACCAGATCATCGGACGCGATCTGGTGCAGAAAGTATTCAGGGTCCCTCTGGTAAAAGGTTATTCCACTACGGCTATCATTAAAAAAATTTTAAACACATGCGCAAAATAGACCCGCAGAAAATATTCCGGGTAATAGACGTAAACCTTAACCGCTGCAAAGAAGGATTGCGGGTCAATGAGGATATTTTCCGTTTTATTCTGGAAGACAACCTGATGAGAAAAAAGATCAGACTTATCCGGCACGAAATGGACCGGATCGCGGAAAAGCTGAAATTCAAAGGACAGTTGTTTTCTGCCCGAAATGCATCCGCTGATCAGGGCAGAGCCGTAGATGATCTGGAATTCAAGCGCAAAGACATCCCGGAAGTTTTATTCGCCAATTTTCAAAGAGTAAAAGAATCTCTGCGAGTGCTGGAAGAATTCTTAAAAATAGCAGATCCCAAAAAAGTAGCTTTAGCAAAAAAAAACAGATACCTGATCTATGAACTGGAACAAAAAGTTTATAAAAAATATTTTTCCGGTTAAAAAATCCTGTCTTTACTAACAGCTTAAAACAAAGGAACCGAGATGAATACTTTATTTAAAAAAAGCTTTCTGAAAAAAATGGCAAAAAAGGAAAAGGTTACGCCTGAATTTTTGGAAGCCGGGCTCAAGCAAGGGACAATTGTTATCCCTCAGAACAAAAATAAGGAGCTTGAATCCCCGGCTGCCATAGGTGAAGGGTTAAAAGTAAAACTGAACACTAATCTGGGGACTTCTTCCGAACAGGCAGAACTCAAAGAGGAAAAGAAAAAACTGGCGACAGCAGTCAAATACGGCACTGACGCGATCATGGACCTTTCCACCGGTCCCCAGCTTAAAAAGGTACTGAAAGAAATCATTAAAGCTTCGCCCGTGCCTGTCGGTACTGTACCTATTTACCAGGCTGCTCTGGACGCGGAAAAAAAATACGGAGAATTCGAAAAAATGACTAAAGACGATCTGATGCAGGCTTTGATCTTTCAGGCCGAAGCCGGCGTGGATTTTTTCACTATTCATGCCGGGATCAGAAAATACTTTCTTGATATTCTTGATAAGCAGCGCCGCACTGCAGGCATAGTTTCCCGCGGCGGAGCGATTTTAGCCCGCTGGATGTTTGTCCATAAACAGGAAAACCCTCTTTATGAATATTTCGACGAAGTTCTGGATATAGCCAGAAAATATAATATCACCATCAGCCTGGGAGATGCCCTGCGACCGGGCGCTCTGGCTGATTCTACGGACAGGCTGCAGATGAAAGAATTAGAGGTCCTTTCCGGGCTGGTCCGGCGCTGTTGGGAAAAAAAGGTTCAGGTCATGGTCGAAGGCCCGGGACATATCAAGATAGATGAGATAGAATTCAACATGCAGATAGAAAAAAAACTCTGCCGGAAAGCGCCCTTTTATATACTAGGCCCTTTGACTACAGATATCTTCTTCGGTTATGACCATATCGTCTCAGCCATCGGAGGGGCCATTGCTGCCCGGGCCGGTGCTAATTTTCTCTGCGTGGTCACACCTGCCGAACATCTGCGGCAGCCTTCAGCCGAGGACATTAAAATGGGAGTTATCGCTTCCCGCATTGCAGCCCATTCAGTGGATCTGCTGAAATTCAAGGATGAACTGGAAAAAGACAAGAAACTGTCTCTGGCCAGAGCAAAAAGGGATTGGAATGAAGTTTTCACTTATTCCATTGACCGAGAAAAAGCAGAGGAATACAGAGCAGCAAAAAAAATATCGACTGAAGATGTCTGTTCCATGTGCGGCAAACTCTGTTCCTTAAAACTGATCGATAAATGTGATCTGCTGAAATAACCGCAAAAGGATCAGGCAGAGTTACAGTTGACAACATCCTGATAATTAAGATAATAGACTTATTATTTGATGCTTGATGCTCGACCTGTCCCGGACGAAGCGTCGGTATGCTCGAAAATATACTTTGTTCTTTTGATAATCAGAATTATAACTGGCTCCTGGCAAATATCACCTGATATGCGCGGGCGTGGTTCCTGCAGGAGCAGGGACCACCAAGGAAAAATCTAATACGCGTATCATAATTTATTATCGCGGGCGTGGTTCTCTTCACCTGCTTCGCAGGTTCGAGGACCACTAAGAGGTAAACAACCTGAAACGCAAATTATTTTACTTTATTGCGGGCGTGGTTCAATGGTAGAACATTAGCTTCCCAAGCTAAAAACGGCGGTTCGATTCCGCTCGCCCGCTCCATAAAACAGGGGAAAAGGGTTATGGTTACGACCCATTC
>Ga0272443_10003610_pt1 | contig 18014 bp, 22 predicted proteins | sample SSMAcet12_FD_193581 | JGI IMG/M metagenome (GOLD analysis project Ga0272443, IMG submission 193581) | Marine sediment archaeal communities from Little Sippewissett salt marsh, Falmouth, MA, United States - SSM-Acet-12 | ecosystem: Environmental > Aquatic > Marine > Wetlands > Sediment ... | reverse complement strand
ATTCCGGCATATATGCCCCTCCGCCGACAAATGATGCTTCAGGCTCGATATGCAGATAATACCCGGCATAGGGACTTTTTCTCCCTCCCTTTGCAATAAAAGCGCCGAAGTTGGTCTTGTATGGGGATTTGTCTTTGGAAAACCGCACATCACGAAATATCCTGAACAGGCACTCTTTGGGAATCACGACATCGACATCAGGATCTATCTCCCTGACAAGCGGAATCAGCATGGCGATAAACTGCTCAAAAGCGCCTCTGGCATCATCGTAGAGCGACTTGTTCTCCTGAAACCACTCCCTGTCGTTATTTGCCTTCAACCTGCCGAGAAAATCGACTGTAACCTGTAAGGACATACTCGCACCTCCTCTTCAATTTACTTGCCGCACTCACGCCTGACAGCACAGATTGATCTGCTCATTCTCCGGTATCGCATCGCACCGACAATACTGGTAATAAAGCCAATCGGAATACATGAGATTCCAACAAACCAGAACCATCCCTCATTGGAAAAATGCATAATAGAAACACCCGCGATTATCAGCGCGACACCGGATCTGAGGTATGAGAGCAAGGTTCGCTCGTTAGCAAGAACGGTTCTGTCAATCGCAAGTTCGTCACGGAGGATCAGTGTTGCATCATCAAATTTCGAATACGGTGATTTGGCCATAGCAGCTCTTTCTATGCCTGAAGGCTATGTTTTTACATGAAATTGTGTGTCTTTAACGGCCACAATATACAAAAACACACAAACTGCATAGAGTTCCCCCCGAGCATGTGACGGGACGTAGCTGAAATGGGGCTTCTGCCTGTCGGCTATCATGCTCATGGGCACCGATAGACAAACCTGTTCCGCGTCTCGATAGCAGTGTCGGGTGATGCTACAATCCTCACGTGCTTATCTTTGTAAAGGCATCGAGAGGCATTCTCAGGCTGACCGGAGAAGGGTAATCCCTCGGGTATCCTACCCTGAGAAGCAACTGGAGTGGCCTGGTCAGCCGCATCTCGGCTCCCGCCTTTTCAGCCCAGGGCTGCTCCTGAAGCACCTGAGACATCGGATGAATAGCGATGGAACGGTCTTTTGCCCTGAGGAACAGACGCTCGAAACGTCGCCCTGCTTCCAGGAGGGATTCCGGCGTATCGTTTGTCGAGGTAATGACGATCCAGCCACCGCTTTCCTTAACCTGTTTCCTGGCGTGCTCGACTGATGCGTTGCGAAAGTCCCGGTTCAGCACATCATCAGCGCCATAAAAATTTCGCACATACCATCCCGCCAGACCGGTAATATCCATTGATTCAGGAGTGAGACCATTACGGTACTTACGTGCATCCGAGTCCGACCATCGTATCCAGCGGGCCAGCTCCTCCTGAACGTTCATACGATCCGCCTGCTGACGGCTTGCCGCAACCGTCGCCTCGTCGAGCCATGCTGCCTGCTTTGAAAAAGAAGGGTAGTAGAAGCAGTTCTCATCACCTCCGGTAATGAATAAAACATCCTCCGGATCCAGATCATCGCTCTTGAATCCTGAGCGCAGGGTTCTGCGTTCAAGCAGCCGCTGCAGAGGATATTCCACCCGTTCAGCGTTCTTAAATTCAATCGAAAGCAATTCGGGATCAAACGGAGTCTGTGTTCGCAAACGGATTTTCGCCTGAAAACCGTATGCATTGGCGACAATGACCATGTTTTCCAGAAACGCTCCTACGGAGAGCAGTAATTCACGGTTTTTAGGATCGATCTCATTCAGCCAGCGATCTTCGGCTGAACCGATCATCCATCTGTCAGGGCTTTTGACAGTTACCGTCCAGGGCTGTACGTTGTGGCTGCTGGGGGCAAAGGACGCGTACCAGATAATGTCAGCCCTCTCCCTTCCGATACTCTTTACAAGAGCTTCATACCCGGTACCTCTCTCTTCTTCCGCCCTGGTTAATCCGTGACATGACGTTACACCCGGCAGGACACTACACGCCACAATACACTGCACCGAGCGTATAAGAAATTTTCTCCGTGAAAGTGACATAGGGAATGCGCTGAATGGTTATGGGCGGCTTGCTGGCAAACAGATTTTTACCGTACATTTTTAATTATACCGATTTCAAGGAATAAAGACATGTTAAATCTTCATGGCACCCATAAACCAGACCAGGAGGTCGACATGATACCAAAAGTACTGCTGCACAAATTCTGCACAACCGTGGGAATTGATTGGATCTCAGAGTACTGCCGAAACTCGGCAGCACCTATCCGGTCAGCGTGGAAGACTGGAAAGAAATCACTCACGACGAGGCCGGACGGCTAGGTATTCATTCCGGAAACCCTATTGTATGAGGTCGTTAACAGATCAAGCCTGGCTCCTCTTATCTCTCTTAACAAACTTTTCACTGAGCCTTCTTGATTTTCTCAGGAAGGCTTGTAGTTTCATAGTACTAGGGCAGGCTATCTTCCTGGGGATAATCCCGACACAGTTGGCTTGCCGCAAGCTCTCATCGAAAGTCACCGACATACTCTAAATAAAGGAGAAGCACGTGGAACAGCTCCGAGGAACGATGATGCAGACCTTCCATTGGTATACGTCCAATGACGGAACGTTCTGGAACGACTGGGGCGAAAAAATGGACGATCTGGCAGAGAACGGCTTTACGGCCCTCTGGCTGCCGCCTGCCTATAAAGGCATGGCAGGAACCTGGGATGTCGGCTACGGTGTCTACGATCTTTTCGATTGCGGGGAATTCGAGCAGAAAGAGACCACGCGCACCAAGTACGGTACAAAGGATGCGTACCGGAACTGTATTGACGCCGCGCATGATGCGGGGCTGCAGATCTATGCCGACGTGGTGCTGAACCACAAAATGGGCGCGGACGACAGGCAACGGGTTGACCATGTCGTTGTGGTCGATCCCCATAACCGAAACAAAACCATAGGCGACTACCACGACAGAGGCCTGTGGACTTCTTTTTCCTTTCCGGGCAGAGGCGATACCTACTCGAGCATGAAGTGGGAGTGGTGGCACTTCGACGCGACCAAAGAGTATGGGAACATCTACAAGATGAAGGACAAACAGTTCGAGACCCATGTTGACAGTGAAAATGTCAATTACGACTTTCTGATGGGATGCGACCTGGATTTCGACCACGAGCAGGTGCGAGGCGAGGTGCACTACTGGGGAAAATGGTATCTCGACACCTTCGGCATGGACGGGTTCCGCATCGACGCGGTCAAGCACATCCGCTCGTTCTTTTTCAAACACTGGCTGGACGACATGAGACGCCATGCGCAGAAAGAGCTGTTCGCGGTGGGAGAGTACTGGTCGTCGGATCTCGGCCGACTCCTCAGATATATCAAAGAGACCGAAGGCCGGATGCACCTTTTCGACGTGCCGCTGCATCAGAATTTCCATCACGCATCAAAGGCAGGAGCAGGCTACGACATGGGGTCCATCCTGAACAATACGCTGGTCAAAGAGCATCCCTCGCTCGCAGTGACCATCGTCGAAAATCACGACACGCAGCCCCTGCAGAGCCTCGAATCCCCCGTGGAGTCCTGGTTCAAACCGCTTGCCTACGCATTCATCCTACTGAGGGACGAAGGGTATCCCTGCGTCTTCAGCGCGGACTACTTCGGAGCGGCATACGAGGACAAAGGGCACAAGATCCGGATGGATTCCCACCGCTGGATGATCGACCTGTTCCTGAACGCGAGAAGCAAGTGTACCTTCGGCCACCGCCGCGACTACTTCGATCACCGTCACACCATCGGGTGGACATTCCAGGGCGACGCAAAGCATAAAAGCATGGCGGTCGTCATGACCAACGGCGCAGACGACACGAAATGGATGGAAACCGGCAGGCCGCACCGCACCTACCGCGACCTCACCCGTCACATCGATGAAACGGTGGAGACCAACGAATGGGGATGGGCCCCGTTCAGGACGCTTGCGGGGAAGGTGTCGGTGTGGATGGAGGAGTAGCGGATTCCAGCGCCGCAATCCGCGATTCAAGGGGTGGATGGCTGCTGAAAAGTGCCATCATACCGCCCCCGGCAATCCCGCTGGCAGCCATTTCCTTCGGCAACTGACCCGCCTGCAGACCGCCCAGCGCTCTTAGCGCGTCGATCATCGGACGTCGATCACCCATCAGCTTTGCCGCGCCCGCATCCGCCCGGAACTCACGCTTGCGTGAAAAGTACATGACGACGATGCTCGCAAGGATACCGAACACGATTTCAAAGGCAATGCTGCTGATCCAGTAGCCGATACCGGGCCCCGCCGACTCCTCATTATCGCCACGAAAAAAGTTATCGACCAGGTACCCAAGAGCGCGAGACAGGAAAATCACGAAGGTATTGACAACCCCCTGTATAAGCGTCAGGGTCACCATGTCACCGTTTTCAACATGAGCGACCTCGTGAGCCAGAACAGCCGCAACCTGCTTGCGATCCATGCTTTGCAGCAGCCCGGTCGAAACAGCCACCAGCGATTTCGATTTGCTGGCACCGGTGGCGAAAGCATTAGGAGCTCCGTCGTAGATAGCTACCTCAGGCATCGGCAACCCTGCTTTTTTGGAAAGCTGTCTCACCGTATCCACCAGCCATGCCTCGTCCTCGTTGCCCGGCCGTTCAATAACCCGTGCGCGAGTGCTCCACTTCGCCATGGTTCTGGACATCAACAGCGAAATAAAGGCACCGCCGAAGCCTATCAGCGCGGAAAATGCCAGCAGCATGCCCATATTCAACCCGTTGGCGGTCAAAAAGCGGTCGACACCCAGAATACGGGCGCTGATTGACAGCACCGCGATCACCGCCAGGTTGGTCAACAAAAAAAGAGCCACTCGTTTCATTCAGATACTCCTGTCTATATTTTTTTGATCAGTTGTGTTGAAGAGAACCCGTCGTTTCGTCATCACTTTGCGGCAGATACGATCAATGACCGCGTGCTTTTCGTGTCAGTCACACCTGCCTGTGGAATAATCTGAAAAATCGGCGTTTTTCACAAATCGTTTCTGCTTCGGCATACGTCATCCCATACTCCAACGATACAAGAGATCAGAAAAAACATGCTTGTGATACTGAAAAGATCAAGCGCAGCAGACACAAAAACGCCGGTTTTGCATTGGATTTATGGTAGTTACGGATCAACGCATCCGACATCTGTCGGTTTCGCTTCTTCTTTCTGTTTGGCTGTTGTCAAGCCGAATCAAGAGTATCGGAAATCCATCTGTTCAGGCTTTTCCCGGCTTTGGCTGCCTTGAGAAAAACTTTATGGTGAAGGTCTGGGGTCATCCTCAGAATCAATTTGCCGGAAAATGGTTTATCGGGTTCTTCACCCCGTTCCTTGCAAAATGCAAGATAATCGTCTACAGACTCTCTGAACGCGGTTTCTATCTCGCTAACTGTCGTTCCCTGAAACGTTACGACATCCCTTGCATCGAGCACCTCTCCATGAAAAATGCCCGCTTCGTCGTCATATTCAACATGACCTTTGTATCCTTTATACGTAAGCATATCTATTGTACTCCCGCTTCTTGTAAAAAACGTCTCATTGATGTAACCGCACCCTTGTTCGTTTCTTTTTGCGGATGAGGTCTGTGAAAAACGGCCCTGACGCCATGAAGCGCAATACGAACCCGGGAACCGCTCCCTTCCGATAATTCAGCACCAAGGGCAAGTAAAAGACTCTCAATGTCGGACCAGAGTATATCCGCCCTTACGGGATTCTGATATATCTGGTCAAGAATCTTTTGATGCCGTTTATTCATGATACTATTTTATGATATTGCCTGTTGTTTTACAAATACAAAGTTTTCATTCCGTTCGATTAATGAGCCATCAAATCCATTCATTCCTACATCATAAAAAAACAGGCTGATAGTGCGTTCAGGATAAGCTCGTCAAAACCATCCATTGAGTAACTGACCGCAAAGATGAGCTATAAGGAAAAAGAGTTCCGCCTCATAAACCTGCCTTTTTACCTGATCAATCGGATCGAACGGTTCACGCGTCAACTGTAATGCAATCTTTTTTTTCCGTCCCCATACGCAAAACGATGATACAGTAGAGACCAACGAATGGGGATGGGCCCCGTTCAGGACGCTTGCGGGGAAGGTGTCGATGTGGGTGGAGGAATAATTTTGGCGAATTATTGACGAATTTATAGTTTATAAACAGAACACAAGTTTTCCAGACCGCTGTTCGATACCAAGACAAAAACAATTCCGTTCAGTGAGGACTAACACGTTCGTCAATCGACAGAAGCAAAGACAACCCTGCGATGCAAGAAACGATAACCATACGAAAAGCCGGAGCTCCGGATGCAGAGTCACTGGTGTCGATTCTCCAGCAAACAGGGTGGTTTTCCCATATCTCCGAAAAGCATATATCGGAAAACATTGAAAGAATCGAGCCCTTCTGGAAGATGCCTACAGTGATACCGCCTCTCATTCGGCCTATGTAGCCGAAACGCCCCGGAACAGCATTGCGGGATACCTTACCGTGCAGTGGCTGCCGTACCTTGTTCTTCCGGCCCCTGAAGGGTATGTATCGGAGTTGTTTGTCGCCGAAAGCTGGCGCGGGCAAGGCATCGGCAAACAGTTACTGGCAACTGCCGAAGAAGAAGCGAAAACAAGAGGGTGTTCCCGTTTGATGCTCTGCAACAACCGCGACCGCGACTCTTACAGAAGAGGATTCTACCAGAAACTCGGGTGGGAAGAACGGGCATCCATTGCAAACTTCATTTTCCGGCTTTGAAAAACAAGACAATGTCCCTCAGCGTAACGGATATACCATTCAACCGGCAACCCGGAATTACCTACGACAAAGGTAAAATCCTGACCGTCGTGACGGTCGCGGTAATATCCGAAAACGGCGAGCAAGCCCTCAAGGGAGAGTTCACCTGGCTGATCCTGCGCTCAAAATCTCAGGCCCCTTAATAAAAACAATGACACGATGGCTCACGAATTCGACGGAAAGAGATACGAAAAAGCGTCCGCGCATCAACAGGAGTGGGGACGGAAGCTTATCTCCGAGCTTGATCTCAAGGGCAACGAATGGGTACTGGACCTTGGGTGCGGGGACGGCAGCCTGACAGCGCAAATTGCGGAACTCCTGCCGGAAGGAGAGGTCATCGGCATCGACGCTTCGCAAGGCATGATCGACGCCGCACGTCCCAGGACAACCAAAAACCTGCGTTTTCTGCTACGCGATATCGACGATCTCGATTTCGAGGATGCGTTCGACGTGGTCTTTTCCAACGCAGCCCTGCACTGGGTTAAGGATCATGAAAAACTGCTGCACAAAGTCCGCCGGGCATTGCAGCCGGAAGGCCGTGTCCGGTTCAACTTCGCCGGGCACGGCAACTGTATGGCGTTCTTCAGGGTAATTCGTGAAGTCATGGCAATAGAAAGCTTCAACCCCTACTTCTCCTCTTTCGAGTGGCCGTGGTACATGCCATCGGTCGATGAGTATTCGGCCCTCGCCGCATCGAGCGGGCTGTGGAATCCGGAAGTTTGGGGTGAAAACGCCGACCGCTACTTTCCCGACAAGGAAACCATGATACGCTGGATCGACCAGCCCAGCCTTGTACCGCTGCTTCCGTATATCCCTGAAAAGGAAAAGCAGGCATTCCGCGATGCTGTCGTCCAGCGCATGATCGAAGAAACCCTCCAGCCCGACGGCCGTTGTTTCGAAACCTTCAGAAGAATCAACCTGTCGGCGACAAAATAGCCACAGATGGAAAAGGTTGATTGCCGCAGCGGGCAAGCAAAGGACCGCTGAACAGTAGAAACCAAAACACGAAAAAATGAGAGACAATGAAAACGTTTATCGCTGTATACATGACCCTGATGATGATGTGTATCGGCTTCGTTTCCTCCCGGTGTGAGGCAACAGCAAATCCGGAACAGCTTACCGCAGCCAGGAAATGGCTTGCTCTTGTAGACTATATATGAGGCCAAAGGATATTCTCATAGCCATAGCTGTTGCATTCATTTGGGGATTTAATTTTGTGGTTATCGAAATAGGGCTGGACTCTTTTCCCCCTTTGTTTTTTTCCGCGCTCCGTTTTGTTTTCTCTGCTTTTCCCGCAATTTTTTTTATCCCCAAAAAGAGTGTTGGACTGCAATGGGTCATAGCTATAGGTCTTCTTTTGGGTGTCTTGATGTTCAGTTTGTTGTTTGTTGGGATGAAAGCAGGAATGCCGGCAGGGCTATCTTCCCTCGTTCTGCAAATTCAAAGTGTTTTTACTTTGATACTTTCTTCGTTGTTGTTAAAAGATTCGCCATCATTTCTTCAGAAATCTGGTATGGCCTTTGCTTTTGGGGGAATACTAATTCTGGTTGTAGACACTATTGAGCAAAGCGATGCGAATCTTATAGGGTTAGGTTTTGTTGTCAGTGCGGGTCTAGCCTGGGCCGCATCCAATATTTTGATGAAGAAAGCTGGTTCTATCAATATGTTTCATTTAATCATATCAATGAGCTTGATTCCCCCTTTACCACTTTTTCTGCTGTCTTGGTTTTTTGAAACCGGACAAGTTCGATCGATTGAAACTTTGACTTTGACTGGAGTCGCTGTGATTTTGTACACAAGTATTATTTCAACTGTACTGGCTTTTGGCTTCTGGGGAAAATTGCTTGCGAGGTATTCCCCGAATATTGTTGCTCCATTTTCCTTGCTGGTACCAGTATTTGGCATGCTGTCTTCCTGGATTATGTTAAACGAATCGTTTAGCGTGATGGAATGGGTGGCATCCCTGTGTATTTTTTCTGGTCTTCTTGTGATAGTGCTTCCTCCACAAGTTCTGGAAAGGATTAAAACACTCTTGATATCGAGAGTTAAACCTGGAGCATGAATTGTAATGGTATTCCCTTGAGATTCAGGTTATGAATTGCTATACTTGATCGAACTTTTCAGAAGAACATCATGACAACTCGCAGTTCGCACAAGTTTTTTGAAGTTGTTTCCGACGTGTTTCATCCGATAACGAACGCCGGGATCGCATTTTTCCTGTTGACGATGTTTGCTGAAAGAAACGGTATTGTGATGAAAACGGTCTATTTTGTTATCGCTCTGTCGTTCTCCATGATCATTCCTTTCCTGTATATCTTCTATCTCAAGAAAAAAGGGGATCTGGATACGGTCGATATTACGGAAAGGATGCAGCGCCTGAACCCGTTCGCTTTCAGTATTCTCAGTTATTTTATTGGCTTTTTTGTTCTTCGGTTTTCAGGCGCCCCTCTCATCGTCCAGGGCTTGATGTTTTGTTATGGTTCGAACACCTTGCTGGTGATGCTGGTTACCAGGTGGTGGAAAATCAGCGTTCACACTACCGGGATAGCCGGACCGCTGGTGGCACTGACGTTCGGATTCGGACCTGTGATCTATCTGTTTTATCCGTTGATCGTACTTGTAGGGCTGTCAAGGGTTGTCCTGAAGCGGCATACCGTCAAGCAGGTGCTTGTAGGCGGCGTTATGGGTTTATCGTTGACGGCTTTGCAGTTTGCGATGTTTTTTTCGTGATCAACCAACTTTTCCCGATGAAACCAATGCCTGACGCTTCGGAACACACTCGGAAAACGTCTCTTCTGGAGCTTGCCAACCCGTGGCCCGGTATAACTGCCGAAGACTATGAAAGGCACATGTCGCACCCTGCGGTGCGCCAGCAGCAGGCCGTCAATGCGATCTTCCGTAGTCAGAACGAAACATACCTGCCTGAAAAACTGCTCTGTATCGGCATTGGCACCGGGAACGGACTGGAGCATGTCAGCAAGGAAACGACAAAGATTGTGTACGGCATCGATATCAACAACGGTTTTCTCAAAACTTGCAGCAGCCGGTATGCAAAAAGGATCGGTTCGCTCCGTACCCGGTGTCTCGATATCCACCATGAATATTTTAACGAAGACACGGTCGATCTCGTCATCGCGAATCTGGTGCTGGAGTTCATCGATATCGAGCGATTCATCGCTCAACTGAAACTGGTTTCGCGAAAAGGCACAATCGTGTCGGTGGTGTTTCAGATCAGGCACGATGCCCCGTTCATTTCCAGTTCAGGGGTAAACGCGATCGAATGTTTGTCCGACTATAAACAGGAAGTCAATCGATCGTTTCTCGAAAACCGGCTGAAGCGTGAAGGATTTATCCGTATCAAGGAACTGCACCATATGCTGCATGACGGCAAGGAACTGGTGCGACTCGATTTTACTAAAACATGAGGATCCGACTGTATCAGGTGGATGCGTTCGCTTCGCGGGTGTTCGCGGGCAACCCCGATCTTATTCCATCCCCAATCTCAGGCAGCTATGATCGTGACATCGCAAGACGCGCAAAAAAGGAGTTTTGTGGGGGTTGATTTTCTCCTGCTCTCTCATGGCAAGGAATCCATGGTGACGAAAATGCTGTACAAAAATGGAAACACGGTACCAATTCACAAACATCCAAACGAGCAAAGCGGCTATGTTATCTCCGTGAAATACATACTCATACTTGATGATGCCAGGCACGAAATCGGTACCGGTCATATACGATTCCTTCTAACACGGAGCATGGCATTGAACTTATCGAGCCGGGGGAAGTGCTGGATTTTTTCAGCCCTCCGAGACAGAATTATCTGGATTCCGGAAACTGAAATCCGTTACATTAAATAAACAGCTCTAATGCCGACCTGACTTCAAACCTGCTGTACAGGAAAGATTGCATCATGAAGTTATCGACTCTGGCTTCTAAACTCGACCTTGAGTTCCGCATTGCAAAGAGCTCGGAAAACCTTTTCGAAAGGGCTATTACTAAATTGTTCGAGACCTACGGCATCAGCAGCGAGTACTGCGAAGACGAGCTCCTGCTGCAAGCAGGTTAGCAGGAAGCATGACAAGTCCTGGAAAAGCGCTCGAAAAAACAAAAGGATAGATGAAATACGTTCACGGATACCATCAGCGGGAACATACCCGCCTGCAGGATCAGGCCTCGACACTTGTCGAACTCCTGCATTCCGATACCTTGTATCCGGATGGAAGCCGGGTACTCGAAGCGGGGTGCGGGGTAGGTGCGCAAACCGTAACTCTGGCCGGAAAAAATCCGGGTGCAGTTATAACCTCGATCGATATTTCCGACACCTCGATTGACGAGGCCAGGGAAAAAATCCGGAACGCGGGGTACACGAATGTCAGGTTCGAACAGGCCGACATACATCAACTGCCATTCGACCCGGAATCGTTCGATCACATCTTTGTCTGTTTTGTGCTCGAGCACCTCGCCCGACCTGTAGAGGCGCTCAGCGCTCTCAGGACATTTCTGAAACCCGGCGGCTCAATCACGGTTATCGAGGGCGACCACGGCTCGGCATATTTTCATCCTGACAACGAATCTGCGCATAAGACGATTCAATGCCAGGTCGAGCTGCAGAGAAGGGCAGGCGGCAACGCAAACATAGGCCGGGAGCTCTATCCCCTCCTGCAAGCGGCCGGGTTCAGCTCCACCGAGGTATCGCCTCGTCAGGTGTATGTCGATGCCAGTCGGCCGGAACTCGTCGACAGTTTCATAAAAACCACCTTCACGGCCATGATCGAAGGCGTACGGCAATCTTCCATTGATGCAGACCTGATCGACGCGACAACCTTCGATGAAGGCATCGCTGGCCTGTATCGCACGACGGAAAAGGATGGTGTGTTTTGTTATACCTTTTTCAAGGCTGTCGCAGTGAATAAATAACCCGGTAACCGACTCAAAGGGCATTCATGATACCCGCATTCTGGTTTCGATGGCTGTATATCGTGATCCTCGGCGTCATACTGTTCGGAATTCCTTTGGCTGCAACAAGGAGGTATTTCTGTTAGTGTTCTGTTCCACTATACACGATATCGGAAGATGGATTTCAGGTTGACTCTGGAAAACAGGTTAACCTCTTGCCTGTTGACAGTGCTTGCAGCGATTCTCCGTGCTTTGCATATAGGCAGCCGATATCAACCAATGTTTGTCAATTTGAGTTTGGAGATCTTGGTAAAATGAAATGCTTGGTAGTCATAGCTCATCCTTTGCAAAAAAGCTTGTGTCATGCGCTCGAAGGAACAGTTGTTGCCGCGCTAGAGGAGTCTGGTCATTCGGTAATCGTGCAAAACCTGTATGAAGAGAATTTTAATGCCTGCCTTACCGTAAATGAACGTCAAACGTATTACTCTGAGATATATGACAAGGAGAGTATCAGCAAAGAAATTCAATGGTTAACCTCCGCAGAACTGCTTGTTCTTGTTTTTCCAACATGGTGGTTTGGATTTCCTGCGATTCTTAAGGGATGGTTTGATCGCGTTTGGGCTCCAGGGGTTGCTTATGACCATGCACCAGATTTTGGACCAATCAAGCCAAGATTATCGAATCTCCGATCGACAATTGCGGTTACAACACTTGGTGCACAATGGTGGGTGGATCTATTCATAATGGGGCGACCTGTCAGGAAAGTTCTGAAAAGAGCGATTCTAGGTGCCTGCGCTCCGTCAAGTCAATTTAAAATGGTCTCTTTATACGGCGCCGAGCGTCTCGACGATAAAACAGTAACTGGTTTCTGCTCAAAGGTTCGTCAGATAATTATGCGTTTTTGTTGAACTGGTGTTAGGGCATGTCAGATGGAAGTAATGGAAACGTGCCTGACGACAAACCCGTCACATCGATGAAACGGTGGAGAAATAACAGAAAACTTACAACAACCAAATTTGGTTAAGTAAATTACAAGAAGATATAATAAACTGTAATGTATTTCCGTTATTACGAGTAAATATCACAAACGGCTCTGCATACACCAATGCCTGAGATATCAAGATTTCTTGGAATCGTGATTGGTATTTTCCCGAGGGAACACCCTCCGCCTCACTTTCATGCTGTATACGGAGATTATCAGATTACTGTAGAAATCAAAACTGGAATTATAAGAGGAGACTTTCCCAAGCGCGCTCTCCGTCATGTACTGGAATGGCTTGATTTGCACCAGGATGAATTGCTTTCAAACTGGCATGCGATTCAGAAGGGAGATCTGCCAAAAAAAATTGCACCATTGGAGTAAATAATATGATTCCTCAAGTAATAGAAGCCACATACGCTCATGACTATGTCATTCATCTCCTTTTCGCCGACGGAACAGAAGGTGACGTAGATCTCGCTCAGGAACTGTACGGCAAACTCTTTGAACCGCTGAAAAACATCGAAACGTTCAAACAGTTCACGATCCATCAGGATTTCCACACACTCTGCTGGCCGAATGGGGCTGATTTTGCTCCTGAGTTCCTCTACGAGAAATCAAGGATTCCTGCATAGCTCCTCATCATTTTTCGTGGCCGTCACAACCATACATCCCGCTACAATAACATGAAAACTGCCTGACAAGGATACGAGCAACTTTCCGGAATATCCTTCATAAATTCAAGCGTGGTTACAGACACCAAACAGTTCAAAAAGAACACATGAAAACCGTCGTATCACGATACTTGTAAAGGTTTTTCCCTACCTTTCAGGATAAAAGCCCTGGAAACCAGGCAGAATGGCTTATCCGTGTACGACCTGTTTGAGGGCACCTCTATTTATTGTCATGAGAAGCCCGAGGACAAGGCGGACGGAGCGGAAAAACCGGAGTGTACACTGCGTACATGAGGATTTCGAGCACCGCCCAACGCAGTAATCGGGCTTCGGAACAAATAATATTTCTACTATTAAAACTTATGATCGACGGAAATACGTTTCACTCACTTCCCTGCCCCTGTGGCAGCGGTAAACCATTTGACGAGTGCTGTTTCAGACCGAACAACCGAGTATCGGGTAATCCAATGGATGAGGCGATGCGAACACTGCGCGAGGAGCAACAGGGGCGGCAGTTCAGTTCCATCGAGGATGCAAACCGGTTTATGCATGAGTTCATGACCCGACAGAATACAACGCCTCGCGATGATTTCGCAGGATTGTCACCCTCCGAGATGCGTGCTGTTCTAGCAACCCCGTTTGATGCCCATGAGGTTGCAACCTTTGCCGATGTGCTTCCGCAGGAGCCGGTCTGTCCCGCTACAACACTCTTCAAAGCGCTTGCTGACGCTATTGGCGACAAGGGACTCAAACCAACCGCCACAGGTAACCTGCCAAGAAATACCGTTCGCGAGATTTCAACAGCCCTGAACGGTACGGATACCTTCGGGAGCGAGAGATTTCCACACCGGATACAGAAAGAGACAGATTATTTCGATCTCCATCTTACACGACTTGTTGCAGGACTTGCCGGTCTCATCAGAAAATACAAGGGCCGGTTTATTCTCACGAAAAAGTGCCGGACAATACTTGACCGGCATGGCATGGCCGGAATCTGGCCTGTGCTTTTCAGGGCGTATGCAGAAAAGTATAACTGGGCCTATAGCGACGGATACGGCGAGCTCTATTTCATGCAGCGTTCATTTCTCTACACCTTGTACCTACTGCACGTATTCGGCTCGGAAGAACATGACGGCCTGTTTTATGTTGACGCATTTCTCATAGCATTTCCGGCCTATCTTGATGACATACCTGAGTGTCACTACATGAGCACGGAAGAAATCGTCTGTTCCTCGTATCTGCACCGGACAATCGACCGGTTCGCAGGATTCTTCGGACTCGCACATGTCGAGAAATCCGAACGGAAGTTTGGCGAGACAACCCTGTACAAAGTCCGGGCCCTGCCGCTGCTCGATCAAGCAATTCGGTTTCATGTGCCGTAAAGCGCTTCAGGCATATCGTCCAGGTCATCCTTGATAGCCTTGCTCATCCCGGCACTGCTTGTAACAACTTGTCGAACCTCTGATAGCATAATTTTTATGGAATTCAAGATTCGTCTCTCGCTGCTTGTCGTCACGTTATTGCTTCCATTGTGGTTACCGATGTATGGCTGCAGTTCTGTTCATCAGGCAGATCAGGCAACTGAAACCACATCGCTGCCACAAGCTGCCGGCATAAGCGGCATGGCGCAGATCGACGGCAATTCCTATCTGGTCGTTCACGATGCCTTGTCGTTTGAAAACGGCCCAAGGATGTCGATCATAACGCTATCGGCAAATGCTGCTCCGGTTTTCCATCCTGTTTCAATTGACTCCTGGTCACACAGCGACGGCCGGGCAAGCGATCTTGAGTCCCTCTGCGCTGTTCCCTCGCGTTCACATGAATATCTTATGGCCGAATCAGGAACATGGAAGGGGAAGTACGGGCGATTATTTCATCTTCGCCTCGACACTGAAACCAAAAAAGCCGTAATCCTTGGAGTCATAAAGCTGCCGGTGTTAGCGGATAACAATCCTCAACAGGTTGGTGATCAGTATGAGAGCCTTGAATGCATAAAAGGGGTTGATGGCAGGTTATTGTTACTGCTTGGCGAAAGAGGAGGATCACAAATATTTCCGGAGGGAGTCATTCGATGGGGCGTTCTTGATCTTGATCGCCATGAGCTTGTATTCACCAAAAAGGGACTTGAGGGGATGAAGGTTAATGCTCCGGGGAAATGGAAAAATGAGCGAACAAACCGTGATATCAGCGATATGTATATCTCGCCCGGAGGTGAGATATACATATCGGCAGCAGAAGACAATGGAGATAACGGACCGTTCTCTTCGGTGATATACTCTGCGGGCAAAATATCCGGAAATTTCAATTTTCCCGTTATTGCCGATCAACATCCTGAGGTTTGGCGAACGATCAGTTCGATAAAGATCGAGGGGTTGAGCGGACCTGCTGAATCTGTCGCAGGAAGTCAGATGAGTATCGGCAGTGATGACGAGAATTATGGCACCATATGGAGGCCTGTGGAATAATCCGAAGAACAGCCTATCTTAGCAGAAGACGAATCAGCGTCTCCGAGCCTTGCTGTTATTCAAGCCATTGCTCTACATCAAATCGGTAAGGATAGTACACGTTTGTTTACATAGTTACGAACGTCCCCTACTTCTGGAATCGAAATCAAACCCGGACGCTCAAACAGTCTAAGAACGGATCATTATGTATAAAAATGAGCACAATTGTATGCACATTCATGGTATTATGCATAGATTTAAGGGTTTTATTATACATGTCCATAGATAGAGAACGTCATGTCATCTGCACTTACCCCGCTCCCTCCGATTGACTCAGACCAGTTGGAGACAAAAGCTGTCCTAAAAAAATTATCCTCGGCAAACAGATACCTTGCTGAACTTAAAGGGGTTTCCGGATCTATCCCGAACCAAGGTATTTTGATCAATACACTCTCTCTGCAAGAAGCTAAAGACAGCTCTGCTATAGAGAGTATTATCACCACCAATGACGAGTTGTTCAAGGACGAGCTTTTCCCTGATTTTGCAAGAAGTGCCGCAGCCAAAGAGGTCAGAAATTATGTTATGGCTTTACGAACTGGTTTTGAACGCGTCCAAAAGGACCGATTGCTGACAGCCAACACGATTCTGACCATACACGCTGAGCTAGAGAGGCATAACTCTGGCTTTCGCAGACTCCCTGGCACAGAACTTAAAAATGAACAGAGTGGTGAAATTGTTTACACCCCACCGCAGAAATATGATACGATTGTAGATTTGATGAGGAACCTTGAGTCGTTCATCAACGACGATACTGTTTCAGATATTGATCCCTTGATCAAGGTTGCCATCATCCATTACCAATTTGAAAGCATTCATCCATTTTATGATGGCAATGGCCGGACAGGTCGTATTATCAACGTACTATATCTGGTATGAAGGAGCGCTTAGACATCCCGGTGCTTTACCTTAGCCGTTATATTATCCGAACAAAACAGGATTATTACCGTTTGCTTCAAGATGTCCGGGACACGGGAGCTTGGGAAGAATGGATTTTGTATATCCTGACCGGTATTGAGCAAACTTCTCGTCAAACGATTCGCATCGTTCAGGATATACAGCAGGCTCTCATGACATACAAGCATCAGATCAGAAATGATTTTAGATTCTACAGTCAGGATCTGATCAATAATCTTTTTTTTCACCCCTATACCAAAATCGATTTTGTGATGCGCGACCTGAAGGTAAGCCGTCTTACAGCAACAAAATATCTTGATGCCCTTGCCGAAGATGAACGATTCTTGAAAAAAGCAAAGATTGGCCGATCTAACTATTATATCAACATCGCGTTATTCAATATTCTGGCGAAAGAAGAAGCAGAATGATGCTTCTTTAACGCGGCGATGAAGCGCAGCGGGATTACCGTCCAGTGGAAAGCTTGGTTCGGCGATTTCATTTTTTCGCAGACATGCTCCTATCGGAGCACTTGGCGCCATGATCGCCGCTCATGCATTGGCTCTCGATGCGATTATGGTGACAAACAATAACTACGAATTTGAGCGTCTTCAAGGCCTGCGATCTGAAAACCGGTCCGGGACAGGCTGACAGTGCGTTCAGGATAAGCTCGTCAAAACCATCATCCATTGAGGAACTGACCGCAAAGATGAGCTCTAAGAAAAAAGAGTTCCGCCTCATAAACCTGCCTTTTCACCTGATCAATCAGCTCGAACGGATCACGCGTCAACTGTAGGGCAATCTTTTTTTTCTGCCCCCATACGCGAGCTATAAATCTCTTGCATTTCAAGCCTTCGCACTCATTGGCCGAAGTCGGAAAAAACCTCCTGCAATGCCGTTATTTCTCCTAATCAACAACGTCCCCTAGCCCTTGACGACCAGTCCGTCTTTGCAAATACCGGCCAGATTGTCGATGCCAGTTTTGTTGAAGTGCCCTGTCAGCGCAACACACGGGACGAGAACCAGCAGATCAAGAAAGGCGAAACCCCTGAAGCTTGGAAAGCAAGACCCAACAAACTTCGTCAAAAAGATCGTGACGCCCGCTGGACGAAGAAAAATAAGATGTCTTTCTATGGCTACAAGAACCATATAAAAGCCGACAAGAGAACAAAGCTCATCAGCGACTACATGGTTACCGATGCTTCAGTTCATGATTCACAGGAGCTTGAAACCCTTATCAGTACCGACGATGGCGGTCAGAAACTGTACGCAGACGCGGCCTATATTGGACA
>Ga0272443_10003609_pt1 | contig 18015 bp, 17 predicted proteins | sample SSMAcet12_FD_193581 | JGI IMG/M metagenome (GOLD analysis project Ga0272443, IMG submission 193581) | Marine sediment archaeal communities from Little Sippewissett salt marsh, Falmouth, MA, United States - SSM-Acet-12 | ecosystem: Environmental > Aquatic > Marine > Wetlands > Sediment ... | reverse complement strand
GCGGAGGAGGTAGGATTCGAACCCACGGTACCTTTCGGTACAACGGTTTTCAAGACCGCCGCTTTCGACCACTCAGCCACTCCTCCGTCTCTATGTAATACGCCAAATAAAGCGGTTATTTCCCGTCTGTCAAGCAGATAATATAAAGGGGCGTCCGCCGCGCGAACGCCCCATCCTCTATCCCTCGTGTAATTATCTTACAGATCAATCGAAGACACTCGACCAACCCGGTTTCGCGGTGACATCGCCACGGCACTGACCCGAATATACCCAGCGGGTGGTCTCGTTTTCATAAATGGCATTGATATTGCCGTTATCGAAAACAAAGTTGATCCACCAGTCGCCCGAGAAATTGAGCGTATCGGCCGGCGCCTCACATTCGAAATCGACGCCTAAATTGAGATCGATTTCGCCCTGAAGCGGGCAGTAGCCGTATTCCTCGACCATATAATCGATCAGCACATTATCGACATCCTGTTCGAAATTCATACCGATCGCGCAAGAGCCCTCACCGACCAGGCCGCTTATCAGAAGCGAATCATACGATGAACCGTCGATAGTATAATCCTCTCCGACAGCGGTCAGGGTGAACGCGGCATGCTGAGCCATTTCACCCTCGATTTCATCATCATAAAAATCAATATCGAAATGAGCCCGAATTTCCATTTTGGTGACGGTTTCAATATCATACTGAACATAACCCTCGGCATCGGAGAGCCGAAGCGAATCGATACCGGTGAAAGCGAACTCGGTTTCGTCTTCCGCAACATAAACACTGAAACTGAAAATGTGCCAGTAGTTGGAATACACATAACTGGCAATCAGTATGCTGTCGATATCATCGGTCGCGACCGCAAATTTACCCGCTCCCGGTTTCCCTATCGCATCGGGAATGGAATCGAGCAGTTCGGTCGAAAAATCGAGCAACAGCATATTAAACATGAAATTCCCTTCGCCGGCAATTTCGCTGACAATCCCGAATTCCGGATCATTCGGGTCGCCGGTTTCTTTTTTTGATGATGTCGAATCACTGCAACCAAACATCAGGACGACAGCGGCTGACAGCATGACGGCAAATACCAAAAACAGTAGCCTCCTCATAATTTTCTCCTCTCCTTAAATAGCATTTGAGACTTACATTATTAATTATCGGCCATCGATAATCTGAAATAAAGATAAAAATGAAATTCGAAAGAATTGTCTCAATGAGCGCTGTCGGTTATCGTTTTTTAGCCTGCGGGCCGCCGTAGATGCCTATATCGGAGCGGCTTCCGTCGGGATCTGAGATTTCAGGATGACCGGCATCAAGAGCCGGTGAATCATCCCGCAAAATGAATACCGATTCCCCGATGAATTTCGGGTCGACCGATAGATTGCCGTTGATATCGGTCTGATTCCATATATCGCGATAATTTCCCTCCTTGTTGTTCCAGACGATATTATAGACGAACTCCCATTTGGCCCAGTCGCCGTAGTTCCAGACACCGACACAGGGGCAAACCCACTCCTTGCGCCAGCCGTTGGCGGTTATGACATTATTTACGATACGCCCCCGGCTCTCGCTCGACCACGGCGCCACACCGCAGTTGCCGTTGTGATGGACGACATTATTGGCGATATCCATGAAAGCTTTCCCGGTGGCGATTATTCCCCACCCGAGATTATCCATGACGGCATTATTGCGCGCCACCACCCATGATGTACCGAAGGCGCCGATACCCTTCCAGTAGCCGGTGACAATATTGCGGTAGGCGAAACAGGTGGCATCCCAGGTGACACCGATACCCACCCCGCGGCCGTCTTTTATGACACAGTCGGTGATAACCGCCGTGGCGCCGCGGTAAAGCGCGACACCGTCCCAGCCGTTGTTTTCGATGCGGCAGTTTTCGATCATAAGTTCGGCCCCTTCGCGGCCGAATATCCCGCCGACACCGACGACGACGGTATCGATACGGTGATCGTTATCGACCACATCGACATTATCAATATGTATTTTCGATTCGCGGGCGACAACGGCGGCATCTGTGGCGTTGCCGTCGGGATCGCGCTGGCCGCCGGTGATGGTGAGATTGGACACGGTGGAATTATTCGAATTGATGAAAAACAGCCCGTAGCCGGCATTTGTTCTCAGGATCGAATGTTCTTTGTCGGTCCCGATGATATGCAGTGATTTTCCCTGGATAATAAAACCGTAGCTCGCCCGCGCCGGGGTCGCATGTTCGGCGCAGTTGCCGCACAGGGAATCGACAAACGGCGTCGGCGCCGCATCGAGCACTTTCGCCCCGACCATGATCGTATCGCCGTCGGAGGCATAATCGATAGTGGCCTGTAGATCGCTGCCGCGGCTGACACTCAGCGTTCTGGCGTTAACCGGATGCCCCCCGGTGAATACAATGAGTACGGTAATGGCAATTAAGAAACCGGCTATCTTTCTGATCTGCATATCGGAAAAGATAAGCCGGTATTTTTCTTTAAACAAGCGGTTTTTTACCGCCGGGGCATCACTTAAGCATGCTGAATTTATAAAACTTTCCCGGGCCGTATTTATCGAGGTGTTTTTTCAGATCGTCGACCGTAAACCATTTCGCGGCGCTAACCGGCAGGGGCCGGGCAATATATATATTATGCGCCGTTTCGCCGCCCCATCCGGGAATAAGAAGGATGTCGCTTTCATCGGTTTTCTTGACGGCCACATCGAAAATTATGGCGGTATGACCGATGGCGTCGGGATCATCCGGATTATGCTGCACATAAAGACAGCCGGGTGCGACATCTTTTTCATCGACCGGCGTCAGGTTGTAGAGCAGTGTTTCGTTGTTGATTCGACCCATGACAAATTCGAGGAAACGATAGTACTCTTTTTCGTTTGATTCCCTGGTCTCACCCTCTTTGTAAATCAGGTTGCCCCGGCCGTCGCTGGCATATTTGCCGGACAGCCATTTGGCATAGCTGACGGTATCGGTTGCACCGATAAGAATCGGGAAATTTTCGAGCTGGTTGGCCACCCTAAGGAACTCGATGACAAGCTGTATGGCTACGTCGGGATCCCGCTGATTTTTCGAGGTTATACCGAGATCGATTACCCCACTGGTCGAATCCGGTCCCATTTCGAGCTGGGTGTCCCATTTGACCACGGGATGATTGGCCGGTTTGAGCGGCATGTTGGTGATCCAGGCCATGAAGATATTCATCTTTTTGGCCGGATAGCGCTCATACTCGGCGGGGGTCCTGATACTGTTCAGAATGGTGTGGTCGGGATCGTAATCCATCGCAAATGGATATGCCTGGTTGATCGGGCCCGCCGTAACGAAAAGCGGTAATAGAAACAAAAACAGCGATACAAAAAGAATGCTTTTTTTCATCCTTTTCTCCTTTATCTGTATTTCATATTGCCTCAGTAAACGGTCATATAGTAAATCGTCGGTAATTTTCGAATTCAAATTAATTTTACTCATCAAAGCCGGTATCGATCCCGATTTTTTTTCAGCGCCCGCCCGAACTTGCTTTCTTTCTGCAACTTCCATGGAATAGCGAGTTCATCCAGAAGCCTCCGGATTATCTCTTCAACCGGTGGGAACATGGCCCTGTTTGCTATCTCAACCTCCAGCTCATAGTCCACACCGCCATCGGGATAAATAGTCTTATCCAGCTCGAAACGGAACCCGATATTGCCATCCCGATGCTCGATTATGTGTCGTATGGTCGTAAATGACAGTTTTTTTGTCAGCCTGAGATCGGGCTCGATATTCTCGAATATGGCATTTATTTTCGGCGGCAGGTTCCGCAATAATGTGCCCGCACTTAGAAACCGTTTCAGCTCATCGACGGATATCGTCTCCTCGATCTCGGGCCGGACAGTCAATCCGTCGATATTCTCGGCCGCGACACCCTTGGCGGTCATAACCACCGTCTCGCCATAGCTTCTCAGCCGAAGCGCCCACCCCGATTGGGAGAGATCCCAATTATCCGAATCCAGGAAATAATTGGTTTGCTCCCTTATCTCGGCGGGCTCACCGAGACGGTCCAGAAGGCGGTCGAAATTATGCTCGTTTACCAGGTCGAGCTTGATTTCCATTTCTTTGGGTGGCGGATTATTACTCATGCCGCTTAAAACAAGGGCCGTCCCATAAGGACGGCCCTCACTGATATAATAAACATTATTTGAATCGTATCGGTCGACGCGCTTCCCACTCGACAACAATCGGGCTGGCGACAAACACGGACGAATAAGTTCCCACCAAAATACCGATTATCATGGCCAGCGCGAAATCATGAACGACTTCGCCGCCGAACAGATACAGCACCACGACCACGATCAATGACGAGAGCGAGGTCATGATGGTTCGGGACAACACCTCATTGATCGAATTGTTGACCGTCGTCACGAACTGGCCCTTTTTCCGGAATTTTCTCAGGTTCTCGCGAATACGGTCAAAAACAACCACCGTATCGGTGAGCGAGTAACCCGCCAGAGTGAGCAAGGCGGTCACCACCAGCAGACTTATCTCCTTATCGAGAATGAAAAAGACACCGAGGACGGCCAGCACATCGTGGAAGGTCGCGATGGTGGCGGCCACACCGGAGCGCAGGTCAAAGCGCAATCCGATATATATGATCATTCCGATGACGGAAATAAGGACGGCCCACTGGGCGCTTCGGCGGAGTGTTTCACCGACGGCCGGGCCGATGGTATGTTCGGAATCCTCCTGGAAAGGATTATCCGGGAAACGTTCCGTGATTATGGCCGTAAGCTTATCCACCGCTCGTTCTTCGCCGGTGATCGATTCCTTGACGCGAATCATATAGGAATTGTAAACATCGACATTACTGCGATCCAGTTCCTGTATGGATGCTTCGGGGAATCCCCCGGTGACGATGGCATCGCGCAGATCGGCGATATTAATGGGATTTTCGAAATTACCCTGCAGCATTGTTCCGCCGGAAAAGTCGATTCCCATATTGGCCTTGTCGAGCATGATCATGACGAAGGCAAAGAGCCCAAGCAAGATCAGCAAACCGGAAATAAGAAATGCTTTCCGGCGTTGGCCGATAAAGTTTATGTTGGTTTCTTTTATTATCCTTAACATTTATTTTCTCCTTATATGCTGAGAGTCTTGTAACTCTTGCGGAAGTCAAATATGGTCTTGGTAATTACAACCGCCGTGTAAAGCGATATTAACACACCGCAGAAGAGCGTTACGGCAAAACCCTTGATTGAGCCGGAACCAAACAGGAACAGCGCCCCGGCGGTAATCAGGGTGGTGACATGACTGTCGATAATCGTCAACAGCGCCCGGTTGTAACCGGCGTCGATGGCGGCTCGAACCGTCTTGCCTGTTCGCAATTCTTCGCGAATTCTCTCGAAAATAAGGATGTTGGCATCAAGCGATATACCAATTGTCAGGATAATACCCGCAATACCGGGCATGGTCAGGGTCGCCTTCAGACCTGCCATAAGGGCCAGCAGGAAAAAGATGTTGAACAAAAGAGCAACATCGGCGATGACACCCGAAACGCGATAATATATACCGATCAGCAGGAGAACCAGGATTAATCCCAGCAGTGAGGAATACAATCCTTTTTTGATCGAGTCGGAACCGAGTGTCGGGCCTACCACGTTTTTCTCGATAATCTCGACCGGCGCCGGAAGAGCGCCCGCCTTGAGAACGATCGACAGGTTCTTGGCGTCTTCGATCGTCGCGCCGGTACCCATCGTAATCTGTCCGTCCTTGCGTATCTTGGAGTTAATCATCGGGGCAGATTCGACTTTATCGTCGATGACGATGGCCAGCGGCTTGTCGACATTGGCTCCTGTCAGACGGGCAAAAGCGGCCGAGGCGCGGCCGGAAAGTTTGAAATCGACCGTATGACCCTGGAACTGCCCGCGACCGAGCTTGATACGTTCCAGATATTTACCCAGGAACTGTGTCTTCGACTTGAGAAGATACAGATGATAAACCTCATAGGCCTGAAAAATAACCGAACGGGTTGACCAGGCAAACTGCATCTCGGCCGGTATTAAACGCTGGACCTGAGGCATTTCGAGCATACGCTCGACGGCGCGGCGATCCTTGGTTGAAACGATATAACCGGGCCACGGAGTATTTGTTTTGTCGTTGGCCAGGTACGGCTCGAGATACTGGGTGAACGGATTTTCCTCGCTGTCGAAGAGCAAATCATCGATAACTTCGCCGCTGTCGGCGCCCATCAGCTCGGCCAGAATATCATCTTCTTCGGCTTCGAGATCAAGAGGTGTGGCTTCGCCGCTCGCCGGCTCGGCGTCGGCTTTCTCAGCCTCCGGTTCATCACCGGCTTTCTCGCGCTCCGCCATGTTAACCTCGGCCACCACAGAATCTATTTTACTCAGAATCATCTGGGCATTGTCATAAGTTTCCAGGAGCTTGAATTCCAACTGCGCTGTTTGTCCGATAATATTTTCCGCCTGATCGGCATCGGTGTATCCGGGCAGATCGACAATAATTCGGTCGCCGCCCTGTTTCTGGATAATGGGTTCGGTAACACCGGTGAAATCGACACGGTTACGGATCACCTGTATGGCCCGATCGACCGCATCCACTTTGGCGGCTTCATCGAGTTTTTCCATCTCGACACGGAGAACCACATGGATACCTCCCTGGAGGTCCAGACCGAGCCGCATGGCCTTGCGTTCCAGTTCATTAACCGAACCGGGTTTGAGTTCTTCCATCCGATCCCTGGATTCTTCGGAAAGGGTCCACAATTTCAATGTGTTCCAGAAACCGATGAAGGCGAGAACCAGTAAAACTCCGGTAATGGCTAAACGCCAGGTTTGACTTTTCATACACTTAATTCCTTCACTGCAAATATTTATAGATTGTCGTTATATATTCTAATTTTTACAGAAATGTTTAGCTGAAAAGAAAAGAGAAAAGAGAATATTTAGCTGGTGCCTGACGGCTTGGCGCCCACAAGCGTAAACTCGAGCGCCTTTTCGGGGGAAATCGATGCGGTTGTGGTCAGATGGTCATAGCGGTTGACACCGGATGCGTAAATCGACTTGTATTCGATAACTCTGGAATCGGGCCGCAGATTTTCATAATTTTGAACACTAACCACCGCCGGAATAGACAGGATGCTCGATTTCTCCGGGCTGAACGGTTCGTTTTTGGTCATCGAACCAGGGCCGCCCGGGAAAATAATATTGGCGAATGAACCGCGCCCGCCGTCGTTGTCCGGCTCGGGGGCGGATATTATAATCATCAGACTGCTGGAAAAGACGATTACCAGCAATCCGGCAATCACCAGCAGACTTCGTAATGTCTCGTCAATATTTTTTATCTGTCTATGTGTCATAATCGTGCCACAAATATATCCGAAAATCGCCGCTTGTCAATTCAAATTTACCCTGCGACTCTAATATGCCATATCGGATATATCGGCCTAATGCTTTAATCGCGTTAGGTTTACGTTATATTCACGTTTTTGGCGCAATTATGCTTTTGTTTAATTATTGAGCTTTTGGGGGATCGAACCGCCGCCGCGGGGAGATTAATATTCCCCGCGATTGGGCACGATACAGATAAATTCGAAATCCTCGTCGTATGGATTCTCGAACTGATGCTCCGAATTGGGCGGCACCAGCGCGAAATCCTTCTCGCCGACCTCGTGTATTTTGCCGTCGATATGCAGTCGCCCCTTACCCGACATAATATAATTGACATGTTCCCAGTCATGGGCGTGTTTGGGGGTGTTGCCGCCGGGGGCGATTTTGAAAACGCGCATGATGTAACCCTCCCAGCCCTCGTCTTTACCGATCGGGACCATCTTGGTAACACCCGCAGCGCCATCCATCTCGACTTTGATTATATCGACTTCATTATATTTTCTAACCGGCATATCTGCTCCTTCGATATTTCGTTTTAAGCTTAAACCGAATATACGCTTTCCCGCTCGATTTGGCAAAAAAAAGACGGCCGGTACGGCGCAACAGCGTCTTTTGGCCTTCGGTCTGCCATAGCAATCGTTTTTAAGTGGTCAGGGTGGCTTGATGGCCTATTGCATCGCAATAGGAAAAAGTATTGGTGCCCCACAGCTTGCTGTGGGTTTCTTCCTGTACGTTCTACAGAAAATCGCTTTTTTTTGGCACAGAAGCTGCCTATTCTGAAACCCGGAGCAGAGCTCCGGGCCACGCCGTCTATTTATTATATATACGCTCTCGATCCTCTGGCTTAAGTGGCACCGTCGGTGAACTGCTATGAATAATTACTCTACCGGAAGTGTCATCAACAATTTGACGTGCCCTGCTTCGTTGATATTTTGGTATCCAATCAGCTTCCCCCCCTACTATTGGAAGCATCGGTGGTCCGCAGAAGGAAATGATCCAGACCGGCCGAGGTTGGAGATTATGATGGGAATACATTATATATTGTCCCAATATTTGCTTAGCGTTGAACGGGTTTATTCCCGCCAGGATGGCGTCGCTGAAACTTACCGGCGGTATCTTATCAGGAAATCCGATATATTGTTCCCTCATCAATTGCTTTTCCGCCTCCTCGGCACTCAACTCAGGACACTCATCGGGGGTGGTTGAACCATAAAAACAGGTGATTTTCAGCAGATGACCGGTCAAAGAATCAATATAAACGTCGAAATCCCGGTCAAATTCTTTATCTACCGGCTGACCATCCCTTGATTTAAGATTTATGTCTCGGAAGGAAATGTGCCACACCGGACGTTTTTTGGCATATTCTCCCAAAAAGGGTGTTGTAGAATCCTCAAATACAATGCACTTAATATCATCGGCAGAGATTTTGCATTCATCCCTGTTTTCATAGAAACCTGTCAGGGCAATGGCTTTATCCAGAACTGCGATTCGCTCGTCGGATATTTTTTCACTCAGATTTTGATTGATATCCGTTGCAATGGCGTGGCGGCTAAAGCACAATATCAGAATCATCAAAATCAAAAATTGTCGATTGAATAATTGCATAATTGACCTCTCATTATTATACAAAATTATTGATCTGTGCGAGGCAGTCATATTAGGGAAGGAGTCTCTGTCGAATATCCTGAGTTTTCGAAGGAGACTCCTGCCTATTTCATATCCTCGACTTTCTATATTTTCTTTCCGACAACCGGAATATAAAAAATGACAACTTATTCGACAATAGATAATTTAAATAAAATGAGAGCCGTTCAAATCAACATTTCGGGTCCGGGCCGTCCTTGTAGAGATAATTGATCAAGTAAGTTATATCGAGAAGATTGATCGTGCCGCTGCCGTCGGCGTCGCCCGCCTCGATCGGATCGGGCGCCGGGCCATCCTTATATAAGTAGTTTATCAGGAACGTTATATCGAGCAGATTGACGGCATCACTGCCTTCGGCATCCCCGCAAAGCATCTCTATCACCGGCAAACACAAACCGCCCGACGGCCACGTGACAATCGGGATTCCCACCCCGGAAAAATAGAAATTTCCTGAAGGAGGCATAAAGGCGCTGTCTATACAAATAAGTCCCTCACCGGTCGGTCTGAAATATATGGAAATCATATGCTCCAGTTCACCGACCGAAAGCCCCTCAAACATTGCCGCTCCACCAACAAGAATTGAATCGGGACTGGTTCCGTCCATGTCAAATTCGGACACCATCAACCCGCCAAGTTCCCAGATATCCATCGGTGGATACATCCGACAGCCTTCTTCCACCTTTATACATTCTTCACCAAAACCCAAACCGTCAACATCCAGCCAATCCCAGGTAGTGCCGTAATCCGAAGAAAAAATAAAGCCAAGCGAAAGACCCATTATGTTGACTGAATTCTCGATCCAGATGCGAAGCTTGTACTCTCTTCCGACATACAACTGCTCGACACTTTCGGTGCCGCCGCTGTCGGCCACATCGATATGCACTATGTTTTGGAAATTGTCGCATATATCGCCGTAACCGTCATTGTCGGCATCGTTCTGATCGGGATTGTAATCATCGGGGCAGTTATCACAGACATCCCCGACACCATCGGCATCACTGTCGCTTTGATCATCGTTGAAATCGTCCGGACAGTTATCGTCGGGACAGGTGTTGCCGGCGTACTCGGGATTGCCGTAACCGTCACCATCGGTATCGATACAATCATCGCAGACAGCGCCGATACCGTCGAAATCGTAATCGTACTGCTCCGGGTTGTAAACTGAGGTACAGTTGTCGCAGGCATCGCCGACCTCATCCATATCGGCATCGTTCTGATCGGGATTCCAGTCATACGGGCAATTGTCTTCGAGGTAACACAAACCGTCTTCGTCGGGATCATAACACCCCTCGCCGGATACGACAAAATTGTCATAAGAAACATCCCAATCCCAGGTTCTCAAAACCAAATCACCCGGTTCGGTGATGGCGCTGTCCTGCACCTCCATGTGCAGATTGTCATTCAGATATACCCTGATCCACCGGTCGGCGGTGCGTTCGATCCGGACATGCCACCAGTCGGCATTCATTATCTCGCTGGTCTCATACAAAACGGTACGCTCACCATCCAAATACAGCGCGATTCCATCGCGGGTATCGCCCGGCTTGCGTAATTCAATACTATAATAATTATTGTTATCCTGATAATTTATAAGTATATCACCGTCTTCATGGCCCAGATCACCGGTAATCTTGAGATCATACTCGATAGTTAAGGTTTCGGAGAAGGGAATCAATTCATGAAAAATCCTGCCGTCAAATCGGCCGTTGCTTCGCAGGGCATAAATACTGTTACATCCATCGCCGATCAGCCAGGTTCCGTTAAGAACCGTCCAGCCGTCGAAATTGCCGTCCTCGAAATTATCCTCGAAAAAAACGTCGGCTCTGATAGTAGCTGACATGACGAATAAAAACAGAAATACCCCGATTGTCCGCGTTAGCCTTTTACACATAGTTTTGTCCCTTCATGATGCAGATTCAAAGCAAGAATATTTTTATGTAATTCGATGTCAAATAACATCCCGTCTCGCGTGAGATAAAAAAAGTGACTTTAAAAAAACACGAGTGTGCTCTCAGGATTTATTATAAAATATATATAAACACCGATCTTGTCAAGTTTATGATGTGTCGTAAGTTGGCAATAAATCCGACAAAATGTCTTGAACCTGACGCTGGATTTCGTAATTTAACAGTATGAACAAACTTGCGGAGATAGAAAAGATATCCAGGAAGGGGCGGCATTATCTGGTCCGAATGACACACGGCTCCGAGTTTCTTGTAACCCGGCCGATTCTCGATCAATACCGGCTCAAAGCGGGTATGAAGATCGAGACCGATGTCATCGACGAGATCAAACATAAATCCGATCTCCGCCGCGCCGAGGATTATGTAGTTTATCTGCTTTCCCGGCGGTCATATTCCTCGGGTCACCTGATGGCGAAAATGTTCGAGAAAGGATACGACCGCAGGACGATAAGCGAAATAATCGAGCTTTATGAGCAGAAAGGGCTGATCGACGATGTCGTCTTCGCGCGCGAATTCGCCGAGTCGCTGCTCCGCCACAAACCGGCCGGAAAAAACTATATAATCGGCTGTCTGCAACAGAAATATATCCCCCGGGAACTGGCCAAATCGATTGTCGGAGAATTATTTGAGCATATCGACGAGACCGATCTGGCCCTGCGCCTGCTCAGCGCGCGGTGGAGCTATTTTTCCAAATTTGAGCTTGAAACGGCCCGGCGTAAAGCGTATAATTACCTGTCTCGGCGGTCGATAGGCTACCGGGCGGCTAAATTGGCATTCGATAAAATGTTAACGGAGGATGGAGAAAATTAAGACTTCGGAAATCAGAGAATCCTTTATTGAATTTTTCGCGGATAAGGATCATAAAAATTTAGGCTCATCGCCGGTAATCCCATTCGATGACCCGACTTTGATGTTCACCAACGCCGGCATGAACCAGTTCAAGGATATATTCACCGGTAAGAAAAAAGCCGAATACCCGCGAGCGGTTACCGTTCAGAAATGCATGCGCGCCGGCGGCAAACATAACGACCTGGAAAATGTCGGCCGCACCGGGCGCCATCATACCTTTTTCGAGATGCTGGGCAATTTTTCGTTCGGCGATTATTTCAAGGAAGAGGCCATAAAATATGCCTGGGAATGGGTCACCAAATATCTCAAACTGCCGGTGGACAAGCTTTATGCCTCGGTTTATCTCGACGATGACGAAGCCTACGGATTGTGGGAAAAAATAGCCCCCGAACTGAAAAACGGCCGGATACTGCGTTTCGATGAAAAAGAAAATTACTGGACGATGGGGCAGACCGGCCCCAACGGTCCCTGCAGCGAACTCCATTTCGACCGCGGGGAAAAATTCGGAACCGGGCCGAACGATGTGGTCAACGGCGAAACCGAGCGCTTTGTCGAGATCTGGAACCTGGTCTTCATGCAGTACAACACCAAACCGGACGGATCCACCGAGCCTCTTCCGCATCCCTCGGTCGATACCGGGGCGGGGCTGGAACGTATCGCCGGTATCATGCAGAACGCCGATTCCAACTATGAAACAGACATTTTCGCAGGGCTGATCGATAATATCGCCGACATCACCGGCAAAAAATATTATCCCGACGAACGCGGCGTCTCGCACCGTGTGATCGCCGACCATGTCCGCGCGCTGACATTCTGTATCGCCGACGGCGGCGGGCTCTCGAACGAGAAGCAGGGTTATGTCCTGCGCCGGATTCTTCGCCGCGCCGCGCGTCACGGCCGCCTGCTGGATTTGCGCGAGCCGTTTCTCTACCGCGTCGTGCCGACCCTGGTCGATCTTATGGGCAATGTTTACCCCGAAATAGTCGAGAAGAAGGAGCATATACAAAAGGTCGTCCGGGGCGAGGAGGAATCATTCGGGCGGACGCTCGATGCCGGCCTGGCCATGTTCGATATTCTCGCCGAGAGACACAAAGAAGCCGGCAAAAAGGTTTTCCCCGGCGAAGATGTTTTCAGGCTGTATGATACGTACGGTTTCCCGGTCGATATGACCAGCGTCATGGCCGAGGAGCAGGGGCTCGAGACCGACATCGATGAATTCGAAAGGCTGATGCAGACGCAGAAAAAGCAGTCGCGCACGGCCTCGCATTTTGCCGACAGTCAAAAAGAACAGCTCCAGTTTATGCTCGGTGAAATTCTCAAGCAGATACCGACCGATCAACTGCAAACCGAATTCGTCAGAGATGGGTTCGAAACCGAAGCCAATGTTCTCGAAATATTCGAACTGAGCGAGGGTGATGAAAAAATCGTCGCTTTGATACCGGACAAAACACCGTTTTATGTCGAGGCGGGCGGGCAGGTATCGGACATCGGATACATCGAATCCGAGCATTTCAAAATCAGGGTCGATCATCTATTCAAATTCAACGATGCCATAGTGCATCTGGGCCAACTGGTCGAGAAAAAATATGCCGATATCGAGGAACTGGGCGAGATAAAAGTCAAAATGTCACTCGATCGCGATTACCGGATGGATATCATGCGCAACCATACCGCGACACATCTTCTCCACGCCGCTCTCCGCAAGGTGCTGGGCGACCATGTCAAGCAGTCCGGCTCGTATGTCGGCCCGGATAAACTTCGATTCGACTTTTCGCATTTTAACCCGATGACGCCTGATGAAATCGTCGAGGTGGAAGGGATCGTCAACGGGAAGATACTCGAGGGCTATGATGTCGCGACGGTTGTCGATGATCTTGAGAAGGCCAAGAAATCGGGCGCGATGGCGATTTTCGGCGAAAAATATGACAGCAAGGTGCGGGTGGTGTCGATATCGGATTATTCGAAAGAACTGTGCGGCGGCACTCATGTGCAAAATATCTCGCACATAGGACCGTTTATCATCACGCTCGAGACGGCTGTGGCTTCGGGTGTCAGGCGTATCGAGGCGGTTACCGGCCGCGAGGCGGTCGCATACATGCTTGGCAATAAGAAAACTGTCGATAAAATAGGCCACGCCCTCAACCGCCCGCAGGAGGAACTTGTTGATGCGGTAGGGGAGACGCTGAAAAAACTGCTGGAACTGCAGAAAGAAAACAAAAAGCTGAAAGCCGAACGTTTTTCCGGCGGGACCGTATCGGTCGGCGAGGATGAAACAATCGACGGCATAACATTCCGGCATCATGATTTCGGAGAGGTGGAACCGGAGGCGATGGCCGGATGGATCGACAGCGGCAAGGAATCAAATCAGCCGACCATAAGCGTCGCCCTGGGGATGGTCGACGGCAAACGGACATATATGTCCTCGGCCAGTTCTTCGGCGAAAGTGCATGTCGGCAATATCTCACGCGAAATACTCAAGGAATTGGGCGGCCGCGGCGGCGGTAAACCGAATTTCGCTCAAGGATCCGTCCCGGCGGAAGTTGACGCCGCACACGTTTTCAAAGTTGCCGCCGAAAAAATCAGCGACAATATAAAAAAAGGTGACTGATGACCGTATATGATCACCTGATCAATACAAAAGAAAAGAAAGGAGGAGCATTCCTCCTTCTTCTCGATCCCGACCACACACCCGCCAACCGGCTGGCGGCGATGGCCGAAGCCGCCTCGGAATACGATGTCGATGCCCTCATGATCGGCACCAGTTATGTCATGCACGGTGATTTCAGAAGTGCCGTAAGGGAGGTCAAAGAAAAAGCCTCGGTACCGCTGATTCTTTTCCCCGGCACCCACAGCCAGATTACGCCCGATGTCGATGCCGTTCTGTTTATGTCGTTGATATCCGGCCGTAACCCGCAGTACCTTATCGAGGAACAGGTTCGCGGCGCCCCCATGATAAAAGAATACAGTCTGCAAAGTATCCCGACCGGCTATATGCTGATCGATTCGGGCGGTTACACCTCGGTTCATTTTGCCTCGAACACTTTCCCCATCCCCTCCGACAAACCGGATATCGCCTGCGCCCATGCGCTGGCGGCACAGATGATGGGGATGAAGTTGATATATATGGAAGCCGGTTCGGGCGCGGTCGATTCGGTTCCGGAGACAATGATTGGCAGTATGACCGGTTATGTCGATTTGCCGATTATGGTCGGCGGCGGTATTGACGATCCCGCTCAGGTGGAAGGTAAGATTCGGGCGGGAGCATCTTTTGTGGTCGTCGGTAATCATTTCGAAAACAGAAAAAGTTTTGACAGCCTGCGTGAATTCACCCAGGCGGCGCATCCTTATCAGCAGGTTGAAGTATGACAAATGAAGAACGTATTCAGATGGTCCTTAAAAACGCCGAACAATCATCAACCTTAAGGCGTGCGGTCGGTCAGACACTGGCCGAGCCGCTGGTGGAACTGGCCAATAATATCGCGGCCGTAATCGGCAGCGGACGGAAACTCCTTATATGCGGTAACGGCGGTTCGGCCGCCGACAGCTCGCACATGGCCGCCGAGATGATCGTCCGGCTGACCGGCGAACGCAACCGCCCGTCGCTTCCGGCTATCGCCCTCACCACCGACACATCGATTATGACCGCGGCCGGTAATGATTTCGGTTTCGAGCGAATATTCTCCCGCCAGGTGGAGGGTCTGGGGCGGCAGGGCGACATGCTCCTGGTGATCTCGACCTCGGGCAATTCGATCAATCTCATCCGCGCCGCCGAAACCGCTCGCGAAAAACGAATGCTGATCGCCGCTCTTCTCGGCGGCGATGGCGGCAAAATCGGCCCGATGGCCGACAAGAAACTGATTATCCCGCACCGGTCGGTGCAAAGAATTCAGGAAGAACAAATATTTTTGATACATCTGCTGGTGGAACTGATCGAGGGCGATCTGTCACAATGAACAAACGGATCGGGGAAATATCCAGAAACGGCGCCATATACAGTCTCTACGGATTTTTCCTGTCGACCACATTCTCTCTCGCATTGGAGCAGAATTTTATCGGTCTGGCGATGATTTTTGTCATCATCGATATTTTCGCCGAGCGGAAATTTAAACTAAAACCGCATCCCGATATTTTTGCCTTTTTTATTTTACTGTTCGTAATCTGGTCGATAATATCGGCGCTGGTCAATCCCACCCCCCTGAATTCATTAATAGCGCTCAAAGAAGAGTGGCTCTTTTTGATGATCCCGCTTATCGGGTATTTGTGCCGGGATGAGAAAATCCTGCGCAAATGCCTTGTACTGTTTGGAATTTCGGTTGCTGTCATTTCGTTGTATGGTATTTTCCAGCATTTCACCGGAATCGATTTTTACCACGGAACGCCGTTACACGAAGTGGTGCCCGGCTCTCACGGGTACCGGGCGCGAGGCTTTTTTACGCACCGGATGACATTCGGGATATATTATGCGGTGGCGTCGATGATGCTTCTCGGCCTGGCGCCGTTTGTCGAAAACCGTAAAACGAAAATTTTGTTCTATATCGGTTTCGGAGCGGCCGCGCTGGCCTCGATTTTCTCATACAGCCGCGGCGCCCAGCTTGCCATACTGGCCGGTGTGATGCTCTTTGTCCTCTGGCCCGGCCGGAAATCATGGAAAGCGCCGGCGGCACTGATATCATTAATGGTGGTCGTCACGATTTTTGCCGCGCCCGGAATCCAGAAACGATACAGCGACATTGTCGATATTGAGCTCAACAGCGAGTATAAATGGGGCGGGACAAGACTGCTTATCTGGGAGGCATCGGCCGGCATGATAGCCGACAATCCTGTGTTCGGTGTCGGGCAAGGCAATTATTATGATAATTACACTGATTACCGCGCACCCAGAGACGACCGTGTGCAGGGCCATGCGCACAATGATATTTTGAATATTGCCGCCTATGCCGGAATACCGGCCGCGATATTTTTTGTAGGATTTTGGGCGGTTATGGTGTATAAAATGGTGGGTCTGTTGATGAAATTGAGGAAAAAGGGTGTGTGTGATTTACGCTACGGCATTGCCGCCGGGGTGTTTACGGCCTCATTCGTCTTTTTCCTCTGTTCCGGTTTCGAGGCCGCCTTTGCTGATGAAGAGTTGCGGCTCCTGCTGATGGCCCTGTGGGGTATTTTCTTCGGTTTGAATCGAATCGTTAAGGCAACCGGGGGAATAACCGAAAAGATAGGAATGACTTAAGAGATAAAAAAGACTTGACAATTTCGCCGTTAATATTATAATAGGGCGCTAAAATGGCTAAGAAGACAAAAAAAGAAGAGAAGAATCGGTTTGAGTGGCCGTTCGGTACCAAAAACTACCTGATTTTCGGAATCGGGTTGTTGGTGATTGTGGTCGGTTACATTTCATTGTGGGCCGGCTCGATTACACTGGCGCCGATACTTCTGGTATTGGGTTACTGTGTTATAATTCCGATATCGGTTATCGTAAATGGAAAGAAGAAACTGCCGCCGGCCGAAAATGCTGAAGCCAAGGGCTAATGGTCTAAATCAGTGGGGCAGTTAGCTCAGTTTGGTTAGAGCACCTGCCTTACACGCAGGGGGTCACTGGTTCGAGTCCAGTACTGCCCAATAAATTTGAGCGTTTGACGAAGAGTAAGTTGCGAGATTAGAAAAGAAGGAAAAAAACAGCGAAATTTCCGGAAAGATGAAAAAGATTTCTGGACAGATCGCGCAAATTAGCTTACATTCGGTTGAGATAAAAAAATAAGGATTTCGTCGGGGTTGTAGTTCAGTTTGGTTAGAACGTTCCGCTTGAGGCGGAAAGGCCGCGAGAGAAATGACATATTTTGTATATGTATTAAAGAGTGTTGAAAAGGGAATTTATTATATCGGTTCGACAGGAGACTTAAAAGACAGGCTGGAAAGACACAATAGCGGTAGATCAAAATTCACCGGAAGCGGAAAACCCTGGAAACTGATTTATACAGAGGAATTTGAGTCTCGATCGGATGCTGTCAGGCGAGAAAAGGAATTGAAATCCTGGAAAAGCAGGAAAAGACTTGAAGAACTGATAGACAAAAGGAAAAAGTCTGATATATTAGAAGAAATAGATAGATAAAGATTTCGTCGGGGTTGTAGTTCAGTTTGGTTAGAACGCCTGCCTGTCACGCAGGAGGTCGCGAGTTCGAGTCTCGTCAACCCCGCTTT
>Ga0272443_10003608_pt1 | contig 18016 bp, 33 predicted proteins | sample SSMAcet12_FD_193581 | JGI IMG/M metagenome (GOLD analysis project Ga0272443, IMG submission 193581) | Marine sediment archaeal communities from Little Sippewissett salt marsh, Falmouth, MA, United States - SSM-Acet-12 | ecosystem: Environmental > Aquatic > Marine > Wetlands > Sediment ... | reverse complement strand
GTTAAAAATCATAAATTAGTATGGGTTAGATCAAAATCTCCATATAAAAGAGATAAAGTTGTATCAAGAGCATAATTTTATTAAAAATTAAAAAGAGGAAAAATAAAATGGCAAAAGAAAAATTATTTGGATTTAATCTACATGATGCAAGTGCCCTTCTTTTGTTTATTATGTCAATATCTTTGCTTATAGTTTGCATAGGATACACATATTTTGCTATTGAATATTATAACAACACAGGATCTGTTCCAGTGGCATATGTAATAATAATATTTGGTTTATTTATTTTTGCTACATATGTTCTTTATAAAACAATAAAACACAGGAAAAAACAAATAAACAGATAAAAAGGTGTATTAAAATAGCAAAATATAGGTTAGGACAAAAGAAAACAATAGATGGAATGGTTTTTAATTTTCATTCAATTGCATACAGTGAAAATTCCAAAGAAAATAAGAAACAATTTGCTCAAAACCATGGATATCTTGTAAGAGCATTGCCTGAAGACAATGGTTGGTCAATTTGGACACATAAAAAATAAAAAGGTGGTAAAAATAAATCAAAAAATATATAGATTGGTTCAATTAGAAAAGAACTTAAGAGATAAAACAATAAATAACTTTTGGAAAGCTTTTCAACTTGTTGGAAAAATCTATGATGACATTGTTTTTAATCAAGAACAATCAAGAAAATTTGCGTTTTTATTGATGAAACTTTGGAGATATGAAGAAAGAGAAATAATAGATGAAATAAACAAGTGGCGTGGTGGATTGATGATAACTATTGTTTATGAACATACTCAATTCAGAATTGAATTATACAGATATCAAGGAAATTACAAAGTTAGATCAGACAGATATTCAGAACAACAAGAGGATCATGTTAGAGAGGCTTTTCTTGGAATAAATTGGCATGAAACAAGAAATTTTGGTGGTGCTTTGTTTGAACAAATTGGAAGAGGAGCAGATGTTATCCATGAAATAGTTGAAGATGCTAAAGTTATCCAAAGATTACTTAATAGACTTGATAAAGTTCCACTTTCAAAACTAAAAAAGATGAGCCAAAAAAGAGTAAGTTATTTGTTCCAAGATTCACTAAAAATAAGTTTTGAGACATAAAAAATGAATATTAAAAATAAACTAAAAAGAAAAATAAAAAAGATAAAATTAAAGAAAAAACACAAGAAGATCTTAATTTTATCAAGTATTTTTTTAGGTATATTTTTAATATTCACAATTACTTTTTATTTTGGATTTGAAGAAAAAAGTGTAGATTTATCTTATTCTAATTGGAATCATAATATTAATTCTGATGATATTAAATTTATCCAATATGGAAATGGAATAAGAGTTATAGATTATGATGATGTAAATGTAGCATTTGGTCAAATTAACTTTTTTGATGTAATTTATGGTGAAATTAGGTTTAATATGAAAACTATTAATGTAGCAAATGATGGTCATATTTATATTCAATTTAGACACAATTCACAATTAGTATTTCAAATTTATAGAGTAGATGGAATTATCTATTTAGATATACAAGGATTCATGCCAATAGAGTTTTTTGATGATGATTACCAATGGCATACCTATTCTGCTAAATGGAGTTTTGAAACTTTACAACTTTCTGTTGGTTTTGATGATAATCCTGTTGTAGATTTAGTAGATCTTCCTGAATTAAATTCAATAAATAATATAAGAATAGAAACTAATCCAACAGAAAGTGATTCTGGAACTGATTTTCTATTTTTATACTTAAAAAATCTTGAGAGATGAAAAATGAATAAAATACAAGAAAAAATAGCAGAAATGAATAATGAACAAGCAACTATGTTTTGTAGGAGATATCCTAATATTTTTAGAGGTTATTCAAAAAAACCTAACTTAAGCAGTCTAAAAACTTTCATGATTGGAAGATTAAGAAGAAAAAATTCTATTTCAGGTGGTTATGGTGATAATTTAGACTATGACCAGATCATTCTTAAAGAATTAGATATGGGAATTAAGGTTGAATATGAACATACTGATAATTATTGGAAATCTGTTGATATAGCTTTTGACCATTTAGCAGAATTACCAGATTATTACACCAGATTAGCAAGAATGGAAGAATCTGGTGAAGAATATTGGAATAAAAAATCAATTAAAGCAAAAAATATGTTAATTAAAATGAAAAATAAAGTAAGGTGATAAAAATAACAACAATAAGATTAAAAAGTGAACAAATTGGAAAAAAAGGATATCTAAAAGGAATAACTAAAGAAGAACCAGATGATTTTATGTTTGAAGCAAAACTATACCTAAAAAATACTTATTACAAAAAAGTTCGCAGAAGATGTAAGACTAAAGATGATTTTATAAAAGAAATCAAAAAAGATTTTAAAAACATGCTAAAATAGATGAGGTGAAAAAAATTACAAATCAAATGTATATAGGAAAAACAATACCTATTGGAGAAGAATTCAAATTTTTTGTTGATTATAGAAAAACCATTGATAATAGTAGTGATTTTATCTACACTGGAACAATAAAAATAAGAAACAAAAAAGACAATAGAAAATGGTTAGACTATGATAAATTTAGAGTTTTAGCAAGTAATCTTGATGAACTCAAAAATAAAATCAAAAGTTTGTTGATTAGAAAATATAAAGTAAGTAGTTCAAGATTTTAGTGGAGGTGAAAAAACTGAGAAGAAAAAAAAGAGGAAATCCAGCACCAAAAACAAAAATTATTGGTGGCAGAAGATATAGAAAGACTGATTCAGGACATTGGAAACAAAAAAATGCTGAAGAATCTGCTGAACTTCTTAGAAAAACAGGAAAAAATGTAAGAACTATTAAAATTGAACCAAAAAAGAATGAGTTTTTCAAACCATTCTACCAAAATTATTATAGATGCAAAAAATAGGTGATTAAAATACATAGAAACCAAATATTAAATAGTGTATTAAACAAAATAACAAATTCTAAAGAATATATTTTATTAATGAAAAAAGAAGTGCGTTTTGAAAAAGATAAAGATGCTCTAAGTGGTATTCTTTTAGATCTTAGTAAAGCTTCAATTAAAACCAAAGAATTAATGAAAAGATTAGAAAAAAAGAAAAGAAAATTTTGGAAGTGATTAAAATAACAGAATTAGCAAATATTCCTTTTACATTAGTCATGAGAAATGTTAAAAAGAAACAAAAAAGTGGTATGCCACATCCAATCTACACTTTTGATGTTTATTTAGGTTATGATAAGATTTTAAGCAATGTTTATGTTGTTTGTGATAACCTAAATGAAGCTATTGTTGAAATTAAAAAAGTAATAAAGAAAAGACTAAGAAAAAAAGGAAGTAATAGTTTATTTGAATAAGAGGTGAATAAAATACCAAGCACAAGTGTGTCAAAAAGTTTAAAATCTGTTTCTTTCCAATTTAATTTCAAAATAAAAAAACTTAAAAAAGCAACCAAAACTTATGGTGGTTATTACCAATATTATGGTGATTTATGGATTGGAAGAGTAAAAATTGGAAGAATTGGTGAAGTTGAAGCACTAAATACTGATGACCTAAAAAGATTAATAAAAAATCAAATTTTAGAAATTTTAGATAAAGAATTTAAATAATTTTCCTATTTTTTTATTTTTTAAAATATTACCTTTTATAGATTTCAAGATTACTCTAAAACTAACTATACATTTCAACAATATCTTTGATTGGAGAATAATATTACCTTTCTACTATAATAGGTAATATTTTTTATTATTTCATACTTTCTGCCATTCTATTCATATTATAATACACCCTTCCAAAAACACAATTTTAGATGATTTTTTTACTTTGAATGATAAAAATATTGTATGAAGGATCAATCGTTTGAATTTCAACAAATTTCAATGGTTATTTTTTAAGCTATAATCTATCATACTGAATTTTTTAATTGTAAAACTATTCTTTAAGGAATATACAACACTAACTACCAATAAAAATAAGCATATGTGCTAAAAGAGTTTAAAGATAATTAATGGAAAACAAGGAAAAACCTTTGACTAAAAAAGAATTTACAAAAATTCTTAATTTCTACACTGATATGTATAATTTTCATATGGTTTTTGCTGAGGAATATGCTGAAAACATACATAAATTAAGAATTAGATACAGTGATTGTCTATTAAAATCAGGAAAAATAGATGAAGTATTAAAGGAAAAAGGAATAACAAAAATAAATGTAGGAGATTGTAAATTATGAGTGAATTGGAAATTATAACTGATCCATCAGAAGAAAAAATGGAAGAGGATATAAAAAAAGCTGATATTATATCAGTAATACATGGTTGTAATAATGAAAATGATATAAAAGAAGCTGTTAAGAATTTTACTGAAAAATCTGGATTAAAAATAGTTTATATTCATTTTTATTCAAAACACAAAAAATATACTATGGGTGTTAAAATAGATGGAAAAACAAATTTTTGATGAAAAAACAATGGATAAATTAACTAAATGCAATGATTTTCAATTAGGATTGTATTTTTTGTTATACAACAAAGGTGATTTAAATAGAAATCAAATTTGTAGTGAACTTGGATTTAAAATACTTCCTTCAAATAGATATGAAATGAGAACAACTGTGTATGATAATCTTCTAAAACTTAAAAATAAAAGATTAATTACAAAATTTGAGAAATCTAATGGCAAAAGAGGAAGACCAATAGTTTTTTGGAGAGTAAAATTAGCACACGATTTTGTTAAATTTTGATTAATCTTTAACTTTTTTATTTTTCAACAAAAACATAAATGTAAAATTAGTTATTAAGTAATTATAAAATTCGACAAATTAAGGAGTTGAAAATAATGATTAAAACAAAACTTATTGATGATTTATACTCTATAACCAGTGATAATGGTTATAAGAAAGAATTAAATTTAAGAAAAGGTCAGTTGGAATCTATTAAAAAAATAGATGACAACTTTATGGAGAATTTTTTGTTTGTTGCTCCAACTGCTTATGGTAAAACAATTATTTCTATTCATTACATTATTAAGGTTATTAATAGTGGATTAAAAGTTGTTTATACTGCTCCTTTGAAAGCATTGACAGCAGAAGTGGTTGAAAAACTACATGAAATGGGATTTAAAGTGTTAGAAGACACTGGAGATTATCGAAAAAATCCTGAGAAAGATTATCAAAAATGTGATGTCTTAATTACTACTTATGAAAGACTTGATGCTGTTATTAGAAATCCTAAAAACCATCAAGTTTTTGACCAATTTGGTTTAGTAGTAATAGATGAAGTTCACACAATTCATAGTGAATCACGTGGAGTAAATTTAGAATCACTAATAGTTAAAATAAAATATCATACTGCTATGACTATTATGGCAATGAGTGCCACTGTTGATAATTATGAAATGATGTCAGATTTTCTTGGTTCAGATTTTGTTTATGTTCCAGCAGAAGACAGACCAGTGAAACAAAAAATTGAGGTTATGTATTATCATTCAGAATATCATAGTGCGTCAATGCAAGAAAGAAATAATATGTTAAGACCAATATTTAATGACCTAATTAGAAGAAATAAACAAGCTTTAATTTTTTGTAGTTCACGCAAGAGATGTGAAACTTTAGCAAAAGAATTTTCTAACATTAGATCACGTGATCCTGTTGAACTTGCAAGTAAATCCAATTATACTTGGCATCATGCTGGTGTTCCAGCTTTTGATAAAAAAGAAATTGAAAGGATGTTCATGAATAACCAAGTAAGGTTTATCTTTTGCACACCAACATTAGCAATGGGTGTTAATCTTCCAGCTTATTGTGTAGTTATCTATGATACTTGTCGTTGGAATGGATTAGTTAGTGATAATGTTCCAATAGAATCAATAGAAATAGAACAAATGGTTGGAAGAGCAGGAAGACCACAATTTGGTGAAACTGAATGTGAAGTTTTTATTTTTAGCAGGATTCAAGATAAACCTTACACCTTTCATGAAAATATAGTAAAATCCAAAATGTTTGATGAACTTAAAGCTGTTCTAAATGAATGGTGTTGTAGTGGAATCAATCAACCAGAAGAAATAAAGGAATGTATCAAAGAAACTTTCTTAAGCAGAGAATTTGATCTTGAAGTTTTAAACAAAGCTGGTGGAAAAGCAATGAGTTATCTTGTAAATAATGGATTTGTTAATGTAAATATTTATGGTGATGAAAAACAATTTGATCCTTCATTTTTAGGAAGAATGACTGCTCTTTTCTATATAAGACCAGAAACTGCTTTACATTATAAACTAATAGAATCTGTCTATAATGAAAGAAAATACTCTGATTTGGAACTTACTGCTATGTTGCTTAATACTGAGGAATTTCTTGAATTAATAAGAGTTGAAGATCGTGATGCTAAATTAATAGATATATGCCACACAGCTTTTCATGAGGAAGAGATTACTTATGAACTTTATGATGAAAGAATAATGAAAGCAATTCCTATGATTTTTACTGATTATTTCAACAAAAAGTATGGAATTAATATTATTCTTTATAGAACTGATGCCAATGTATTGTCTGCTATAATGGAAAGATTACTTAGTTCAGCAGAAGTAATAATTTTTGACAAAGAATTAAAACAAAGAATCAAAGACTTAATGGTTATGATTAAAAATAGAACTTTAGACAAAAATGTTGCCATACTAAGAAGTGTAAAAGGTTTAGGAGATGTTAGATTAAACAGACTTTTTGGAGCAGGAATCAAAAAACCTGAAGAATTCTTTAGAAAAACTGATGCTCAACTAATGAAAATCCTAAAAGTTTCTGAAAATGTATTAAAAAACATTAAAATAAGCTTAAAAGAAACTATAAAATCAAGAGGGTGAAAAGATAACAATGTTTATTGAAAATCCTGATGATTTAATGATTATTCTTAGTCATGCTAAAAATAAAGGTTATAGTGTTTTTATTATAAACCTTTTGGAAGAACAAAATTTTTATGTATTTCCTAACATTAAATTCAAAGAAATTATTTTTTTAACTAAAAGAAAAACCTTATTTGATGAAGTATCAAAAATTGATGAAGTTCTAAATGAAAAAACAATAAATAACCAAACATATTCTACATCTGTGCCTAAAGTTGAACAAAAAAATATAAACAATCAAATATTAGTCAAAATACTTGAATCTAAGATAAAACTTTTAAATTATGTGGTTATTGATCCAAAAAATATTAGAGCATTAGTTCAAGAGGTTGATTAAAGTTGGTTAAGCTTAAAAAACAAATAAAAAGACTAAAAAAAGATATCGAAAAAGAAGAGGATATTTTGACTGAAATAGAAGAAAAAGCAAGATTAGAATCATTAAATATGTGCTTAAACAAATGTAATTATTGTGGTGCTAAAATAAAAGGAAAACATTGTGATATAATAGAATGTAATCTTTGTGGAAATAAAAACACAATTTTTAATGTTAATTTCATTGGTATTGAGAAAAAGATCAACTTACAGAAAGTAATTATCCAAAATGTTAATTATAGGTATAAGAAATTAGAATTGCGATCATTAAATAATGGAAATTCAGAAAAATATTGGAAAAAACAATTTAACTCTGTTAAAAAACAAATGAAGGTGTAAAAATGAGTGAATTAAGAGAAATTAATGAAAGGTTTGTAGCAGAACAAATCCTAAGAGATTATATACATCATCAAAAATTAACACCTGACACAGTTATTCCAACAAGAGTTTTTACTCATGCTTTATTAGATGATTCAACCAATAAAATGACTATATTTATTTCTATGATGTCTAAAACATTAGGATTGTTAGGTCATGGTGTTTTCATTCCAGAAAGAAATAGACTTATGATATATGACAGAAATGGTGATCTAATCTTAATATCAAACCAAATTAAATTTAAATCAATAAATAAAAATTTAAAACCAATAGGAAGATTCTAATTGAGATATATATCAGAATTTATGCCAGAATTTAGGAAAATTAAATTTTCATTGGAAAATGATAAACTAATTATGATAATTGGTGATATAGGCACAGGAAAAACAGGTTTTGTTAATGATTATTTAGAAACTTTAGATAATACTTTAATTGAAAGAATTGATGTTAATACTCCAAAAACAATAGTTTCTATAATATTAAGAAGTAAAAATATGCTTTATAAAGATAAAATTGTGATTTATGATGATGAAACTATTAAAAAAGATATTTTAAACTTATTATCTAAATCAAATTACAAAATTATTGTAATAATTAACAAATTAAAAGGATTTTTACCAAAAAATTGGACAATACATAAGACAAGATATCCAAAAACAAGTGAAATAAGAATTTTTCTCAAATCTAATGGTATTACTGATAAAAAATTAATTAATAATATCCTAAAACTAAAATCTATGAGACAAATTCAATATGCTATTGAAGACAAACATGTTTATTATATATGTCCTGATGAAAAGGAAAAGTTTGATTTTACAAACAATCCATACATTCTCTCAATGTATATAGCAGAGAATGAAGACAATCTTAGAAAATTAAAGAGATTGATTGTTAAAGGTGATAAACTTAAGTTTATTAATGATTATTTCTATTCTGATTTTATAAAATGTTTTTATCCAAGAATAGAAAAGAAAAGGTTAAGATATCCAAAATTATTGTTTGAATTGGTGAAAATAAAATGAGATTAAATAAAAGTTTTTTGGAATTATATAGACCAAAACAAAAAGAAGATATTGTTGGAAATAAAATAATCATAGAAAGGATTTTTAGTCAGCTATATGACAAAAGACTTCCAAATATGATTCTCACTGGTGATGCTGGTATTGGAAAAACATCAACTGCTGAGGTTTTAGCAAAAGAAATACTTGGTGAAAAATATTACTATGAAGATTGTATTATAATTAATTGTAGTGATAAAACAGGTGTTGATTTCATAAGAACTGAAATTATTGATACTTGTAGTTTAAAACCATTAGGAAAATTAAGAATCTGGATTTTAGAAGAATCTGAACAACTTAGTAAATCTGCTCAAAAAGCAATGAAAAAACCATTAGAAACACCTTTTGATAAGTCTAATAGATTTATATATTTATCTAATGACCTATCAAAATTCATAAAACCTATTGTAGATCGGTGTAGAGTATATCAATTCATGCCTATAAAACCAGAAGAAATGATTGATAGACTAAAATTTATTAGAGATGAACAAAAAATTAACATTAGTGATGATTTATTAGAATATCTTTCAGAAATATCTAATGGAAGTATGAGATATCCAATAATACAACTTGAAGAATTTAAATCTTTAAATAGAAAGATAACTAAAAATGATCTAAGACTTGAAAAAAGTTTAGAAGTCATTAAAGAAATCTTTTCTTTGCTAAAAGATCGTAAAATTCCAATAGCAAAAAATAAAGTATTGGAGTTATATCAAAAAGGATTTTATTTCAAAGATATAGCAAGATATTTTCATGATTTTACAATGCTTTCTTTAGGAAATGATTTAAATTATGAAGTAAAAGCAAAAACTCTAATAAAAATAGCAGAAAGTGAAAGAGATGTAAATAATGGCTGTAATCAATTTATCGTTGTTTCTTCTCTTTTATCAAACATTTCTCTATTACTCCAAAAAACAAATAATGGTGATTAAAATAAACTTATATTACAAATGTCCAAGATGTAATAAGGATATATTAGTTAAAGACAATTTTAAAGTAATAATATGCGATATATGTGGTTTATTTATTTATAAACCAAAAAAATTTTATAATAATCCAGAATTAAAGAAAAAATTGTTGAAGGAAACATGATTGAGCTGATAAACCAACTCCTTAAGGCATACCTATGTTGCTACTGCCATTGTAATATACCTATGCTTGTTTGTCGAAATCAGACTCAACATGCCTTAGGCAACAATAATTTAATTAAAAGAGGTGTATAATGCCAATATTAATGCCTATGATATTTATCATATATATAATAATTGGTGAGGAACTTTATGAGTGATAAATTAAAATCATCATTAAATCTGACAGGGAAATTGCTTGATCTTGTAATGAATTATGAACAACTTAGAAATCAAAGAGATAATTTTGATAAAATAATGAAAACTCAAAAGGAACTAATTATTGAGGAAATGGAAAAATTAGGAATAAATAAAGCTAAAAGCCAACTTTATTCTGTTTCTTTATCAAAAGTTAAACAACAAAGACTTTCAAATAATAAATTGAAAGAGGAACTTGAAGCAAGAGGTTTAATAAAAATATACAACGATTGCCTGTATGACTCTGAATATTTAGCATTATCTGTAAGAAAGAGAAAAGCAGGTGAAAACTTATTCTAAATTCTATTTTTTTATTTATTAAAAGTATAAATAAGATTTATATAAATGAGATTTATACCATAAAAACCAACTATAAATCAGATTTATACAAGATTAAACATAAATATGATTCAAGATATTTTAATATTACTAAAATTTAATTAAAATGAATCAAAAATAATTGAAATTAGAGATGAAAACAAATGTCAGAAGAAATATTGACTATAAAAGAAGATGTCCTGAAGTTAAGAAATTCTAAAAACAGATATCTCAAGATCCCTGAAAATCAGTTTGAAGAGGTATCACACGGTGATGTTGCTGAAGTTGCAAGAAAAGAAACAGAAGATTCATTATATTTAATATATAAATTTAATAAAAAAGAAGTAAAAAAACTAAGAGGAAAATAATATGGCAAAAAAACCAGCTGTAAAAAAAGATGAATTACCTGCCAGTGTATTAGCTGTTTTGAAGAAAATAAAAAACAAGTATTTTAAGGAAGATTCTTTGGAAGAGGTCAAACAACTATTTATAGAAGAACTTAAAGAACAAAAGGAACAACATAAAGATCAAGGTTGGAATGATTCTATTTTTTATAGAAGAGCAACCAGCACTCTAAAAAACAAAAAGAAAAGAGAAAAACTTGGTGGCACTGTTGATAAATATTATGGAATTGTCTTAGGTTATTCAAAAGTAAGAGATTTAAGTGCTTCTAAAAGGGCAGAAATCCTAAAAAAATGGGAAAATGATCCAAATGAAGCACTTTATGAAGGTATAATTATGACAGTAGACACAACTAATCCACAAACTGGTGAGATTGAACGATCTCCACTTTTAGACAATGATGGTGGAATTATACCAAGAGATAACAGAGAATTTTTTAACAGAGCAGATGGAAGTCAATTTAAGAATCCAAACTATGGAAATGCTTTAGCAAGAGCATATAGAAAATCTGTTATTGGTGTTTGTTCAAATATTAAAGGTGAAAAAGGTGCTTTCTTGATGGAACTAAGAGATTCAACAACTGAATTGGAAATTCCTTTAAATAATCTTATCAAGTTTTCTGGTAGAACAATAAATTCTAATGTTGTTTTAATGGAAGAAAATAAGTTTATAGATAAAAACCTATTAGAAGAAATGGTAGAAAATTTAGATTTTGACATAGAACAAGGTTTTATAACAAAAGAATATGCTAAAATTCTAAAAGGATATTATAATAAACTTATAAATGATGAAACCTTTGAAACTAACTTTTTTAATCTTAGAAGTAGCAGAGGAAGTTATTTTACAGAAATAGAAAGTAAAAAAGACTTTGAACAATGTGGATTTGATAAGGATTTTGATATAAATCTTCTCTATAAAGAATATCTATATCCATTCACTTGTGATTGTTCTAATTTATTGGAATATCACAATGAAAATAGATTTGAAAAAGATAAAGATGGTAATATAACAGAAAACATCAATTGGGATGAATTTGTTGTATTACAAGATGTGAATCTAATTCAATTAAACACTGAAGCATCTGTATCTGGAAATTTTACATTTTATGTTGAAGATGAAACCTTATTTAACAAAGAAGTTATCCACTTAGAAACTGAAATAGACAGCATAAGACTATTAGTTCCAAGTCATATAGAACTTGATTTTGGTCAAGACAGCAAACTTAATGTTATTGGTGCTCCTGCTCAATTTCAAGCACAAGATGAAGAAAACAAACCTATTTTTGAAGAAATAAAAAATGATGATGGAAAAATAGAAAAAATACCAATTTTAGATTTTCCTATGATCATTGTTTATGGAATATTTGCTATAAAACAATATAAAGTTGAAGTAGAAACATTGGATTTAACACTTGATGAAGAAATTGATACTAAGAAAATAATAGAAGAAACTAATGAATTAACTGATGAGGAATTAGAAGAAATGGAAAAAGCTGTTGAAAAAGTTAAAGAAACTGAAGAAAATGAAGAAATAGAAGTTCAAGATGAAGAAAAAACTGAAGAAACTACTGAAGATGCTGAACCAGATGATTTAGATGTTGAACCTGATGAAGAAGATGAAGAACTTTGGTAAATAATTATAAGGTGAGGTAATGTCAAAAGTAAAAACATACTCTTTGGATAAACTCCAAAAAATGTATAAAGATGAAAAAGATGTTGGAAAAAGATCGCAACTAAAATTACTTTTAGATGAAATGGCAGAAGTATATCCTGATGATGATGAAATTCCAGATGATCCTAAAACTCTTTTTAACACACCTAATCAATGGAAAAGTAGTAATATGAAAAGAAAACTTGTAATGGGAATATTAGGTGAAAGTTTTAGTGGAAAAACCTTTACATCCTTAAGTATTAGTCATCTAACTGAAAAATACATAAGACATGACTTTAAAGGTTTAAATGATGAAGAAATTGAATACTTCATTAAAGAACTAAAAAGATATATTCCATTTACACCTGTTTGGGTTATAGGAACAGAAGAATCAACTTATGAATGTTTAACAAGTGATGACAATGAAGAATATTTTAAACACGCAAACATAAACTATGTTGAGGTTTTAGCAAAAGGAAGTGGTTTAACTTTAATAGACCAAATAAAAACTTATAAAAACTTTCTAATTGCTTTGTATTCTTTAGCAAATATTAAAAGAGGAACTATTATAATTGATAGTTCAAGTGGAATACTAAGTGCTCAACATGAAATTGTAAGAAGAATAATAGGAAAACTTCCAAATCTAAAAAAGGAACAGGGAATTTTACCAAGACATTGGTTTTGGAGAAATGTTGAAAGAGAAGGTATTATGTATTATGGTAGATTGATGCCTGTAAACTTTATTTTCACAATAAAAATAATAATGCAATCTGTTGAAAATGAAAGAGATTTTGAGAAAATAAAGTGGTGGGAAGAAACTGATAGACATCTTTCATCTATAATTATTAAAAACCAAAGAATTGGAAAGGAAGCAAAATTTACAAGTTTCATTGATAAATGTAGAATCAATACTTCTCTTTATGGTAAATCTTACAGCAATATGACATTACCTATGTTTATGTGGAACTTGATAAATGCTAAAAGACAAAAAGAGGTCAAAAAATAGATGTTAAACATAACAAAAAAAGAAATGATATTGATTAATGAGTTAATCCAAGTAGAAACTGCTAACAAACAAGATAAAATAATACGATATGTAATTGAAGCAAACAAAGATGAGAAAGCACTTTTAGTTGAAGCTTTTCAACCAAATGGAAAATTTGCTGTCTTCCTAAGAAAAAAAATTCCTGATTTAGATGAATCCTTTAACATACCAATTGAGAACAGTGTAGAATTTGGTGAAATTCTTTCAAAAGTAATTGATACCAATGAAATAACAATAAAAATAGAGAAAAACAAAGTTATTCTTGAAAATAAAAAAGATACAATAGAACTACCATTTTTTGAAGAAAGTAAAACAGAAATAGAAAGAAAAAAGACTTTACAAGGATTTTTTGAAACAAAAAAATATGGAAATGCTACAAATATGCTTACTTTGTATGAAAGAGAAAACAAAGATGATCCAAATCCTGATGCAAAATGTAAATTAGACTTGAAAAAACTAAATATCAAAAACATAACATCAATATTTAACAAAGGAGCAGTTGAAATATCTGCTAAAGATGAAAAATTCTTTTTAACTATTGGTGGTGGAAAAAGAAAAAAATCAAAGAATATAACAAGAATAATCGAAAAAGAAGAAGATAAAGAAGAATTTAAAATTGATGGAGAATGTTCTATTTTACTACAAGATATCAATTGTATTTCTATGCTTTCAAAATCTGATGGAATAACTTATATAGACATGAAAAAAGAATTTCCTATGGTTCTAAAAAAGAAATTTCCTGATGAAAATATTGGAGTTTGTTATTCAGTATCTTTGTTGGAAGAAAGTGAGTAATTTATTTTTAATTAAAATTTTTTTTATTTTTTAATAGTTAGGAGTGGTGAGAATGGAAAAAATAAAATTTGAACTTATTCAGATGGAAAAGAACTTTAAAACTGACAAATCAATTTTTATAAAAGATCGCACCATTTTCATCATAGGAAGAAATAAAAAGTTAGGAAAAAAGATATTTTTTGTTAATGATTTTTTTCCAAGATTCTTTGTGGAAAAAGATGAAAATATTGATTTTATTGTTGAAGAAAATAAAAAACATATTAAAAAAGTAGTTAGTGAAAACTACAAAAAATTAGGTGGAGATAAAGAACTTATCACTATTTATACTTATAGAACACAAGATGTAGTAGATATTAGAGATTTATTTGCTAAAACCTATGAAGCTAATATTAAATTTACAGAAGTTTTCAAAAGAGATAACTTAATTAAGGGTTATTTTTACATTCCTGAACATATTTTCAAAATGAAAAACAGAAGATATGTTATTAATGGTATAGAATATTTTATGATAAAAACTAATGAAATTGATAGTGGTGAACTAATATTTTGAGATTTTATTTGTGTAGTTCAACCGATAAAGAAGATGTAATAAAAATTATTGAAATAGCCAATTGTCTCAAAGCCAATGGCAATATTATCACAAGAGAATGGTGGAATGAAATGGATGGTGATAAAAACCAATATGCAAAGATGGATTTGGTTGCTATAAGAGAATGTGATTGTTTTTTGATGTATAATGGTAATAGAAAATCATCTGGAAAATTTATAGAATTAGGCATGGCTATTGCCTTTAATAAACCAATTTATGTATTAGGTAATCAATTAACAAGTATATTTAAGTTTTTTACACAATATATTGGTGATTATTAATTACTATACAAAAATCATACAGAAGAAATATTGATCTAAATGAAGAATTTGGTTTTCCATTAATTAAGGATGTTATTTGTTCAAATTGTAAAAAATTACAATGTATTTATAATTGTTATAAAAACAAAATATCTGGTGAATATATTTGTTTTCATTGTTTAGGAATACAAAAACTTAAAGAAAATGGACATAAATATGATAAAAGCATGTGGAAAGGAAGAATAAATAAAAATAGAGTTGATTATAATTGTCCTTAATGAAATACATAGAAAACAAGATTGATTTTTTAGATTTTGTTAAAGAATCTGATAAGGATATCCAAGTTAAAGAAATAGATTTTGAAAGTATAGTCTTTTCTATGTTTGTTAGTCAAAAATGTCAAAATTGTGGTATGTATTTTAGAAATTATCATTGTGTTATTAAACCATGGTTTAAAGGAAAAGAAATGTTATCTAAATTTAATAAATTTTACTTAGTTTATATTATAATGGATAATACTGACAGAATAAAACAATTACGATTAAAAAGCAAAAAAATGGTTGAAAATGGAAAAAGACCATTAAATGAATGGAACATAAAGAAGTTTGCTGTAAATGCAAACCAATCAATAGTAGTTAATAAAATAAGAAGATTGTTAGTAGGAATTAAAAAAAGATATCCTAAAGAAAGAATAAAATTGTTTGGTGGAGGTGGTGGATGTAGAAGTTGTCGTGTTTGTGGATTAGTCAAACCTAACATGACAGGTGAACAAAGAACACCATGTGCTCATCCTAACAAAGCATTTAGAGCACCAGAATCTATTGGAATTGATGTTTATGGAACTTTAAAAAATAATAATATAGATTTCCAAGTTATTCCTGTTGAAAAACTAATATGTGTAGGGTTGATTGCTAAAAATGAATAAAACACGATATTATGAAGGAAGAGTTAAAGTTCTAAAAATTTCAGAAACAACTGCTATGAAAACAGCAATGTATGAGCTTTTAGAAGATGGTTTATTAGGAAATAAAACTTTTGGATTTAAAGATGGAAAAAAAGGTGAAATTATATTAGCACCTGTAAGAAGATGTTTTAAGGAGAGAAAATAAAATGTTGATAACTATATTAGATTGGGTTGGAACTATATTCATATTAATAGGAAATCTTATAATTACATCTAAATTAGCATCTAAACCAAAGACAAGATTATTTGCTATAAGTTTTTATCTTGTTAGTAATATAACATGGATTCCATTTGCTATTATGCTGGAAACTTATGGTTTGCTAATAACTCAAATCCTTTTGCTATTTATGAATATAAAAGGTATAATAAATTGTTATAAAGAGATGAATAAATATGAGTATAAATAAATATTTAAAAATTAATGAAGTTAAAGAAGAAATAGACAATAAAACTCCAGCTGTGTTCATACAAGTTATAGGAAGTCATGGATCTGGAAAATCTGCCACAGTAGGAAAAATAAAAGAAAAGTATGGAAATAAAATAAAAGTTTTAGGCAAGTATTCTGAAAGCAATACAACTAAAGGTATTTACACTGGTGGAATGGATGCTATAAGTGGAACCAACACCAAAAGGTTTGAGATAATTAAAAATGCTTTTCTTTCTAATAAAAAAGTGGTAATATGTGAAGGATTTATGGTGCTTTATTATAGTTCTTTTTTGAGCAAATATTATGAACTTCAAGAAATTAGGAATAGAGATGTTTATATTATATATTTAACTGCTGATATAGATGTATTAGTTAAAAGAATAGAGAAAAGATCAAAAGGTAAAAAAACCACTGAAAAAAGGTATAATAAAGTGAAATCTATTATGAAAACATCTGAATCTGGATATAATAAACTAACTCAAAATGATCGTTTCAAATTAACAAAATTTGATGTGTCTAAAATTGAATTTTATAAAGATGTTATAGATTACATTTCTAACATAATTGAGAGGTATTTATAATGTATAATGACAGGATTGAAAGAAAACTAACACCTAAAGAAAAGAAATTTTTAGGTGATGTTGGTGAAAAAATTACTAATGATAAAATTGAAGATATATTGTTTAATATGTTTAAGGAAAGTGATTTTGCTCTAAAATGGTATATACACAAAGGAAGATACCAAACTTGTTCACCTTATGAAAGATATAAAAGATATCAAAAAGATGGTATTGATGGTTTATTCCATTTTAATGATATTTTAGTTCAAGTAAAAACAAGACAATATAGCTATTATTACAAAAAAGACATTTATCTTGAATTAGGAAGAAAAATTAATGGAAAAGAAAGATTTAATGCTTGGTATTCAAAAGATATTGACTTATTACTATATTATTTTTATAGTTTTGAAGAAAAAAGAATAAAGAAAGGTTATGCTATAATTTTAGATGAATTCAAAAAAGAATTTAATTCTTTAGAAAAAATACAAAGAAAATATGGTTTAAACTATAATACTTATGTTAATCCAATAAAAATAAAAACTTATATACCATTCAACAAATTTCCAGAAAATTTATTTTTTAAAATATCAAAAATAATTAGAGGTGATTAAAATTCATCAACATGATGTTATAGTAAATATATTTGATATTGATGGTTGTATAATTAAAGATGTGTTTTCTAATAAAGAATTAACAACAGAAGATATCGAAAAAACAAGAGTAATGTTAGATAAAATTAAACCTTACAATACTTTCTTAGATTATTTCAAAAAAGTGTGTATTAAAGAAAATGTTATAAATAATATTTTTATAACAGGAAGAAAAGAAAAAGATTATGGAGAAATAACAAGAAAACAATTAAAATTACTAAATCATACTTATGGAATTAGTTTTTATCCAAATAATTTAAGACACATTCCTGAACAATATTTTCAATGGAAAATTGATATAATTAAAGAAACATCAAAGTTTATGGTTAA